>Ga0210019_1001498_pt1:15000-24741 | contig 24741 bp, 13 predicted proteins | sample CryGeyCG2114_020_2_FD_183969 | JGI IMG/M metagenome (GOLD analysis project Ga0210019, IMG submission 183969) | Groundwater microbial communities from aquifer - Crystal Geyser CG11_big_fil_rev_8/21/14_0.20 (SPAdes) (version 2) | ecosystem: Environmental > Aquatic > Deep subsurface >...
TTTCGGAATAAAATTATTCTAACGGGCTTAACCGCGCTTGCTTTTCATGATTTTCATAAAACACCGCTTGGCACCATTTCGGGGCTTGCACTCAATGCCAATACCATAGTGACACTATTGTCGCACCACTTCCTCACGCGAATCCCGCTTATCTTTACGTGGTTTTTAGTCTTATTGTCGCTTTGGTTTATTATTCGTGTGACAGACCGGTATTCTATTTTAATTAGTTTTACAGTTGTCCTGTGTCTAGCGTTTACTTACGTTGCTATTAGCGGAATGCTCTTGTGGTGGCATGTGATTTGGGATCTTACTTATGCTGCCATGGTTTCAATCCTAACGTTTTTCTTTGCGGTTCTTTTCAAACAATTTCAGACGGCACTTGAGAACATCCGACTTCGTGAAGAGTCGGTTCGGGATCCCTTAACCGGTTTTTATACGCGTCGGTTCTTGGAAGTCCATTTAAAAATGGATGTCAAAAAAGTATTGGCAGGGGGGCGTTCTCAAGGCCACATTGATTCTGTTGCAGTTGTCATGATTGACCTTGATAATTTTAAGCTGGTTAATGACACCTTCGGCCATCAAGAAGGTGACCGTGTGCTTAAAATTCTGGGAGAATCGATTCGGAATGCCGTTCGTAAAGAGGAATTGGTTTGCCGTTTCGGAGGCGATGAATTTTGTGTGATTCTGCCTGGCACCACGCTGGAGAACGCCATTAAATTTTCCGAGAAATTACGCAATGTGATTTTAGGCAATGATCAACTGAGTTACACCACCAAAGCGGGCGTCCAATCTTTCCGTGTGACGGGGAGTTTCGGCGTCTCGGCGATCAAAGGCAAGCAGGCCATGACCGCTGAAAATTTGCTGAAAGCAGCAGACCGCGCACTTTACCGTGCCAAAAAAGGCGGTCGTAATCAGGTTTGTGTTTTTGATCCGGAAAAAGATGTATTGGATGGGGATTAGGTCAGTGTTCAGTGGCCGGTGGTCAGTATTGATTGTGGAAGGAAGTAAACAACATCTGAATCAAAGAAAATGACTTTTCTAAGAAACTAAGAATCAAATCCTTAAGCAGTTCAATTATATCTACCAGCTACTGACCACTACTTCAAACGGAGCGTCGAATCATAATTTCCGGCTGAAATTCTTTCTTGATAGGCGGTTTTTGCAGACCTTCCAAAACATTGACACAAATTCGGACCATTTCGCGCCCCATGGCCTCCAACGGCTGTCGGACACTGGTCAAAGGCGGATCCACATACTTTCCCCGCTCGATTCCGTCATAACCCATGATAGCCACTTGGCCGGGGACACGAATTTTCTCTTCTTTGAGCGCACGAATGGCACCAATCGCCAAATCATCATTAAAGCATAAAATGGCTTGTGGAAGCGGCTTAACATTTTGAATCATATCAAGCATTTTCAAGTAGCCGTCCTCTTCAAAAAAGTAGTCGCATTTGCGAAAATAATCCGGATTAAATTTAATGTGTGCTTCTTCCAGCATTTCGCGGTAAATTTGGTATCGTTCGGCTGCATCCAGCGACACATCATCCGGCCCCTGAATCATCCCGATGCGTTTAAACCCGCGGCTGATCAAGTGGTACATCGCTTTTCGGGCGCCAATCCGGTTATTACAATACACGATGCTGGTTTTGACTTCCGGTACGTAATCATTAATCAACACGACGGGTAAGTCACTGAAACCGGTCAGTGCTTCTTCTACAAATTTCGGGTGAATCCGCCAAGTGAGAAACATCAAACCATCCACATGGTGCTCGCTTAAAATATCTTTGGGTTTGCGGGGGTCTTCGTCTTCTTTCACCATAATGAATCGAAGATCGTACCGGATATCGCTCAAAGCATCAATGATGCCCGAAATGATGCGGGTAAAATACTCGCTCTTAAATATTTCGGGCGTAAAGGCTGTTACCAGTCCTAACGTTTTTGGTTTTTCACTCATATGTAGAAAACTATACCACGATTGTAGATCTTGTGGCTAGTACTTCGACGCCATTAAAATTGTGGTCTCACAATTTTAATGGTGCTCAGCCCTTCGATGATACTCAGGACTGAGTCCATTCGACTTGGCTCAGGACTCAGTCCTGTGGTGAGTGAATTCCTAAAATCAAGTGAGCTGAACCACTAGAGAAAAGGAGATTCTGACCACCTTATCAATGATACACGCATTTTTTAGGGATCTGCAAGTCCCCATCCTTGGTTCCTGTTAAAAAAAGATTATCGGCGGAGGGTTGCAAAAAGATTAGCAAAGGCTCATAATAGAGCACCTTCAGAGGAGGAAAGACAAGCATGCCTTATGTGAATGTGAAAGTGGTGGGAAAATTAACGAGAGATCAAAAAGAAAAGATTTCCAAGGACATATCCGATTCACTTTTGAAACACGCCAAAAAACCCGCCGATCATACTTATATTGTTTTTGATGAAGTGGCCGGTGAAAACTGGGCAAAAGGTGACAAATTATTTGGATAGTGTGCCTCGTACAGCGTACTTCGTACATCAGAAAATTTATGGTGCTTTTGAAATTGCTAGATTCTATTTATTTTTTCGCTACATCAAAATCTTCTTTTCAAAATATGATGACAATACATGACATCCAACATCCGAAGTACGATGTACGACGTACGATGTACGAAATCCGAGGTTGTCATGGGCGTTGAAACACAGCTTTCTGTTTTCTTAGAAAACAGACCCGGTATTTTGGCGCACATTTGCGACGTGCTCTGTGAAAATGAAATTAATATCTTGGCGTTATCCACGCATGATACGGTTGATAATGCTGTGGTCCGGATTTTATGCGACAATCCGACCAAAGCATTGCTATTGTTGGAGCAGGAAGATCTTTTTGTATTAGAGCAAAAAGTGGTTGTCTTAGAAATCGAAAATCGCTCGGGTGCGCTCTCACGTATTTCAAGACAGCTGGCGCGCGCAGACATTAATATTGGTTATGCTTACTGCACGGCAACGCCGGGCCAGGAATCCGGTTGTTTGGTGCTTAAAACGGATGAGCCTGAGAAGGCGTGGAATTGTTTACAAGGACTGCATTTTTAGTTTAAAACCTAAGGAGCACAAGTCCGCAAGTCACAGGTGCACAAGAAAACAACAAATACTTGTGCCCTTGCGTCTTGTGCGCTTGTGCCTTTTTTATGACAAATGCGTTAGAGATTAAAGATCTCGTTAAGTTCTACGGTAAAAGACAAGCCCTAAACAGCATTTCTCTGACGGTACCAGAGGGAGAATTTTTTGGTTTTTTAGGACCTAACGGCGCAGGCAAAACAACCACCATCCACTCCATTACCGGTTTGGCCAAATACCAAGGGGGAAGTATTCGGGTTTTTGGCTATGACGCTGTGAGCGATTACCGCCAAACGCGGGCATTAATTGGCTTTGTCCCGCAGGAATTTAACTTTGATCCTTACCTGACGGCCGAGCAGATCTTGTATTATGAAGCGGGCTATTTCGGTGTCTCTAAAAAAGAAGCCCGAAGACGTGCTGCACAGCTATTAAAACAATTTGATTTATATACACACAAAGAGCTTGATTACCGCAAACTCTCAGGTGGGATGAAGCGCCGTCTCTTGATTGCTCGCGGGTTAGTTCACGAGCCGCGAGTTCTCATTTTAGATGAGCCCACGGCGGGGGTGGACGTTGACTTGAGAAAGAAATTATGGGTACTTTTGCGCGAGCTTAATCAACAAGGCATGACGATATTCTTAACGACCCATTATATTGAAGAAGCGGAACGTCTTTGTAAGCGAATCGGCGTCATTCATCAGGGCAACATCATTGCGCTCGAGACAACCGAAAAATTAATTGAACAATTGGGAAAGCATGTCATTACCATTAGTTTAGACCGCCGTTTTCCGGAAATTCCGCGCGAACTCAGGCAATTTGGTATTGAATTAGCGGAGGACGGCAATACCATTCGCCTCACTAAAAACGAAGTTCATTTAAACGAATTGCTCAAAGCAATTTATGCACAAGGGTTAAATGTGACGGGGATTGACACAGAGAAAACCAATTTGGAAGATATTTTTTTGGGGTTAACTAAAGAGAAATGACCAATATAGTCATTGCGAGCGCAGCGAAGCAATCTTAGTTCCTAGATTGCTTCGGCAACAACCGGTTCGTTGCCTCGCAATGACAATGAGACAAAACATGAATCAATTTATCGGTTTTAGAGCACTATTGAGCCGCGAGATATTGCGGTTTACCTCCGTCTTCAAGCAGACACTTTTCCCGCCGATTATCTCAAGTTTCCTCTTCATTTCTATTTTTGGTTATTTCATCGGCCGCAACCTTACCATGGCAGAAAATACACCCTACCTGACTTTTTTAGTGCCCGGACTTGTCATGATGTATTTGATAGAAAGTTCATATCAAAACACATCCACTTCGTTATTCATTGCGCGCTGGTCCGGTTATATCCAAGAACTGTTAGTTACGCCTTTGTCTTATGTGGAGATGGTTTTAGCCATGCTCTTAGGCAGCATGGTCAGGAGCGTGGTTGTTTCGGCCGGCGTGTTTGCTGTTTCGCTTTTTTTTGAACGGACGGCAATCATGCACCCTTGGGTGGTATTGTATTTTATGTTTTTTGTGTCTCTTACTTTTTCTTCGGTAGGTCTCTTGGCGGGTTTGATTGCCGAAGAATGGGAACATATTTCTATTCTCACCACATTTATCATGACGCCTTTTATTTACTTTGGCGGCGTTTTCCACTCGGCACAAAACATCCCTCATCTCTTTCAAGTCTTGATGCAGTTTAACCCTATTTTTTACATGGTGAATGGAATGCGCTATGGTATGATTGGGGTCTCAGACGTTGATTTTAAGATTTCCATGATCGTGGTCTTGGTCTTTTTTTCAGTCTTGTTTTCGGTGGTTGTTTGGATGTTCAGCCAAGGTTATAAATTAAAGAAATAAAAACCATCGGAGCGTTTTGGATTTATGACGAAACCGCATTTGCGCGATCTGACTAAATCAGAGTTAGAATCCCTCATCCTTTCCTGGAAAGTCCCTCGGTACCGTGCCGACCAGATTTTGCAATGGATTTATCAAAAAAACGCCATGGCAGTTGAAGACATGCAAAATTTGCCGCATGAACTGCATGCATTGCTTAATCAAAAGACAGATCTTAACCGCCTGACACTCATTTCCATGATGCAATCGGCTAACGGCGAATCAATCAAATTCCTGACCAAAACGCCGGACGGCCATTTGTGCGAAACCGTTTTAATTACGCAGCAAAAACGACGTACGGTTTGCATTTCAACCCAATTGGGATGCCGGATTCGCTGCATTTTCTGTGCGAGCGGCAAGGGCAAGTTTGGACGCAACTTAACGGCGGGGGAAATGATGGAACAAATTTCAATGGTTAGCTCAAAAGTCAAGGCACCCATTACCAATGTGGTTTTTATGGGGATGGGAGAACCATTGGATAATTATGATCAGACCATGAAAGCGCTTGAAATCCTTCAAGCCAAATGGGGATTTGCTTTGAGCGCACGCCGCATTACGGTTTCTACAAGCGGTATAACACCTAAGATTCTGAGTTTTGTCAAAACGACCGGCGGGCGGGTGAGGCTTTCGGTTTCGCTTCACTCAGCGATCAATGAAACGCGCTCATACCTCGTACCTATTAATAAGAAGTACGGATTAGCGGAACTAACGAGAACATTAGATGCAGTACACCAAAAACTAAAGCGCGACATCACATTTGAATACACCTTAATCGAAGGCGTCAATGATTCAATGCAGCAAGCCGAACAAACCGCCAAACTCTCAAGCCGCCTCAAAGCAAAAGTAAATATTATTCCTTACAATCCTATCCGTGAAATGGACTTTAAGACTCCTTCGCCAGAGCGTATCAAAGCCTTTCAATCCATCCTCGAAAAACGTGGAATACGTGTTATGGTGCGTCAAACGGCAGGTCGTGATATTGACGCGGCCTGCGGTCAACTTCGCCTGAAGCGTGATTGACGCTTCAGGACGGACAGTCGTTGAGGCGGTTGGCCTCAATGGCAACTTCGCCTGAAGCGTGATTGACGCTTCAGGACGGACAGTCGTTGAGGCGGTTGGCCTCAATGGCAACTTCGCCTTGACCGTGAAGCGGCCTGCACAACTTAAAAGCGCACCAGAGCACCAGGCACAAGTCACAAGATTAGGTTATAAGCAATTCTTTTAGCGTCATTCCGGCGACCGCCGAGATCCAGATCCCCCGAATGTTTCTCTCTCTGAACCCATCGGCTTCCGCCGGGGAGACGATATAGGGCTAAACCAACACATTCTACATGAAAGTTGGTGCACTTGCTTATTGAACTGGGGGTAACCAATCTCACTATTATAGAACTATTTAGTACTATATATCACATTACATAAAACTTTTTAAACCGATTATATTGACACTTCGAAAGTACAATGATATATTTTTACCATTCGCAACTCAGAGATTCAGACCCAGGGGAGTGTTAGTTTACTGTGCATTCAAAATTATTTTCAAAACAACTCCGATTTATTGCACTTTTTACCGCTCTTGCCTTTACCTCCACCAGCACAATCGCTTATTCGGATGTTCCTTACATCGTTTCTACCGTCAAAGATGAAATTTCACACCTGCGCGCAGTTCCATTGGTCAATGGATCGTTAGGTAATGGCAGGACAATTGAAGATGTGTTAAGGCGCACAAAACCAGCAGCCATTAACACAAAACAGGAAGTAATCCATCATCAATCCGAATTGCGTGATTCAGAAGAAACACTTTGGTTTCCCGGCGAAGTTAAAGAAGCAGCAGAATCGTTTCTTCAAGCAGTTGAAAGACGTAAAACTCAAGTCACTTCCAGAAAACGCTTTTGGATTTATATTGGCGTGATGACTGCGGGCATTGCTTTGCTTTCAATTGCTTCAATTTTAAAATCCAAACTCAATCAGTATCAAACAGAGTTGCATGAAAACCCAGTTGGTCAGTTGATTGCTCCTTCACCGCTTAATCAAGCTGCGCCCGGATTACTAGTTGCCGCACTCGCGCCAAATGTAAGAGGCCGTTCAAATACCGAGTTAGCAGAATCAATTCGTAAGAATCCTGACAAACTCATTGATTTGGCAAAATTATTGAGCCGCATCAGAAAAGGTAATCAAAAAGCCAATGAAGTACTTCAAAGACTCCTCAAAGAAGGACCTATGCAGACTCAGGTCCGGCGCATGCAGGAAAAATTTCCACCCTCGTGGCGTCCAAAATCGAAGTTGCAGGAAAATGCGCGTGCTGACCAACCTAACAGAGGTAGGCGATCTGAACTAAGAAACGGAGAAAGCAGGTTGCTCACACCCTACCAGCAATTGCTGGCAAATGAAGACACGTGGCAAAACGGTCATCATGACCGTCCAGAGATCATTGAATTAATCAATCGATTTATCGTCGTTCTTTTGCCGGATGATTCCGACGAGTACTTAGAAGTGGCCACGGCACCGCCTACATATGGCACACGTCCATTTTTTGATTTTGCGCGTCAAACAGCCCAGAGAATTCTTCATATCCTAAAAACACCTGCTGATGAAAACCATGAAGCATTCAAAGCCATTGTTGCCGCAACCGTAAGGAAAAAAGAGGTAGATCAAAGAATCCAAGAATTGATTAAAGTTATTGATCAACATCTTCATCAAATTGGAAGAATGGAACGAGTTTTACCTGCCACCTCTGCCGCTAAGCAAACGGTTCGCTCTGAATTAAGGCGTGCTGTTCTATGGGCACTGATCGGGGCCGGTTTTGTTACCATCCCTGCTTTATTGGGGTATTTGACTGTTAGTTCTATTTTCCCCGGTCATTCAGGCGCATCCATTTTAACTGCCAGTCTCGGTGGTTTCGTAGGTGTTTATCTTTTGGCGGAATATGTTGTGCTTTACGATACGGTGGTAAAGTATCGTTTGAACGAATTTCAATACCGCTCTGAGTTGCGCTCCATTGCATCTTACAAGGAGAAAAACTCTCAAGCGAGACATTTAATAATTGCGGCCAAGGCAGCTGCAGAAAAGGGAGATCAAACTAGCGCCCTTCAATTATTAGTAGAAGCTGACAAAATAGTAGCTTCCATGACAGAATTTGGTAGTGACTTTGCGCGGCAAATGACCACGTATGAAATAAATGACGTAAGAGGTAAAATTTTAAGTTCCAGCAGCAAGCCAGTTCATCCAGAGTTGAGGACTGTTCATGATGATGCATTCACCCAAATTACAAATGTTATACCGCCGTCACTCGCAGTGGCATCTGTAGGCCAAATAACACCCCAGCATTCCAAAATTATTCACGCGGCTCTCGTAAAGAGCGGCATTTTAGATGACAACGATCACCTCACAGATCAATTTGATGTAGACGCTTATCGAAACATAGGTCGGGCGGATGCTGTCCGCGCTTTAAGCCGATTAGGTATTCCTGACCAATATGGCTGGTTTGCTTCGGAGATTATCAAAGTTTTAGTGAATGCAGCCTTTGAAGCAACAACTGCCGATGAGACAGTTGATGCCATTCGGATTGAGTTGAGAAATGCTAACTTAGGTACATTATCTTCTATATTAGAAGAACAAGCCAAAGTTCGCGCCGAATTAGACGCGCGTGATGGTGTTCAATGGGCAGATCATGCTTCACTCGGCGAGTTAATTTTTCTTGCCAGTGCGGCCGCTATCGTGGCCTTACCACTATGGATTGCTCGATTGGTAGGTTCTTTAAATCGATCTTTAACCACAACCAATTCTCGTTCCGAGTTGCGCCAAGCTGTTACCAGAGTAGAATTACGATCTAATGATGAGACAAATCCATTTAATAGTCTTCATACTGCTATTTTAAGTGCGTCAGGACTTGAGTTTTGGAAAGACAGGATTACATTTACGCCGACTCAAGAAAAAGCAGTGATTGTTATCGACCCCATTCCTTCCGGTGAAACATCTCAAGTTCAGGAAGCGCTGCGTTCAATTGTAAGCAGCTGGTTAAGGCAACACACTTTTTATCGCTTATCACCGGAATCAAAAGTTGAGGATAGCAAAACTGGCCGTTCAGGCGATCAACGAATCACATTGATTGTCGAGAATCTTTCGGTGTTGGATGCGGAATCTCAGGCTGTAACTCCAACCGATTTGCGCCCTGAATTGCGCGCAGAACTTATTTTGTGGACAGGTTTACTTGTCGGTACTGCTTTAGTAGGGGTCACCAGGTTTCTTTCCACTAGACGGTATTACGGGTCAGAGGATAGTAATGATCGCTCCGAACTTCGGGAGGCGTACTCGTTTTCTCAGATTGCGGAGGTAGTTGATGAATTGCTTCGCGATATACATGAAGAGGTGCATGAAGCGAAAACAACCAAGATGGTAAAGATTTATTTTGAAAGGGAGCCGATTGAAGGGGCTACTATTTCTGATGAGTTAGAGTTTCGGCCGATCGGTGTTGAAATCGCGGCAAAAATTAAACGGCGATTAGGCGATGTCACAACGATGCGCTTTTCAGTCAATCGAAAAGGAGACGCCATTGTGATTCAGAGCGATGAGGGCGACGAAGGTACCGGCGTTCCCGCTGTGCTGTCAAGAGACCCGCAATCGCTTTCCCAACGTGCGAAAACCAGTCACTCCGAATTACGCGGCTTGATGAGCGGAGAAGGCGGAGCCTGGACAGAAAGCGAAACCGTTATTCACATTTTACAATCATTGATTGCAACAACACGTTTACGGGATTGGATAGCAGGAACAAAGGAT
>Ga0210019_1001501_pt1 | contig 24685 bp, 16 predicted proteins | sample CryGeyCG2114_020_2_FD_183969 | JGI IMG/M metagenome (GOLD analysis project Ga0210019, IMG submission 183969) | Groundwater microbial communities from aquifer - Crystal Geyser CG11_big_fil_rev_8/21/14_0.20 (SPAdes) (version 2) | ecosystem: Environmental > Aquatic > Deep subsurface > Groundwater ...
CGGCCTCTCTAGGCTCAACCCGGATAACAACATGCCCATACTGGCCACGGCCACCGCTCTGCTTAACATATTTATTCTCGTGCTCGACGGACTTAGTGATCGTTTCTTTGTACGCAACTTGCGGTTTCGACACACTCACGTCCAGCGAAAACTCACGACGCATCCTGTCAACCAGGATTTCAAGGTGCAACTCACCCATCCCGGAAATAACGGTTTGACTTGTATCCGGATCAACGCGGACCTTGAATGTCGGGTCCTCCTGAAGCAACTTTACGAGACAGTCTGAAAGTTTGTCCTGCTCGGCCTTGGTCTTTGGCTCGATAGCAACCGAAATAACAGGCTCCGGGAAATTGATTGCCTCAAGAACTATCGGCTTATCCTGATCACAAAGCGTATCCCCGGTATAAGACTTCTTCAAACCAACAACCGCCGCGATATCTCCCGCCTGGACCGAATCAACCTCTTCCCTCTTATTCGCATGCATTCTCAGGATCCGGCCTACGCGCTCCCTCTCGTTCTTCGTCGAGTTATAAACATAAGAACCACTGACCAACTCACCAGAATAAACACGCACAAACGCCAACTGGCCCACAAAGGGATCAGTCATAATCTTGAAAGTCAGCGCGGAAAGAGGGTCTTTGGAATCCAACTTACGGGACTCCTCCTGCTGGGTATTGGGGTTGGTTCCAGTAATAGTCTTGAGCTCCTGCGGAGAAGGAAGGAAATGAACCACCGCATCCAGAAGCTGTTGCACGCCCTTATTCTTGAAAGCGGCGCCACACAAAATGGGAGTGAATTTATTTTCGAGAGTTCCTTTTCTCAAGGCCGCGGAAATCTCCTCCCGCGACACCTCTTCACCACCCAGGAATTTCTCCATAATCGCGTCATCCACATCCGAAACTGTTTCGATCAACTTCTCCCTGTACTCATCCGCCTGCTCCTGATATTCGGCCGGGATATCCACCACATCATAGGTTTCCCCCATATTCTTCTTATCCGAGTACATATGAGCCTTCATGGCAATCAGGTCAATCACGCCCAGGAAATTCGCCTCAACGCCCAAGGGAAGCTGAATCACAGCCGGATTGGCACCCAGCTTATCCACCATCTGGTTAATACAACCCAGAAAATTCGCCCCCGCCCGGTCCATCTTGTTAACAAAACAAATCCTGGGGACGTTGTACTTACTGGCCTGACGCCAAACCGTCTCAGACTGCGGCTCCACACCACTGACAGCATCGAACACGCCCACAGCGCCATCAAGAACCCGCAAAGACCTTTCCACTTCGGCCGTAAAGTCCACATGACCCGGCGTATCAATTATATTGATCTGATGGTCCAACCAGAAACAAGTTGTCGCCGCCGAGGTAATAGTGATCCCCCGCTCCTGCTCCTGCTCCATCCAGTCCATGGTCGCATTGCCATCGTGCACCTCGCCAATCTTATGGCTTTTGCCGGTGTAATAAAGAATACGCTCGGTCGTCGTTGTCTTACCGGCGTCGATATGGGCGATGATCCCTATATTACGGGTCTTCTCAGGTTTTATTTTCTTACTCATCTAAGGAATTATTCTCCAATTACCAACGATAGTGGGCAAAGGCTTTATTCGCCTCAGCCATACGATGGACCTCTTCTTTCTTCTTAACCGCTCCCCCTGAATTCCCAAAAGCATCCAGAATTTCTCCGGTCAGCTTCTCAGACATCGACCTGCCAGAACGCGACTTGGCATTCTGAATCATCCATCGAATACTAAGAGCCTGCCTTCGCCCCTCCTTGACCTCAACAGGAACCTGATAGGTAGCACCACCGACTCTCCGGGACCGAACCTCCAGCAAGGGAGCGGCATTCTCCACCGCTTTACGAAAAACCCGCAAAGGCTCTTCCTTGCTCTTCTCGGCAACAGCGTCCAGAGCCTTATAAAGGATGCTTTCCGCCTTTCCCTTTTCACCTTTGCGCAAAATACAATTAATAAAGCGCGCAACCAGCAGGTCGTTAAACTTCGGATCTGGAGTGATTTTTCTTTTCTGAGCTTCTCTTCGTCTTGCCATAATTATTATCGACTATTATTTTTTAGGTTTTTTCGTACCGTATTTAGACCGGCTCTGCATCCGTTTATCCACTCCAAGCGTATCCAGACTCCCCCGAACAACATGATAACGAACCCCGGGCAAATCCTTAACACGACCACCGCGGATCATCACAATGGAATGCTCCTGCAGATTATGGCCCACACCGGGAATATACGTCGTCACTTCCATACCGTTTGTCAGGCGCACACGAGCCACCTTCCGCAAGGCAGAGTTAGGCTTTTTAGGCGTCGAGGTATAAACCCGCACACAAACTCCCCGTTTTTGCGGACAAGCCTTCAAGGCCGGACTGGCTGTCTTTTTAACCGGTTGCTTACGACCGGTTTTTACTAACTGATTAATTGTAGGCAAAAGTATAGCTCCCCCCAAAAAGGCAACCCCCTCAAAAATATAAGGATTACCAAATAAAACTGAAAATACCCTATGATGTCAATAAAAACAGAGGGTTATATCAGGCAGATATAGGCGTGAAAAAGTTGTAATTGTAGCACTGAAACTTACTTAGTCAAGCGAAAAATAAGGGCTTTCTTATTTTTTATTCCGCTACAACGGGGGCTTCTTCTTCCTTCTGCTCAACCCCTTCAATTTCAGGCTCTTCAATACGAATTCCGCTGTAAGCCCGGCATCCTGTTCCCGCCGGAATCAATCTTCCCATAGTTACATTTTCTTTCAACCCAACCAGATGATCCATCTTGCCGCTCACGCTCACCTCTGTGAGCACACGTGTGGTTTCCTGGAAAGATGCCGCCGAAATAAAGCTTTCCGTGCTGAGCGACGACTTGGTAATTCCCAGAAGAACCGGGGTGCCTTTGGCTGGTTTTTTCTTATTTTTGATGACTTCCTGATTCGCCAGATTAAATACTTTTTTCGTCACCTGCTCCCCGACCAGGAACTCCGTATCGCCCGGATCTTCAACGACTAAATGCCTGAGCATTTGCCGGACGATAACTTCAATATGCTTATCATTGATCTGCACGCCCTGCAAACGGTAGACTTCCTGGACTTCATTCACCAGGTATTTCTGCAGTTCATCTTCTCCCAGAACCCGCAAAATATCATGGGGATTGGAAGCGCCGTCCATCAGAGGTTCCCCGGCAACCACCGTATCGCCTTCGTGGACATTGATATGCTTGCCTCGTGGAATCAAGTATTCACATTCATCTCCCGATTCACTCACAACAATGATCTTTCGCATACCCTTGACAAATCCGCCAAATTTTACCGTCCCGGAAATTTCCGTGATTGTTGCCTGCTCATGGGGTTTGCGAGCTTCAAAAAGCTCAGCCACTCGCGGCAAACCGCCGGTGATGTCTTTGGTTTTCGCGGATTCACGGGGAATCTTCACGATCAAATCTCCTGCACTCACCACATCGCCTTCGCTAACATTGATGTTTGCGCCAGCAGGCAGGATATAACGGCGCACCGTTTCCCCCTTTTCATCCTTTAATGAAATTCGCGGTTGTTTTTTCTCGTCACGGTGGCTGATGATAACCTTGGTAGAGAGGCCTGTTATTTCATCGAAGTCTTCTTTCATGGTTACGCCTTCGATCACATCGCCGAACGCAATGGTTCCAGAAACTTCTGTCATGATTGCGTTCGTATACGGGTCCCACTCAACCAGGGTCTGGCCTTCCTGGGCCTCCTGTCCATCAGCTACCTTAAGCTTGGCTCCATAGACAACGGAATACCGCTCTTTTTCACGGCCAGTCTCATCTTGAATCACGAGACTTCCGTTACGGTTCATTACAATAATTTCTCCGTTACGGTTTTTGAGAGTACGCAGACCGAGATACTTGACCAAACCTCCGCGTTTGGTATTCAAAGTTGTTTGCTCAACCACCCTGCTGGCTGTTCCGCCGATATGGAAGGTTCTCATGGTAAGCTGGGTTCCCGGCTCACCAATGGACTGCGCGGCGATAACACCAACCGGCTCACCCACTTCGACCCACTGCAAAGTAGCCATGTTTCGCCCGTAACACTTGATACAAACACCCTGTTTTGATTCGCAGGTTAAACAGGATCTCATTTTAATTTTTTCGATGCCGGCGTTTTCAATAGCCAACACAGTTTCTTCAACAATCAGGCTGTCAGCCTTCGCCAGAACCTCCCCAGTAAAAGGATCGACCACATCCTCAAGCACTGTCCGCCCTAAAATTCTTTCTCCCAGAGGCTGGATGATCTCACCGGCTTCCACAAGCGATATCGCGTCAATACCTTTCAAAGTTCCGCAGTCTTCTTCCTGAACAATCATATCCTGCGCCACATCTACCAATCGGCGGGTTAGATAACCTGAGTTTGCCGTTTTGAGCGCAGTGTCAGCCAGCCCCTTGCGGGCTCCATGCGTGGAAATGAAATACTGGATAACTGAAAGACCTTCACGAAAGTTAGCGGTGATAGGCGTTTCGATGATTTCTCCTGAAGGTTTAGCCATCAGGCCGCGCATTCCAGCTAACTGCCGCAACTGCTGGGCACTGCCGCGAGCTCCTGAATCCGCCATGATGAAAATAGAGTTGAAATCCTTATTGGTTTTTCCAATAACGGTGGACTCGTCTTCTGTTTCCAACTCTTTAAACATTTCTTCCGACACTTTTTCCGTGACGTGCGCCCAGATATCAATGACCTTATTGTATCTTTCACCATTTGTGATGAGCCCATCCCGATATTGCTTGTGGACCTTAAGAACTTCATCATTGGTTTTATCCACCAATTGGCCTTTGGTTTTGGGAATCCGCATCTGGTCAATGGAGATACTCAGGCCCGCCTCAGTGGCGTATTTAAATCCCAGTTCCTTGACATCATCCAACAGAGACACGGTTTTTTCTCTTCCCACTATCAGGAATGACTTGGAGAAAAGATCTGACAAGGATTTTTTATCCATCAGTCGGTTCACCAGCTCGAAGGGCAATCCTTTTGGAAGCACCTCACCAAGAAGCACCCGGCCCGTTGTGGTCTGGGTCAACACCCTATCCATGCGAACCAGGATTTGAGCCTGCAAATCCAATTCATCCGCATTGTAGGCCGCCACCACTTCTTTCTGCCCCGAAAACACCTTGCCTTCCCCTTTAACATTACCGCGAATCTTGGTCATGTAATAACAACCCAAAACAATATCCTGGGTGGGAACGGCAATAGGTTTTCCGTTTGAAGGAGACAAAATATTGTTGGAAGACATCATCAACAATTTACATTCGGTTCTCGCCTCCATGGAGAGGGGAACATGAACCGCCATCTGGTCACCATCAAAGTCCGCATTAAATGCGGTACACACCATCGGGTGAACCTGAATGGCTTTACCTTCAATCAGCAGAGGTTCGAAAGCCTGAATACCTAAACGATGCAGTGTTGGCGCCCTGTTGAGCAGAATCGGATGCCCCTTCACCACCTCTTCCAACACTTCCCATACTTCGGCGCGCTCCTGCTCAACCATTTTTTTCGCAGTCTTGATCGTCGCCGCATAGCCCTTTTCTTCCAGCCGGTTGAACACGAATGGCTTGAACAACTCCAGCGCCATTTTCTTTGGCAACCCACACTGGTGAAATTTCAGATACGGTCCAACAACGATAACGGAACGGCCAGAATAATCGACCCGCTTACCCAGCAAGTTTTGGCGGAACCGGCCCTGCTTGCCTTTGAGCATGTCACTCAGGGATTTTAAGGGGCGCTTGTTAGTTCCACGCAGGGTGCGGCCTCTACGGCCGTTATCAAATAGAGCTGAAACTGCTTCCTGCAACATTCTCTTTTCGTTGCGAATAATAATCTGTGGAGCTTTCAATTCCTGCAGACGTTTCAACCGATTGTTTCTGTTGATCACCCGCCGGTAAAGATCGTTCAGGTCAGAGGTGGCAAACCGCCCACCATCCAGAGGAACCAAAGGACGCAACTCTGGCGGAATTACCGGAATTACCTGAAGGATCATCCATTCCGGTTTGTTGCCAGACTTACGAAACGCCTCAACAATCTTCAACCGCTTGGCGAGCTTCCTGCGATTCATCACCGATTTGGTGGTGATCATCTCCTCTTTCAGTTCCACCGAAAGGGTATCCAGATTCATCGGCCTGAGAAGCTCCGCGACCCCTTCGGCACCAATCATGGCCCGGAAAGTATCGGGAAATTCCATCTCCATCTCTCGATACTCTTGTTCGGTCAAAATCTGCCCCGTCTGCAAGTCCGAATCACCGGGATCCGTCACCACATAATTTTCAAAATAAATTATGCGCTCAAGATCTTTCAGGGGGATATCCAGCAAATGCCCAAGGCGGCTAGGCAGACCCTTAAAGTACCAGATATGAGCAACCGGGCTGGCCAACTCAATATGCCCCAGACGTTCCCGGCGCACCTTCGAAAGGATGACTTCAACGCCGCACTTCTCGCAGATGACCCCCTTATGCTTCATTCTTTTATATTTACCGCATGTGCACTCCCAGTCCTTGACCGGCCCGAAAATTTTAGCGCAAAACAGCCCGTCTCTTTCCGGCTTAAAAGTCCGGTAATTGATGGTTTCGGGCTTCTTAACCTCTCCATATGACCAAGAGCGAATTTTCTCCGGGGACGCAATCCGCACACGGAGAGCATCAAACATAATAGGGTTTTTTGGTTTATCGAAATATGACAGGCTATCCACCAGGGACTTCTCCTTTTTAAGGTTTTCGCAAACCGCTAAAAATTTCTTTATATGATTCATGCCCCCTGGAAAACAATACCCGGGGACTTTAAAAATTACGCCAGGAACTTCAAACTACTTTCCCGATTCGATCAACTCCACATCAATAGCCAAACTCTGTAGCTCTTTGATCAGCACGTTAAACGATTCAGGCAAACTGGGATTCAAGTGGGTGTCCCCCTTGACAATCGCTTCATACATACGCTTACGACCTTCAACATCATCAGATTTTACCGTAAGCATTTCCTGGAGGGTGTAGGCCGCGCCATAAGCTTCCAACGCCCAGACTTCCATTTCCCCGAGTCTCTGCCCGCCAAACTGGGCCTTACCTCCAAGAGGTTGCTGAGTCACCAGAGAATATGGGCCGGTAGATCGAGCATGGATCTTGTCATCGACAAGATGATGCAATTTGAGCATATATAGATAGCCCACCATAACCTTTTGCCGGAAAATATTTCCGGTTCGGCCATCGTAAAGCGGTATCTCTCCCGATTCAGAACAATTGCCTTCAGCCAACAGTTGCCGGACCTCCTTTTCATTGGCGCCATCAAACACCGGCGTTGCCATATGCATATTGTTGGCCTTGGCGGCCATGCCCAAATTGGTCTCCAGAATCTGCCCCACATTCATTCGCGAGGGCACGCCCAAAGGATTGAGGATCAACTCAATCGGCTGACCACTTTCCATATAAGGCATATCTTCTTCCGGGACAATGGTCGAAACCACACCCTTATTGCCGTGGCGTCCTGCCATTTTATCGCCCACCTGCAATTTGCGCTTCATGGCCATGAACACCTTGACCAGCTTTATAACGCCGGGAGCAAGGTCATCGCCTTTTTTCAGACGGGAAACCTTTTCCTCCAGCATGGACTTCAGAATCTGAACCTGATCCCTGGAACTTTCCTCCATCGCCTGGAGGTTTTTTTCCAATTCTCCGCCAACCGGGACTTTGGCAAGGTCCTTAATGCTCATCTTCGCGATCAACTCTTCATTGATCTCTTGCCCCTTTTTAACAGTGACTCGTCCCACCGTGGCCGCCTTTGCCGCCTTTTGGCCCACGATAAGGGATCGCATATTTTTCTCGGTTTCACTTTTAACGATTTTTATTTCATCGTTGTAATCCTTTTCAATGCGCGCTATCTCTTCCTCTTCTATAGCAAGAGTTCGGGAGTCTTTATCAATCCCCTTGCGGGAAAAGACCTTGACATCAATCACTGTCCCCTGGATTCCAGGAGGAACCCTTAGTGAAGTGTCGCGCACATCTCCGGCTTTTTCGCCAAAGATCGCCTTGAGAAGTTTTTCCTCCGGGCTCAGCTGGGTTTCACCCTTGGGCGTGATCTTGCCAACCATAATATCATTGGGTTTTACAGTCGCGCCGATACGGATGATTCCACTTTCATCCAGGTTTTTCAGCGCGTCTTCGCCCACATTGGAAATATCACGGGTGATTTCTTCCTTACCCTGCTTGGTATCACGGGCTTCCACCTCAAACTCTTCAATATGAATAGAGGTGTACACATCTTCCTTAACCAGCTTTTCACTGACGATGATCGCATCTTCAAAATTGTATCCACACCACGGCATGAACGCCACCAGGACGTTTCTACCCAGGGCAAGTTCGCCATGATCCGTGGAAGGCCCATCGGCCAGCACATCACCACGTGAAACCTTGTCGCCCGAAGAAACCCGGGGACGCTGGTTGATACAAGTATTCTGATTTGATCTCTGGTATTTGCTCAGCGTATAGATGTCCACATTGGAAGCCAACTGGCTTCGCCTTGTTTTCACCTTGCCCTCTGGTTTCTTATCGGTACGAACAACTATGCGGGTTGCATCGGCGCTGATTACTTCGCCATCGTTTTCAGCGATCACCACCGCGCCCGAGTCATGGGCCACAATCGCTTCCATGCCGGTACCAACCAGAGGCGCTTCGGCCCGCAAAAGAGGAACCGCCTGCCTCTGCATGTTTGAACCCATCAGAGCCCGGTTGGCGTCATCGTTTTCCAGAAAAGGAATCAATGATGCCGCCACGCTGATCAACTGCTTGGGCGACACATCCATATAATCTACTTTATCACTGGGCGACAAGATGAAGTCGCCGCCTTTTCTGGCTGATACGATTGGCTGAACGAATTTCATCTTCCCATCCAACTCGACGTTAGCCTGAGCGATCACATATTTATCTTCAATCAAGGCAGTGTGAAAATCTACATCGTCTTTCGCCGTAGAACCCTCCACCTTACGGTAGGGTGTTTCAATAAAACCGTAATCATTCACCCTGGCATAAGTGCTCAATGAAGCAATCAGTCCAATATTCGGACCTTCCGGAGTTTCAATGGGACATATGCGACCATAATGGGTTGGGTGCACATCCCGCACCTCGAATCCCGCCCGCTCCCTGGTTAAACCACCCGGCCCCAACGCACTCAACCGTCTTTTATGCGTTACTTCAGACAGGGGATTAGTCTGATCCATAAACTGCGACAACTGACTACTGCCAAAAAATTCTTTAATCGCGGCGGTCACAGGCTTGGAGTTGATCAGGTCATGCGGCATTGAAATATCCAGATCCTGGATAGACATGCGTTCAATAATGGCCCGCTCCATGCGCACCATTCCCACGCGGAACTGGTTTTCCAGAGACTCTCCCACCGCACGGACCCTGCGGTTGCCAAGATGATCGATATCGTCAATATCACCAATACCGTTTCGGAGATCAACAATATACTTCACCACGGCGACCAAGTCTTCCAAAGTCAACAGCCGGTTTTCCAACGGAATATCCAGACCGAATTTCTGGTTCATCTTGATCCTGCCGACAACCGACAAATTATATCTTTTGGGATTGAAAAACAGGTTTGCGAATAACGACCTTGCAATTTCAGGGGTTGGCGGATCTCCAGGGCGAAGCCTCTTGTAAACCTCACGAATAGCTTCATCCTGAGTCTGTGTTTTAGCCGCAATTAAGGTGTCGCGAATCGTGGTATCGGACGACTCTTCATCAATACGAAGAATCTGAATTTCACTGAGCTTATTTTTCTTTATAATCTCAAAAATTTCTTCAGTAATCGCCTGATTTGACTCAACCTGTATCTCACCGGTCTCAGGGTCAATGATTTCATCATACAAAAACCGGCCGATCAAGCTTTCAACATCTATCTCAACCTTCACCGACTTGGCCATTCTACCCAGTTTCTTGGCAACGGCGACGGTAACTTTCTTGCCCGATTTCAGCAAAACATCGTCGGTTTTGGAGTCAATCACATCCTCCTTAACCTTGAACCCGATCATCAGGTTCTTACTATTCATGAAGCATCGGGAATCTTTACCAATGCTGACTTTTTCAACAGGATAATAGGTTTCCAGAATGGCCTTATTGTCCATACCAAAAGCTTGAAGCAGAACGGTAGCGGGCAATTTTCGACGCCGGTCAATTTTGACGTGCAGAATATCTTTAATGTCAAATTCGAAGTCTACCCAGGAACCCCTGTCAGGAATGATTCTCGCTGAGAAAAGAATCTTGCCGCTAACATGGGACTTTCCCTTATCGTGCGAGAAAAATGCACCCGGGGAACGGTGCATCTGGCTGACAATAACGCGCTCGACCCCGTTTATCATAAACGTTCCGGTCGGGCCCATCATCGGCATTTCGCCGAGAAATATTTTCTGCTCCTTAACTTCCCGGACAGAGTTGACCGTGACCTGGGAAATCTTGGCATCCGCCAAAACCTTCAGAACTTCATCGGTAACCGGGGTTTTTGCAGAAATCAGGGTTTTTGTGGTTTGAGGACGCTTGACCTCTTCAACAATAATTTTATCCTGCAAGTATTTCAGGGTGCGTGCGCTGACATCAACCACCTCCCGGTCAAAAAGCACCAGCCTGACCATTATTTTTATTGGATCAGAATAGGTGAGGCCTTTTTGTCTGCATTCGCTGAGCTTGTGTTTTTCCTTATAAGCAACTTCCTGGTTACAGGAAGGACACACCACCCCCGGGCCGCCAAGTTCCTTAAACTCACCACAGCCACACTCCCAAATGCCGACTTCATAGCCAACATACTCAATTCGAGCGTTGATATTCAGGTCAGAAATTGGAAAGACGTCACTAAAGACCTCTTCCAATCCCCTTAACCCGCGCTCGCTGGGTGCAATATCCCCTTGCAGGAAATATTCGAATGATTTTTTCTGAATCTCGATCAGATTGGGAATATCTATGACCGTAGGAATCCGGGCAAAGTTTTTTCTTTTTCTGAAATTGCCTAGCGCTCTCTGGGAACGGTTCTTCGACATAAGGTTACATCCTTCTTATAGAAAGATTAACGGAAAATTTGCCTGTAAAGGCGTAGGTAATATTACTATTCCTGATTTCCGTTACTTAACCTCCACCGTCCCGCCAGCCTCTTCAATCTTCTTTTTAATTTCTTCAGCTTCTTCTTTCTTCACGCCTTCTTTAATTGGCTTTGGAGCGCCTTCTACCAAATCCTTAGCATCCTTCAAACCCAAACCTGTAATGGTTCGAACTTCCTTGATAACCTGGATTTTCTTGTCGCCTGCAGAAGCAAGAATAACGTCAAATTCTGTTTTCTCCTCAACCGCTTCTCCGCTTGCGGCAGGAGCGGCAACCGCAACCGTTGCCGCGGCGGCAGTCACACCATACTTATCTTCCAATTCCTTAACAAACTCAGACATTTCCAAAACAGTCATACTATCTATGAAGGAAACTACCTCCTCCTTTGTGACGGCCATTACGCCCTCCTTTCAATAATTATGCAAACCTGGTTTTTATTTTATTAAAAAATATCATTACAACGGCCTTTAACCAAAGACCGGTTTATTCAGATGCCTTCTTCTCGCGGACCGCGTCCAGCGTCCCCACCAGCTTCCTCAACAAACTGCTAAACACTCCAACAAAATTTGTAGCAGGCCCGTTGAACACCGCCAGCAACTGGGCAATCAGGACTTCCTTCGAAGGCAAGTCCGCAAGAGCCTTAACCTCTGCAGGCGTGATCATCTTCCCCTCAACCACACCACAAATTACTTTCGGGCTTTTGGGAGCGCCGGACTTCGCAAAATCGGCAAGAGCCTTAGCGGGAGCCACTGCGTCCTCGAAACTGACCACCAGAGAAACCGGCCCCTTAAATTCCTTATCCAGCAACTCAAAAGCGGTATCTTTCGAAGCTTGTCGGGCCAAGGTATTTTTAATCACACGAAAGTCCACAGACCTGGACCGCATATGACTGCGCAATCGGGTCAACTCAGGAGCATCAATACCCTGATAGTCGGCAAGAACCGCCGATTTAGCCCTTAGAAACACCCCGTTTAATTCCTCAACCTTTTGTATTTTTTCTGCGTTTGGCACGTCAGCCACCCCTCTCATTCCCGTCTTCCGCCCCAGAGGGACGAAAATTTTTCAATCAATTGGGTGTATAAGCTACCCTAACCCCAACACCCATAGTCGTTGACACCGAAACCCCCTTGACATAATGCCCCTTACTGGAAGCTGGCTTAGCCTTCACAAGAGCTGTCATCAGAGCTTTAAAATTTTCCTCCAAAGCGTCCACTGAAAAGCTGGCCTTGCCCAAAGAGGCATGAATAATGCCCCCCTTGTCAACCCGGTAGTCCACCTTACCAGCCTGAATAGATTCAATGGCCTGCTTGACATCGAAAGTCACCGTGCCCGTCTTAGGATTAGGCATCAACCCTCGAGGCCCCAGAACCTTCCCCAGCTTACCCACTTGACCCATCATATCAGGAGTGGCCACCACACGGTCAAACTCCATCCACCCTCCCTGGATCTTTTCAACCAGATCGTCACCGCCAACGACTTCCGCGCCGGCATCCCTGGCCTCTTTCTCTTTTTCACCTTTTGCAAACACCAGGACGCGAAAGGTCTTCCCTGTCCCTCTGGGCAACACAACGCTACCCCTTATATTCTGGTCAGCCTTTCTGGGATCAACGCTAAGCCGAATAGCCACATCCAACGACTCATCAAACTTTTCCGATTTAACAGCCGTCGCCAGCCCCAAAGCTTCTTTCAATTCATACTTGCTATCCGGGTCAACCTTTTCCGCGGCCGCCCTATGCCTCTTCCCATGTTTTGCCATAATTTTATTCCTGCTTACTTGCGGTTAATTCTCAACTTTCAGACCCATGCTTTTTGCCGAACCACGAATGATTCTCACTGCCGCCTCAACATCTTCAGCATTCAGGTCTTCCATTTTAACTTTTGCGATTTCACGAACCTGCTCCTCAGTCACATTGCCGACAAATTCCTTACTCGGATTTGAAGAACCCTTTGCAATCCCCGCCGCCCGTTTCAACAAAGCCGAAGCAGGAGGAGATTTTGTGATAAAAGAAAAACTCTTGTCTTTGTAGACCTCAATGACCACAGGAATGATGTTCCCCTCCTGACCCTGGGTCCTGGAGTTAAAGGTTTTACAGAATTCCATGATATTCACGCCATGCTGACCCAACGCCGGCCCAACGGGCGGTGACGGAGTAGCCTGCGCCGCAGGAATTTGAAGCTTGATCTGACCTACCACTTCTTTTGTTGCCACAATCTGATCCCCTTATTTATCCACTACACGTGGCCTGACTATCTATTAAACCCGCTCGATCTGAGGAAATTCCAGTTCCACCGGAGTGGCACGCCCGAAAATGGAAACCATGACCCGCACCTTACCTTTGTCATGATTAACATCCTCAACAATCCCATTGAAATTCAAGAACGGACCCTCTATCACCCTCACGCTCTCGCCCTTCTCAAAAGAGAATTTTGGCTTGGGCCGCAGGGATTCACCCTTAACCTGCTCCATGATCAATTTAACCTCTTCCTCCGACAAAGGAACCGGCTCACCCCCACCACCCAGAAAACCGGTGACCTTGGGGGTATTTTTAATCATGTACCAGATATCCTGATTCATCTCGACATTTATCAGGATGTATCCTGGGAAAAACTTCCTCGATGAAACCTTTTTCTTGCCCTTACGAACCTCAACCACTTCTTCGGTCGGTATAATCACCTCACCGAAGTTCTCACTATAATTAGAGTGCCCGAACTGCTCTTCTATACTCAGCTTCACCTTCCGCTCAAAACCGGAATACGTGTGAATAACAAACCATTTTTTGGACAAGGTACCTCCGTCAGCTATCATATAAGACTCTGCACGATCTTCGCGAGAATCGCGTCGACAACCCCGAGAAACAAGGCCATTAACAAAACCACCACAACCACCACAGCAGTACCGCCCAGCGCCTCAGCGCGGGTAGGCCAGGTCACTCTTTTAACCTCAGCCCTCACCTCAGCCAAAAACCCAATTGCTTTTGTAATCATAACCCTCAACTTCCAACAAGTTTCAACAGGCCAGGAGGGATTCGAACCCCCAACCCTCGGATTTGGAATCCGATGCTCTACCGTTAGAGCTACTGACCTAATTCGGAATCCACGCCAGTTTCAAGGAAAAAGAGGAACACTTCCGTTTGCCCGATCACACAGACACCCGACCATAACCTCACTCCCGACCGCCCGATTTTTCTTTACTTGGTTTCCTTATGGGGGGTGTGCTTCCTGCAAAATCTGCAGTACTTTTTGAATTCCAACCTTTCCGTGGTGGTTTTCTTATTTTTAGTCCCCGAATAATTCTTCCGACTACAATCAGAACACGCCAAATGAACAATAACTCTCATATTTTTTTACCCAACCTTTGCATCCAGCGGCCCGTCCCCCAGCCGCAAGAAATTAAAATCTCTATCAAATCCCAGGAACCACAAAATAAAAACCTGGAGCCCACGATCGGGATTGAACCGATGACCTCTTCCTTACCAAGGAAGTGCTCCACCACTGAGCTACGTGGGCGTTAAATACTCACCAACCCGGCCAAAGACCAAAGGTGGAGCGGGAAACCGGACTCGAACCGGCGACCCTCAGCTTGGAAGGCTGACGCTCTAGCCAACTGAGCTATTCCCGCAAGTTCATCCAACCTAATAAATTCAGGATGGGGAGGGGAGGATTCGAACCTCCGAAGGCTGAGCCGACAGATTTACAGTCTGTTCCCTTTGGCCACTCGGGAACCTCCCCGCCATTATGGGTAAACCACCGCCGACCCCCATAGTCGGTCTACTGCCCAGACAAAACCTCCGTCACGGAACACCAGAATCCTTTTCAAACCAGTCAATTAAAACTGGAGCTGGCAAAGGGACTCGAACCCCCGACCTGCTGATTACAAATCAGCTGCTCTACCAACTGAGCTACGCCAGCTCAGCAAATAAAAAACCCCCATAGTACACTTTGATTTTCAAAGTTTCAATAAAAATCGGAGGTTTTCAGCTATTATTGTTTAGATAAACAGGATGTATGCCGCGAAAGGGTGATATTGTGACACACTATAACATGGCCGGTTGTATTTTAACAGGAAAAAATCATCCCATCTGCACATTAAGCGAAGAATCTTAACATCGAAAATTCTCAAATACCAGATTTTTTTCTTTTTTTTCTCTATTGCCGAAAAAACCAACTCCCCCCACCCATCTTATCCAGCCCGCCTACTTTTAAAACTGGTTCCAGCCAAAAGCCCTACTGGACTATTTTTTTCCCACTTTTCGCCGGAAACTCCCTCAAATAGTCCTTACCTTGCAATTTTTGCGTTGCCTGAAGCTTGGTTTTGCAGAAATGAGCTGTATAACGGAAATTATAATAGTCGACCGAATTCTGCGCATCCTGAAAGGAAATAATATAAGGAACTATTAAGGGGAAAGACATTAAATAAATCCATGCCTTGCGGGTCTCGCCCGTATACCATTGCCCCCCTCCAGGTATCACCGAGTAAAGCATGGCAATATCCCGGTCAAAATACTCGTATTCCTTGTCACACCCTGCCCGAATGAGTGTTTCCATTTCCAATTCCATAGCAGGGGTTATCTGCTTGAAACGTAAGGGAGATTTCCCTCCACCTTTGATCCCGCAGGCAGAAAGAAAAAACACCACCCCCGCCATCCCAATGATTTTCATCAATCCTGGCATACGCTTCCAAATCAAATAATTCTTTTTATATCAATAGATTATACGAAAACCTCCGCCCCCCGTCAAGCTTTGGCTGATGAGGAAGAATTAAGGAAGAAGGCCGCCGTCAGGGTTCCCGTCTACCCTGTAAAAATCCACTTCCCGGCGTTGAGGTTCGAAGGGCACGTCCCACCAAGGGCCTGAATAAAAAGGAGGAACTCGAAATCCTATCAAATCGGCCTTTTGCCCAGGCATGAGGGTGCCGCATTGCAACCCCAAGGCTTCTGCTCCTCCGCGGGTTGCCATGGTGAGTATTTCCTTTCGGCTGACATCCGGCAAAAGTTTATCTGCCATGCGCAACTCGTCCAGAAAGTTGAGAGAATCATTGCTCGCTAGCGAGTCTGTTCCAAGAGCTACGGTCACCCCCCGGTCCAGTAAAGCGCGAACCGGCATAAACTGTTTCCGGCCAAACCACGCTGTGCTCTGCGGACAAAAAACCGCGCTGACTTTTTTCTTTGCCATAATTTCAAGATCGTCCGCGACAAAATTGCAGTGCACGGCAATAAGACGATCCAAAATCCCTAGAGAAGAAAGGTATTGCACAGGGGACTTATAAGGGGGTTGCCATTTTGGATCCCAGGCAGATCGTTCCTTCAAAAGTTCCTCCAGTGAATCATCACCAAGCACAAGGAACCGGGACTCTTCTTTAATCTCTGCAACATGGCAAGAAATCGGGCAATGAAATTTCTGCGCAAGTTGCGCCAAACACCGGAACAGATCCGGAGAAACAGAATAGGGAGCATGCGGAGCCAAACCCAATTGGCAAAGCGGGGAAAATCCTCCGCGTATTAAAACTTTTTCCAATTCTTCGCAGAGCGCCTGTGCTTTTTCGGAGCGAAACCCAATGGCCTCCAAAAACAACACCGACCTAAAACCCAAATCACCCACCGCTTGCAAAAGCTCAGGATCAGCAACAAAATCTCCCAACGCAGTCACTCCGGAGCGTCTCATAACTTCCGCGCCAGAACGCATTCCCTGAATTCGGCTTTCGTTATCCAGGCTGGAATTCAAAGAAATCAACGCACGCACCCACTCTGCAAATGAATCAGGAGGAGCAATTTTTTTTTCCAGGGCGGTCAAACCGAGGTGGCAATGAGCGTTGACAAACCCCGGCATGAGCAGGCAGTCGGAAAGATCCAAAGTAGCAGGGGCATTTTCCGGTTGGGTTGCAATCTCGACAATGGCGCCTTTATCAACAGTCAGCACACCGTTTTCAATGGGGTCCCCGCCCATGGTCAACAAAGCCCGGAATTTTATTCTCAATGCCATAACGCGTTTTAAAAAACTGTGGAATCACGGTACTGTTGGTAGGCAGACCCCAATTGCTCCAACAAAACTTTCTCCTCTGCTCTGGCCCGGAAGATATTCAAAGGGATCACCACCAGCAGAACATAAACCAGACAGGGCACAGAACCACAGGCCACAAACAGTCCAGTCAATGTCAAAACAATGCCTATATAAATGGGGTGACGAAAAACCCGGTAAACCCCCTTGGTGACCAATTGATCTGTCCCTGGCAGGACGGCAAGCGAGGAACCCAGCCTCCACATTGCGGCCATCCACAACAAAACACCTACCGCACCAATAGACAAACCCGCATAAACCAGGCCTCGAAACCCGAAGCCAAAATTTTTCGGGCTCAGATAAGCAAAGATCAAAGGAAACAGGTAAAGCATGGGAACAAGAATATTCAATGCAAACCGTTGATTCGAACTGAGGGATTTAAAATCGGTCATGGAAAATCAGGGAGATAAATAGCGGCAACTCTTTTCCCGGCCATAAACAGTTATTGCCTGTTGCCACGGGCCGTTGACCGTTTTCTTGCTGACCCTGCGCCGAGCAGTTGTTTGTTGAAGGCTTCGCGTCCTTCGAGCATTTCAAGTTCGATCACCACTTTAAAAAAGGGCAAGTTGAATTTCATATCCTTAAGCTTCACCGCATCTTTTTCCGGGACCAGAAAAAAACTGGCCCCCTCTTTTACCGCACGGGCTTCCAACTCCCTGATATCCTGTGCCGTGTACGGGTGATGATCGGGGAAGGCTTTGAAAAATTTTAACCGGATCTGCGCGTCCAGCAAAATCTGGCGGAACCCTTCCGGTTTGGCAATTCCACAAAACGCCGCGACCGGTTCATTCTTCAATACTTCCGCGTCCAGCACTTCTTCATCATCCATGCGGATTACAGAATCCAGGCGAAGGTGTGTCTTTACCTGAGGAACGGAACCCAAAATGCGTGCAGGAAAATTGATGGGACCCCCGGAATAATGGGTGAAGCAGACCATATCCGCCCTTTTGGTTTCACTTGCCGGTTCACGCAGTTCCCCCGCCGGAAACAGGTGTCCATTACCCAACGGCCGAAGATGATCAAAAAGCAGGATATCCAGATCACGATTTAAAGCCAGATGCTGAAAACCGTCGTCCAAAACCAGCGTATCAACGCCAAAATGGTCAAGCGCGTACTGCCCTGTCTGGTAACGGTCCGCGCCGGTTAAAACTGGAACATTTTTAAGTTTTTCCGCCATCATGACCGCTTCATCACCGGCCCATTCCGGAGAAAGAAGCGTCTGTTTTCCATCGCAGACCACATTGACCGGATTACCCGATTTCCCGCCATACCCGCGACTGAGAATGGCAGGCTTGAACCCGTTACCTCTGAGGGTTTCGGCAATCATCATGACAAAGGGAGTTTTTCCTGTTCCCCCCAATGTCAGGTTGCCAACGCTGATCACCCGGCAATCAAGTCTGCGGCGGGGAAACACCCCCCACCTGTAAGCCCAGAGGCGAAAATGGTGCCCCAGCAAATAAATAAATGAAATCAGCTTCAGGATCGCAAAAACCGGAAACCAGTACCATTTGCGGTCAGGCGATATGACTTTATAAAAAGTTTCGGACATGATTTTTCAGCCAACTTTATTCCTGGCTTCTCTACAAGCCGGCATTTGGTATTTTGCGCGCAATTTTTAGAGGCCTCGTAATGTTTTAGGAGTATACTCCCTGCCTATGGATTTTTCGTATTATATTCTAACAGGCGGGCTACTGCTTTTAGCTTCTCCTTTTCTTATTTTAAGGGCTCTGGTCTCTTCCTCTTTCCGCAATCAAATCCAGGAAAAAATGGTGGGAGCCCGCTCACTCCCGCAATTAAAAAATACATTATGGATTCATGCCTCTTCAGTCGGTGAAGTTCGCCTGGCTAAAACCCTCATTGCCGGCCTTATAAAAGCCGGAGAATCCCGACCGATTGCCCTGTCCACTTTTACCCCCACCGGTTACGCGCTGGCTCTGGAAGAGAAACTTCCCAATGTATTCAGATTACCACTGGATTTTCCCATCTGGTTGAATCCCGTCTTTGCTCGTTTACAACCTTCCAAACTGGTTCTGATCGAAGCGGAGTTATGGCCGTCCTTACTTCGACAATGTAAACGCAGAAACATCCCCGTAATCCAGGTAAACGGAAGGGTTTCGGAAAAATCGGTCCAGAACTATGGAAAATTCCCGGCTTTCTTATTATGGATGACGGAAGCGATCGAAAAATTTTCAATGCGGTCCCAGACCGATGCAGACCGGCTTTTGAAATTAGGCGTGGCGCCAGAAAAAATCCAGGTAACGGGAAACATAAAATTTGATGTAACCTCCATTTCTACCGAATTTCAGCCTGAATGGAAGGCCGACTCCCAAGTCCTGGTTTTTGGCTCCACCCGGCCAGGGGAAGAAGGCCCGATCATGGAAGCGCTGGTCAAACTGCAAAAGGAGTTCCCAAATCTGGTCGGGGTGATTGCCCCCAGGCATATGGAACGGTGCAGGGAAGTCGAAGACTTGATCCGTGAGTTCGAAGTGGATTACGCCCTGCTCTCCAAACAGGACGACCTGAAAAACTGTGCTGTCTTGCTGGTAGACAGCCTGGGTAAGCTCAACGCCTTCTACCAAACTGCAACTATCGCCTATGTCGGAGGGGGATTCAACCCCCGGTTTGGCGGCCAAAACATTCTCGAACCAGCGGCATTGGGAAAACCCGTGCTGTTCGGCAAATTCATGAATAATTTTGAAGAGGAAGCAAAGCTTCTCACACAGTCAAAGGGCGGCCTGCAACTGCAAAACATAGAAGAACTTTACGATATACTAAAACGGTTGCTGATGAATCCGGACGAACGCCAGAGGCTCGGCCAGTCGGCGGAAAAAACAGTCCAGGCCAACAGCGGTGCCCTGCAAAGGAACATCGAACTTATCCAGTCAGCTTAGCCGTATATCCGCCGCCAATCAGTCGGAATTATCAGTGGTTGCCTGCTTTTCTTTCTTCAGGTCATATTTATGCAAAGGTCTGCTTATAAAAGGCGGCATGGCTTCGGAGCCCCCTGAAAGTTGGACCTGCCGAAAATACAGATAAATTTTTCTATTTGACAATCTTTATTATTCAATTTTATTCTGCCATTTGATGATCTATCTCTATCATTTTCTATCCCTTTTTATTGCCGCCCTTTTGCTTCCTCTATTTCCGCTGATCGCCCTGGTCTCCAAACATAAGTGGAAGGGGCTGGCCCATCATTTCGGATGGACCCCGAAAACACCGGCCCAGCAAATCCTCTGGCTACATGCTTTGTCGATGGGAGAAGTCGTGGCCGCCCTGCCAGTTCTAAGGCGGGTGCGCAAACAAAACCCCAAACTCTATATCGCGCTCTCCGTAACCACCGACTCGGGCTATGCAACAGCGCTCAAAATGGGCGTTGCCGACAGCGTGTTTTTTCATCCACTGGATTGCTTGCCCTTTACCCAACTGGCTTTGAGCCGGATCAACCCGGATCTTTATATCGTCACCGATACCGGTTTCTGGCCTGGGTTGATCGACTTGCTACATAGAAAAAATATTCCTGTTCTTTTATTCAACGGCCGTATTTCCGCACGGTCTGCCCGGCGGTACCTCCTCGCTGGCACCATTTTTAAAGAGACCTTCCGAAAGTTTCACCGGCTTGGCATGCAAAACATCAATGGGGAAAAAGCCGCCCTGGCACTGGGGGTGGACCAGGAACGCATTGAGGTGATGGGTGACCCGAAATACGACGCCCTCCAACCCATGACCGATGCAGAGAAAGAACGGTTACGTCAGGCTTTCAAGCTGGAGGCAAAAACACCCGTGTGGATAGCAGGTAGCACCCATGCCGGCGAGGAAGAAATTATTCTGTCAGCACACCGAAAATTGCTGACCAGGCATCCCACTCTGATTTTGATCCTTGCGCCACGAAGACTGGAGCGGATCGAAGAAATAGTCACCTTACTGACAAAGCAAAGCTTTGCTTTTGTCCTCAGGTCATCGCTGGAACCTGCAAAAACTGTCGTTCTACTCGACACAATGGGTGAGTTGGCCCAGGTTTATTCGCTGGGGCAGGTAGCCTTCATCGGTAGAAGCCTTCTGCCACCTGGAGGGGGTCACAGCCTGATCGAACCTCTATCTTATGGCCTGCCGGTAATACATGGCCCTTTTATCGAGAATATCCGCCATGTTGCTGACAAGGCACATAACCAGGGACTGGCCTTTTTGGTGCAAAACTCTGAGGACATCCAGGAAAAAGTGCATGACATACTGGAAAGCAAAAACCTGCGTCAGGAGCTCGCGGAAAAAGCCCGATCTTTCATCACGGAGGAACAAGGCGCCTCTGAAAAAATGGCTGAAACCATCACCAAAGCCCTGAGGGTAAAATAAAAGCCCTACTTGAAAAGGAGACCTTTGCACAATCCCCGGCTTCGAGGACGGAGAGTAAAACCTTGAGGAGCTTCTGGATTCCCGCTTGCGCGGGAATGACGAATCATTTTCATGGGGTATTGATATTGACCACCACCGTAGGGGCGATTCACGTAAGGGCGAACGGCCGTTCGCCCCTACTACTGGATTCCCGCCTGCGCGGGAATGACGGATGGGGGCGCGGGCGTGATATTTTTCTTTAGCCTTCGTGCCCCAAGGGGTAAATGACGAGATTGCCCGTACCGGGGAGGTTCTAAAATAATTTCCCCCTTGTATGATGGGAAAGGGAACCCCGTAGCAGAGCTACGAGGAATTCTTTCGATTAATCGGCGGTTATCTTGCTGACGAAATAAATAGACAGAGTGGCGATCAAAAAAGCCGGGACCAGTTCATAAATCAAAACCTCGGAAAGGCCGGTCGCCTTCCAGAGGAGAGTCGTTAAAAATCCACTCAACATTCCAGCGATGGCTCCCTGCCGGGTTATATTTTTCGAATACAGGGTAAACAGAATCAACGGGCCAAAACTCGCCCCCAGGCCCGACCAGGCAAACAGTACGAACCAGAAGATGACCCGCGTCTCACTCAACGCAATAAGCATGGCCCCTAAACCCAACACCAGAACCGTTACCCGACTGACCAGAAGTATCAAGCCGTGGGAAAGTGTTTTCTTGAACATCTTTGAATAAACATCATGCGCCACCGATGAGGCGGCAACCAGAATCTGCGCCGACACAGTGGACATGATAGCGGCCAAAACCCCGGTCAGGACTACAGCCGTCAACAGGGTGGGCAGTAATTGTTCCGCCGCTTTGGGGAACAGGTGTTCGGGGTCTTCCAATCCTGGGAAAAGAGCCTGACCACAAATGCCCAGCAGAATGGATGAGGAGTAAATCAGCAGTCCCCAGCCCAGGGCGATCCATGTACCTTTTTCTATGGCCTCCGTATTTTTCGCCGCCATGTATCGGGTAACAACATGCGGTTGACCAGGGTAGCCAAGCCCGATCCCCAACAGGCCCACCGTGGAACCCCAAAAAGCCGCTGTGGATTTTCCTCCCGTCCATTGCAAAGTTTCGGGAGAGGTTTTCCCCACTTCAGCCAACATCCCGGAAAAGCCGCCCAGGCTTGCCAATGCTACCAGAGAAAGAATAACCAGCCCCAACACCATAATGATGCCCTGGGCAAAATCGGTCCAGGCTACCGCACGTACCCCGCCCATCATTGTGTAGACCAGCACAATCGCTCCACCAATGGAAATGCTGAGGACGTGAGGGACTCCAAAAATAGCATCAAAGGTTTTCCCGATAGCAGTGAACTGCGCCGCCACATAAGCCATCATGCAGGAAAAAATGATCACCACCGAAATCACGCGCAAGACAGAAGTCGTGTCCTCAAAATGGTTTTCAAAATAATCGGGAAGGGTGATGGCGTGATTTTCTTCGGAATGTTTACGCAGTTTCTCGGCAATGAACAGCCAATTCACCAGATAGCCCAGCAGACAACCGGGCATAAACCATATCGCCGATAAACCTTCTTTATAAGCAAGGCCCACGGTTCCCAGTACAGCCCATGCGCTTTCGGAACTGGCGGTGGAAGAAATGGCTGTCACCCAGGCCTTCAACGACCGGTCGGCGAGAAAAAAATCCAATGGCGATCTGGTCATCCGTGCCGTCCACACTCCGATGCCAAGCATACCCAGTACATACAAAGTGAAAACAATAGCAATGGTTCCGGAAAGCTCTGTCACAGCAAGCACCCATTTAGTCCCACAGCAAGCTGGCTACGCCTGATGGAAGAATATGATAGAATCCGTATTCTTAAAATTGAGTCACCCTTTCTCTATGGATAACACTTTTTCTATGAACCCTTACGAACCCAATTCCATCGAAGCCAAATGGCAGGCTTACTGGGAAGAAAACAAATCGTTTAAAGTCGAACTGGACCCTTCCAAAAAAAAATATTACCTATTGGAAATGTTTCCTTATCCTTCAGGGAGAATCCACATGGGCCACGTTCGTAACTATACCATCGGCGATGCGCTGGCCCGGTTCAAACGCATGCAAGGCTTTAACGTCATCCACCCTTTGGGTTGGGACGCGTTCGGGATGCCGGCAGAAAACGCCGCCATTAAAAACAAGACCCACCCCGCCGAATGGACATTTGAAAATATCCGCACCATGCGAAAGCAGATTAAGGCGCTCGGACTCAGCTACGACTGGGACCGCGAAATTGCCACCTGCCATCCCGGCTATTATAAATGGAACCAGTGGCTTTTTCTAAAGTTCCTGGAAAAAGGTCTTGCCTACCGAAAAAACTCCAACGTCAATTGGTGCGAAGACTGCCAAACCGTGCTCGCCAACGAACAGGTGGTCGATGGCTGTTGCTGGCGGTGCGATAACGAAGTCCTGCAAAAGCAACAAGAAGGCTGGTTCTTCAAAATCACCGACTATGCCGACCGACTCCTTGAAGGTTGCAAAACCCTTGCGGGAAAATGGCCGGAACAGGTTTTGACTATGCAGACCAACTGGATCGGAAAAAGTTTTGGCGCGGAAGTTGACTTTAAAGTCCAGGAGAGCAACGAAGTCATCAAAATATTTACCACCCGCCCCGACACCTTGTATGGAGCCATGTTCATGGTGCTGGCTCCCGAACATCCGCTCACCCACAAACTGTCGCGCGGAACTGGACAGGAAAAGGCTGTTGACGATTTTGTAAAAAAGGTAAAAAACCAGGACACCATTGTAAGGACCAGTGAAGGCGGCGAAAAAGAGGGAGTGTTCACAGGTGCCTACGCGATAAATCCCTTAACGGGGGAGACCCTTCCTGTTTGGACAGCCAACTTTGTGCTCATGAATTATGGTACCGGTGCCATTATGTCTGTTCCCGCTCATGACCAACGGGATTTGGATTTTGCCCGCAAATATGATTTGCCGGTCCGGGTGGTCATTCAACCAGAAACCGGCACCGTGGATGTGGAAGCTCTGGCGTTTACCGGCGACGGCGTTATGATGAACTCCGGTTCTTTTGATGGACTGGCAGGTCAGGAGGCCCGCGGGAAAGTCTGCCAATATCTGGAAAAGGAAGGAATCGGAAAAGCCACGGTCAATTACCGGCTTCGCGATTGGGGGGTTTCCCGGCAACGTTATTGGGGAA
>Ga0210019_1001502_pt1 | contig 24669 bp, 28 predicted proteins | sample CryGeyCG2114_020_2_FD_183969 | JGI IMG/M metagenome (GOLD analysis project Ga0210019, IMG submission 183969) | Groundwater microbial communities from aquifer - Crystal Geyser CG11_big_fil_rev_8/21/14_0.20 (SPAdes) (version 2) | ecosystem: Environmental > Aquatic > Deep subsurface > Groundwater ...
GAGTACCCGCGAAAACAGATCAGGAAATGGAAACGAGCCTGAAAGCTACGCCTGATTGAAGAGCGAAACCCTGGCTGGATTCCCGCCTGCGCGGGAATGACGGACGCCTTTAGATTTATGTAAGGGCGAACGGCCGTTCGCCCCTACTGGATTCCCGCCTGCGCGGGAATGACGGCGGAACCTTGCGGCATTTAAATACTGGGAATTCGATCTGGATCGGGGGTACAATCTGTCACGGCGAATTCCTTTCTTTGATTTGTGATGACTGCCGTTTATTTTTTTGACATTCTGGTTTTTCGTATGTTAAAAGTGCGCACCCTTTTTTAAATATCTGCGAAGAAAAAATATGAAGATCCACGAGTACCAAGCCAAAGAAATTTTAAGGAAATATAATGTTGCCGTGCCCAACGGAGTTTTGATTTCCAATAAATCTTCAGCCGTTGCCGCCGCCCGAAAAGTTGGCACCGATGTTGTGGTGGTCAAAGCCCAGATCCATGCGGGAGGACGGGGAAAAGGCGGCGGTGTCAAACTGGCCAAAAGCCCGCAGGAAGCCGAAAAGCACGCTGGCAATATACTGGGCATGACTCTCGTGACTCCCCAAACAGGCCCTGAAGGGCGACGGGTTAAAAAAGTATTGATCGAAGAAGGCATGTCCATTGCCAAAGAATTGTATTTGGGCATTCTGGTTGACCGGCAAACCAGCCAGGTTCTCATCATGGCGAGTTCAGCAGGCGGGATGGAAATTGAAAAAGTCGCAGAAGACACCCCTGAAAAAATCATTAAAGAGACGGTGGACCCGGTGATCGGTGTTCAACCTTTCCTGGCAAGAAAAATAGCTTTCGCTTTGAATATTGAAGGCGCGGCCTTAAAAGCAATCGTTCCCTTCATCATCAACCTCTACAATGCATTTGTAAAAGAGGACTGCTCCATGCTGGAGATCAACCCCCTCGTCATCACTTCTGACGACAGGGTTCTGGCTCTGGACGCAAAGGTAGACATTGACGACAACGCCCTGTTCCGCCATAAAGATACGCAGGAATGCAGAGACCTGGATGAAGAAGATCCCCTGGAAGTAGAAGCCAGCAAATTCCACCTCAACTACATCAAGCTTGATGGAAATATTGGTTGTATGGTTAACGGCGCTGGCCTGGCAATGGCAACGATGGATATCATCAAATTGTCTGGCGGTGAACCGGCTAATTTTCTTGATGTGGGCGGTGGAGCCGATGAGGAAATGATAGAAAACGGGTTCCGCATTATTCTTTCCGATCCATCCGTAAAAGGAATCTTTATCAATATTTTCGGCGGCATTCTTCGCTGTGACATTCTTGCCCGAGGGGTAGTTACCGCGGCAAAAAATCTGAAAATCAAAATCCCCATCGTGGTTCGGATGGAAGGTACTAATATGGAAGAAGGACACCAAATTCTTAAAGACTCCGGCCTGAACTTCGCCATAGGAAATGGAATGAAGGACGGAGCCCAAAAAGTGGTCAAAGCGATAAAATGAGCATACTCGTTGATGAAAACACAAGACTGATAACCCAGGGCATCACCGGTCGGGAGGGAATGTTCCACACCGAACAGTCGATGAAATATGGAACTCACGTGGTGGGTGGCGTGACCCCCGGTAAAGGCGGACAAAAAGTATTGGGAAATGTGCCGGTCTTCAATACGGTGCAAGATGCGGTCAATAAAACCAGGGCCAATGCAACCATGATCTTTGTTCCCCCGCCTTTTGCCGCTGACGCGATTTTAGAAGCGGCCAACGCCGGAATTGAACTGATCATCTGCATCACGGAAGGAATTCCTGTCAGCGATATGGTCGATGTTTATAAATATCTACAGGGTACCAAAAGCCGGTTAGTCGGCCCGAATTGTCCTGGTGTTATTTCTCCAGGCAAAGCGAAAATCGGCATCATGCCGGCTCATATTCATAAAAAAGGCAATATCGGGATCATTTCCCGGAGCGGAACCTTGACCTATGAAGCCGTTGGGCAATTGACCGCGCTGGGAATCGGCCAGTCTACCTGTGTCGGAATTGGTGGGGACCCCATCATCGGAACACGCTTCATTGATGTGCTGGAGCTGTTCCAGAAAGACCGGGGTACCAAAGCTATTTGCATGATTGGGGAAATCGGCGGAACTGCCGAAGACGAAGCGGCTTACTACATCAAAAAACACGTTACCAAGCCGGTGATCGGATTCATCGCGGGCCAGACTGCACCTCCGGGCCGACGCATGGGACATGCGGGGGCCATCATCTCAGGAGGCCAGGGAACTGCGGAAGAAAAAATGAAGGTCATGAAGCGGTGCGGAATTAAAGTTGTGAAAAGCCCTGCAGACCTCGGTAAAACCCTCCAAAAAGCCCTCTAGGCACTCGTAAAATCCTGAAAAAAGCAAAAAAGCAAATCCTCTTCAAAAAGAGGGGTTTATCAAAGCCCCCCCTTCCCCGAAGGGGGGTTGGGGGGATTTAAACCATTAATTGATCCTGAGCGCCCATGCCTTCAAAAAAGAGACCTCCCAGGCATCCCTATAACTCCTTTCTAAAAGAAAGAGCAAATGAACTTCGCCGCCAGTCCACCCCGGCTGAAAAACATTTTTGGAACAATTTGAGAAAAATGCCGTTTTATGGAGCGATAACCTTCAATCGGCAAAAACCCATTGGCAACTATATTGCTGATTTTTACTGCCACCTGTTACAACTGGTGATTGAAATTGATGGCGACAGCCACGGTCAATCCCGGACTCTGAAAAAGGATGCCGAACGGACTGAGTTTTTAGAAACACAGGGACTGACGGTCCTCCGTTTTACCAACCGGGAGGTGGAAGAAAATGTGGAAGCCGTTTTGACAAAAGTTGAAGAGTTCATGGAAAAACAAAAAGGCAAATCCCCCCCAGCCCCCTTCGGAGAAGGGGGAGTAAAAACCTGAGAAAAACAAAAAACGCCCGCTATTTGTTTTCCCCTTTTTCTGAGTCTTCGTAGGAAAGATAACTCAACCGGCTTTGGTAGTCCAACTGGTCAAAGGGTTTCCCTTGGCGGAAACTTGAAAAATGCAGATCCGCATAAGAAGCAATGATCGCGTGGAGAGCAGAGTGCTCCTCCATTCCCTGCTTAAGTAATCTGTTGAATGTCTCAACGACAAACTCCGGCTCTTCTGTTCTAAGTTGGCTGTCCACTATGGTGTGCAGGACTGTGTGCACAAAAGGACTGACAACCTGCCCATTGATCTCCTGTGGGTAGGCGGCCATCTCCCCCATAGACCATATCTCCTCAAACTCAGGGTGCAGGTCCATAACGTGGCTGATCCGGGCATCGAGTTCTTCGACATCCCTACCCTGCTGACGGTCTGAGGCAACCCTTAATATGCGGATTTGCGTTTCTTTATCAAAGTTCATAACAAAATTAAATTAAGAGGTTTATAAATCTAAAAAAATACCACTGTGAAAAAATTTCGCTTCTACAAGTCAGATGAGTCACTGCAAAAATCGATTCAGTCGAATAGCCAGTTTATGAAGCCTGCGTTTTTTTCGAAACGTTCTCCGGCCACAGGAACCTGAAGGAATCAGGGCGTTTCAGAAAAGTGTGTACGCCGGTCCCTGCCCGGTTCCCCGTAAACCATGAAGACCCGTTTCCCCTGGCGCAAATGATATTTGGCCCAAGCCGGAGACTTGCCCTCGTAACTGGCATTGGGGTCCTCACCCTCGGCCTTTAAATAATCTGGATAATCCAGGCCCGCGTCAAAAACCTCCATAAGGAGGCATTCTGTCGTGAAACCTTTGCCGGTCAGCGCTATTTTACTTAAAAATGTTTCTATCTCTGCAGGGTTATTCATTTCAATGGGTTGCATAGTAGTTTGATACGAATCTAATAATCAAAGATTTATAAATAGGAGCTCAAATAAACAGATCAAGGCATTCCAGGTTTGAACTGCCCCTCGTGATTAAGGTATATTGATCATTGCAAAATGCTCCAATAAACCGAGCTGGAACACAAAACCTGTATATTAGGGAAATAACATGCTTATTCAAGATAATTTATTTTTAACCCGCTCCAACCCCACCGGCCTGGGCGGAACACAGTTTTTGTACAGGGTGAAGGATTATGGGCTCGCCGCTTTGACAAGCCCCCAGGAAGAAATTTCCATGATTCACTGGGAAGTGGAGATCGTCAAATTCACCAACGCTGAAACTGCAAATTTTGAAATTTGCCATTCTACCGAATTGGCAGATAAAACCCTCAAATTTTATTCAGATAAGTCCTTGAATGAGTTTTTATTGAAGGCCTTTCAATACTTTGAGGAACTGGGTTCGCTGGAAAAAATGCTGGCTCAGGAATCATAAGAAGTCCTGGTCATAGAAAAAAGGCGAAAAGCACCTGATAATCAGGCTTAAGCCTTGACAGAAGGGCGGTTTATTTCTAATATGTGACTCTATAGCAGTCGGTTTTATGAAGGAAGGTAATTCCGCCATAAAATCCATCTTTTTGGTTGATATTCGTTAAGGTTTTTACCAGAATTTTTTATAAATTCTGAGTACTGATATTTTGAAATAATAAGGAGTTTAAACATGGCAAATGCAATAGGTAGTGCGGTTTGTAGAACCGCCGCTGACGAAGGTAAACCGGCTGACTGGATCCCTGCGGGTGAGAAGCAAAAGGTAGTAGACCCCATGGAAATGTTCCACAAGCTTCCCCGGGAAAAACGGTTCATCACAGGTAGTGAAGCGGCTCGGGAGTCCATCCGACGAGCAAACATCGACATCGCCATTGCTTACCCGATTACTCCGCAAAGTGAGACCATGCAACAGACGGGGTATCTTTACGATGAAGGTTATATAAAAGAATACTATCGGGCGGAAGAAGAAATTGGTGCGTTTTCGGCTATTTCCGGCGCTTCGCGCGCGGGTGTACGCAGTCTGACAGCAACTTCAGGCCCGGGCCTGATGCGCGGTATGGAAGCGATCAGTTCCTGGCCAGGCGCGAGAACTCCGATCCTGATGCTGGATATGTGCCGGGTTATCAACACGCCTCTGGCTATTCAACCTGACAATATTGAAATGTCCTTCCTGCTCAATACCGGGATTCTCCTCCTGCACGCAGAAAATCAGCAGGATTTTTATGATTACCCGTTGGCGGCAATCATGGCCTCAGAACAAGTCGATGTCACATTACCAGCTGTTGTCTCAACAGATGGATTTTTCGTGACTCACGCGCGTGGCCCGGTTGAGGTCACACCGGAAGAATTTAAGTTGCCACCCCGTGACGGCTGGCGCTCTGCTGTCCCTGCAATGGACAACGAAAATCCGCCAGCGCGTGTCTCTCGGGATGCGCCAATTCAAAAAAGTAATTTCATCAGTTACCACATGCACGCCAGTTGGCAACAGGAAGTTTTCGCCGCAGTAGAGCGTTCAGCAAAATATTTCCGCAAATATCTTGGTGGCCTGGTTGAAGTGATCAATCCCGAAGCTGAAGATTTCATCATCGCCTCTGGCTCCGCAGTTTCTCAAGCCCGTGAAGCGGTCCGACAAGAAGGTGAACAAGGACGTACGGTAGGTCTGGTTAAAGTTAAAACCATTCGACCTTTCCCAACAGAAGAAATCCTCAATGCCGTTAAAGGCGCGAAGCGGATTCTGATTCCGGAATTCAATCAGGCTGGCTGGTTGCACAAAGAAGTCTGTTCCGTACTCTATGGCCACTGTAACGCAGTCATTAAAAACGGACCTCGAGTTTTTGGCGGTATGACCATGCCAACCGAGATGATTCTGGAGTGGCTGAAAGAATTTCGTGAAGAAGTTAAGTAACAGTTTGTATCAGTTATATTGTTTAGCCTTTTGAATACAGGTATAATTTTTCAGGGCGAAAGCCCGCCTGTTAATAATATTCAAACACCAATTTATATAAGGATATCATCCTATGTCTCTTGAAACATTACGCCCTTCTCCGGCATTTAAAGAATTTTTGCCCATCGAGTACAAAGACCTCGTCGAGTACGGCCCTTACGGTAACCCTAAAAAGGTGACCGATATGGGGAAATTCAAGGAAGTGATTGAAGAGCACCCCATGTGTGCAGGCTGTGCGATGACCTTGTTCATCCGCCTCACATTCATTGGGATGCCCAATCCTGAGCACACCATTGTTGTGGGCACCGCCGGCTGTGGTCGCTTGGCAATTTCTCAAGCATCAGTCCCGTTTATTTATGGCAACTACGGCGATACCAACGCAGTGGCTTCCGGCCTGAAGCGCGGTCTGGAAGTGCGTTTCCCGAACCAGAAAAAAGACGTTGTGGTAATGGCCGGAGACGGCGGGTTGATCGACATCGGTTTCCAGGGAATGATGCATAGCTGGTTCCGTAAAGAAAAATTCACCACCATCATGCTCGACAATGAAGTTTATGGAAACACGGGTGGGCAGGAAAGCGGCATGACCAATCAGGGGAAAGTCCTCAAAATGGCGCCTCGAGGAAAATTCGGTGAGAAGATAAACGCTCTGGGCTTGGCCAAAGTGGCGGGCGTTGATTACATTGCGCGCCTCGCTCCCACCAACCCCGCACGCGTGGCTCGTACTGTTCGTCGCGCTATCATGGTTGCACGCGAAATAGGCTCAAGCTACATTCAGGCTTATACCTCCTGCAATATTGAGTATTCTATTCCTACCCCGGATGTCATGAAGGATGCCTTCGAGATAGAAAAGGAACGCTACGGTTTTGAGGAAATTATTTCTCCCCGGGCAAAAGAGTACCTCGATGAAATCGAGAAAAAACCTAAAAAGAAATAAACAGACTGATAAAGCGAGGAGAAAATAAAAATGTCAGAAGAAGTCAAGCGCTATAACATTCGTATGGCTGGTATTGGTGGGCAGGGGGTTGTGACCGCATCCCATATCATTAGTAATGGGGTGGTGATATCCGGCGGTTTCAGTTCCCTGGTGCCTTTCTTCGGGTCAGAAAAGCGAAATGCTCCCGTTGAAAGTTATGTCCGCATCTCCAATCAAACGATTTACGAGATTGGGGAAATCATTTATCCGAATGTTATAATGATTTTTCATCCGTCAGTAATCACTCTGGGCAAGTCTTACACCATGCCGTTTTATACCGGGTTGAAACAGAATGGAATTATTCTCATCAACAGTAAGACACCCCTTGCATTCTCCCGCGATGAGCAAAAAGAACTGGAAGATACAAAAGCGCGCATTTACTACCTGCCTGCCACGGAAATGGCAAATGACTTGGCAAAAACCGACCTAGCGACTAATATGGCCATGTGTGGTGCCATCTCTGGAATCTTCGGTCTCCCTGACGCAAAATCTTTGGCAGAATCTGTTAAAGACCGGTTCATCGGAAAGGGGATTGTAACTTCAGGGGGAACAGCGACTTTGGACAGTGCTATTGAGAAAAAGTTTGCAAAAAAGCAAGAGTTGCTAGAAGCAAACCAGAAAGTTTTGGATGCCGCTGTCCAATACACTATTGATCAAGGTTGGTCAGAAGCAGAAAAACCTGCTAAAGCGACCGCGTAACGTTAAAGACTGGAGAGAACATGTACTACATCGCGTCTGTTGACAAGGACATTTGCTCGGCTAAGAACTGCCACCTCTGTACACAATATTGTCCAGAAGCTAACTGCATCAATTACAGCGAACTGGATAAGTCGGCTTATGTTTCTGTGGATCGATGCAAAGCCTGTGAGATTTGCATCTACATTTGTTCAGAAATCGCCAAAAATAATGCCATTTCCATGAAATGGATTGAGGACCTGGACGAAGGCTTTGTTATTAAAAAATCCGGAGTGGTTATACGATAATTTGTCGTTTTATTAAAAGGTATTTGGGCTTCACCGCTCAAATACCTTTTTTTATTTTATTTGAACCTTAAAGGAAAGCCCTGAAATGGAAAGAACTTTTGCTATCATCAAACCGGACGGCATAGAACGCAACCTCACTGGAAAAATCCTCGAACGCATTGAATCCAATGGCTTTAGAATTGTGGCTATGAAGCGTGTTTTGCTCAGCAAGGCTCAAGCCGAAGGATTTTATCATGTCCACAAAGAACGACCTTTTTTCGATGGCATGACCACGACCATGAGTTCAGGCCCGGTTGTTTTGCTTGTTCTGGAAAAGGAAAATGCTATCGCCGACTGGCGAAAATTGATGGGAGCCACCAATCCGGCTTCTGCCGAGGCAGGCACCATTCGAAAAGATTTTGCCGAAAATATCGAACGGAATACTTCACATGGCTCAGATGCCGCAGAAACCGCGGCATTTGAAATATCTTATTTCTTCAGTCAGACTGAAATCATCTCCTGACCACTCCACGTTGAGCCCGCCAGCGATGACATTTTTCCACCGGTGCCATGCCGGTGGAAAATTTTTAAATCCGGGCCCAATGGTGTATCATCTAATTATTATGAGACTTCTTATAGCCCTTATAGCCCTTACTTTGTTTCTGGCCCCCATGCAAGCCCAGGCCAAATCGAATTATGACTATCAACTCTATAAAAACCACGAAAACTACGGCATCGTTGTTTTTCCCAAAAAATACATTTTCAAGGAACTGAGCGACTATGTCTCCTCGTTATCGTTTTTAGAGATTGAGTCAGGCAAGGCGGTGATGCGACGGGGCTCCAAAAATGAAAATGAAACCTTGATGATGCCCCTGGAAGTGCAAAAAAAACATTCTATTGAAAAGTTTATCGTCATACAGGTTTTGAGTCCGAGTGAAATGCTGGTGGGCATTTATGATCCTGAATGGGGGCTGACTTTACCTTCCGCCGCATTTGGCATGGAAGTCCTTATGCAAAATATTCCTAAGACCTTGAACGCCTTTCGCGGAAACAACCCTCAGCAACAGACTGGATTAGAGCGCCGGGAAAGGCCTGTTTTTGTCAATTTTTTCCGTAAGCAGGGCTATAATGCAAGTGAGTCCACACCATCCATTCCACGGCAGGGAGGCAGAGAGGTCAATGCCCGTATATGAATACCAATGTGAAAAGTGCAAGGACATTGTAGAAGTCCTGCAAAAAGTCAGTGACGATCCACTCGAAACATGTGAAAAGTGCGGTGGCAAACTGAGCAAGCAGTTCAACCAGATGAATTTTCATTTGTACGGACCCGGCTTTTACTCAACAGACAATAAGCGCAAATATCTTAAATAACTCTCCATGATTTTAATTACCCGCCGCCTGGAATTTTGTGCCAGCCATAGATTGCACAACCCTGCCTTTTCGGAAGAAAAAAATGCGGCTACCTTTGGTTTATGCAATAACCCCAACGGGCATGGACACAATTATGTTCTGGAAGTCACTGTCAGGGGAGAAGTAAACCCGGAAACGGGAATGGTGCTGGATCTCAAAGCTCTCAAAAAACTGATTAACGAAGAGATCGTGGATAAGGTTGACCACAAAAACCTGAATGTGGATGTAGATTTTTTGAAAAATATAATTCCCACCGCGGAAAACATAGCCATTCATTTCTGGAATATCATTGAACCCAAAATTGAGAACGGCACTCTGCATGAGATCAAGCTTTTTGAGTCCGAACGCAATTTTGTCATTTACCGAGGGGCGGAACTTGAAAGACCTCATTAGGCAAATATTAGAGCAAGTTGGGGAAGACCCTTCCCGGGAAGGACTCCGGAACACCCCTGAGCGGGTGGAAAAATCACTGAAGTTTCTGACCAGTGGCTACTGGGTCAATATCGAAGAACTTGTTAATGGCGCATTATTCAAGGAAGACTATGACGAAATGGTTATAGTCAAGGATATTGACCTGTTCAGCATGTGTGAGCACCACCTGCTTCCCTTCATTGGCAAATGCCACGTCGCCTATTTACCAAGGGGAAAAATAATCGGCCTTAGCAAAGTGCCCCGGATTGTCGACGCATTCAGCCGCCGTCTACAAGTACAGGAGCGCCTTACCAAACAAATCGCCGATTGCCTGAATCAGATTCTTCAACCTCTTGGAGTGGGGGTGGTTATCGAAGCCCTTCACCTTTGCATGTGTATGCGCGGAGTGGAAAAGCAAAATTCCTACACCACGACCAGTTCAATGCTGGGCACCTTCAAGTCAGATGCCAGAACCCGCAGTGAGTTTTTAAACCTGATCTCCCCACAGGGGACGCGGCGGTGAGTCAGGCAATGATACACTCTTTACAGTAGAGAGGCTTCTGTTTGAAACCAGACACCAGGGAAATAGTTCTCGAAAATCATGCCCTCATTCCGGAACTATTTGGCAGTCAGGATCTCAACCTCAAGCTGATTGAGAAAAAGTTCAACGTCCGCATTACCACCCGGGAAAACCAAATCAAAATTAAAGGCGACCCTGAAGATATCGAAACAGTTGAAAGCCTTTTCATGCAGTTGGAGAAACTGCATGAGGCCAACCTCCCGGTAGAAAACGGAGACGTGAAGTTCGCCATCCGACTAATCGCGGAAGATCCAAAAACCGACCTTAAAACCATCTTTTCAGAGCGCATTGCCGTTTCCCCAAAGAAGGGCTACATCACCCCAAAGGGACCCGCACAGCACCAGTTCATTCAAGCAATAAGGCAGGACGATATTGTTCTTTCCATTGGCCCGGCCGGAACAGGAAAAACCTATCTGGCTGTGGCAATGGCGGTCGAAGGCCTGCTCAAAAAAAAGTTTAAAAGAATTGTGCTGGTGCGCCCGGCTGTGGAAGCCGGTGAGAAACTGGGTTATCTGCCGGGAGATATCGCTGAAAAAATCAACCCCTACCTTCTGCCCCTCTACGATGCTTTAAGTGATATGATGGAAGGCAATCATGTGCGACACCTGATAGATGACGGTGCCATAGAAATTGCCCCTTTGGCATATATGCGCGGAAGAACATTGAGTGATTCATTTATCATTCTTGATGAAGCCCAGAACGCGACCCGGGAACAAATGAAAATGTTCCTGACTCGGTTGGGGTTCCGTTCAAAAATGGTGGTCACCGGTGATGTCACTCAAGTCGACCTTCCCAAATATAGCGATTCCGGGCTCATCCATGTTCAAAGCCTGTTGAATATGGTTCAAGGCATCAGCTTTGTTTATTTTTCCACCAAAGATGTTGTCCGTCATGAATTGGTGAAAAAAATTATCAAAGCCTACGACCAGTCCCATTCTCATCAGGAATAGTTTCCCGTTATTTTCAGAGTATCCACATGGTTCTTTTTTAATGCCATTATGGAAATTTTCATAAAAAATGAGTGTTCCACCATCAAAGTGGATACCCGAAAAATAAAACGACAAATTAGCAAGGTCCTCGGCTCTCTGGATTGCAATGAGCATGAAATCAGCATATTATTTGTCGGGGATCAGGGAATTCACGAACTGAACCACCAGTTCAGGGGTGTGGATCGCCCGACGGATGTGTTATCGTTTCCCCAACTTTTGGAAGGCGTACCGGAGACCCCAGGGCCGACTGTCCTTGGTGATATTGCCATTTCCCTGGAGACAGCCCATCGTCAATCCGAGCAACACGGCCTGTCCCTGGAGGAAGAAGTAACTTTATTGCTCATTCACGGTACCCTTCATCTCCTGGGCTATGACCATGAGATATCCCATCAGGAAGAAAAACGAATGCGCAAGAAAACCCGTGAATTATTCGAAATGATTTATCCAGGAAAAAAGCTTGCGGATACGTGCAATTTTTGACCCGATAAAACCCTCTGCTTAGGAAAATTCATGAAGCAACTCTGGGCGCCTTGGAGAATGGAATACGTCAAGTGTGAGAAGTCGGAGGAGTGTATTTTCTGCTCACTTCCCAAAGAAAGTGATGACACAAAAAACTATATCCTTTATCGGGGTCAATCGGCTTTTATCATCATGAATATCTTCCCCTATAATTCGGCCCACTTGATGGTTTCGCCTTTCCGGCATATAGGGTGCTTAACCGAGCAAACTGCCAACGAATCTAAAGAACTGAATCAACTGGCCCATAACTGCATCACGATATTGAGAGCCGTGATCAACCCGGAAGGTTTTAATGTAGGGTATAACATTGGTAAAGCCGCTGGCGCTGGGTATGATGAGCATATTCATTGCCACATCGTACCCAGATGGACCGGAGACACCAATTTCATGCCTGTCCTGGGGGAAACTAAAGTCCACCCGGAACACTTAAGAGCCACTTATAACAAGCTTCTTCCTCATTTTAAAAATCTGTGATTGATAAATCCTATGGGCGTTTCCGCCAAAAGTCTTAAGGTCGATGACACCCCCATGATGCAACAGTACCGGGGAATCAAGAAGGAATACTCCGATTCCATTTTGTTTTTCAGGATGGGAGACTTTTACGAAATGTTCAATGAGGATGCAAAGACCGCGTCCGGCATTTTGCAGATCGCGCTCACATCCAGGAATAAAAATTCCAACCCCGTTCCCATGTGCGGAATTCCACATCATTCGGCAAATCTTTATATTACCAAGCTTCTTAAAGCTGGAAAAAAAGTTGCCATCTGCGAACAAACAGAAGATCCAAAACAGGCAAAAGGACTGGTCAAGAGGGAAGTGGTCAGGGTTATCACCCCTGGAACCATTCTTGATGATAATATACTGGACCCTAAAAAAGACCAGTTCATTGCCTCTGTCTATTTCGGGAAAAACCAAATCGGACTTGCCGCGCTCGATGTGTCGACCGGGATTTTCAAAGTCACCCAGATTGATGGTGGAAATGCCCTCCTCCTCCTTGCCGATGAACTACAAAAGCTGGACCCCAAAGAAATCATTATTCCAAATGCCATAAAAGAAGAACCCCGGCCCTGGCTCCCTACAGGCGAGGTGTTTGTTCATTCCGAAGAAGACTGGACTTTTTCTTTTAGTGAAGCCTATAGAAATCTGGTTGAACATTTTAGAACCCAGTCGTTGGAAGGGTTCGGCTGTGAAAATATGGAAGCGGCAATTTCCTCGGCAGGAGCATTGATCCATTATCTGCGGGAAACCCAGAAGTCTCCCCTGGAACATATCAATACCCTCACGCCCTTCCCTATCCACGACTACATGGCATTAGACCAATGCACCCTGGCAAGTCTGGAGCTTGTCCAATCCAGCGAGGGAAGCCGGAAAAACTCTCTATTGGATTTACTCGACCTTTGCCAAACGCCGATGGGCGCACGGCGGATCCGTGAATGGATTTTAAAACCACTGATAGACTTGAAAAAAATCCAGGAACGCCTGGGCATCGTTGCAGACTTCAAGCATAATCCTACTGAGCGAAAAAACCTGCGCGATCTTTTGAAACACATCTTCGACCTGGAAAGACTGCTGGGGCGAATCACCCTTTCGGCATGTAATGCAAGAGATCTCATTGCGCTGAAAACCTCCCTGAAAGTTTTCCCTGATTTATCGCAAGCTCTTAAAAGCTATGACTCCCCCTCCTTGCACGCCTACCTGGAAAACTGGGACAATCTGGAAAGTGTCTACAATTTGATTGATCAAAATATCACTGATGACCCGCCTTTGGGTCTCAAGGAAGGAAACCTGATCAAGGCGGGGTGTAACGAAGAACTGGACCGTCTTAAAAAGATTACCCGGGAGGGGAAAAACTGGATAGCCTCTTTGGAACTGGAAGAAAAAGAAAGGACTGGAATACCCGTCTTAAAAGTCGGCTTCAACAAAATTTACGGATATTATATTGAAATCACCAAAAAACATATTGACCGCGTACCGGCTGAGTATATTCGCAAGCAGTCCCTTGTCAATGCGGAGCGTTATATTTCACCCAAACTGAAAGAATATGAAGAAGAAATCACCGGTGCGGAAGAAAAAATATTTGCCATAGAACAAACACTTTTCGAAGAAATTCGATCCGGGGTTTCCCTTGCTGGCCCCCGGATACAGGGCATGGCGCGAACCATCAGTGAAATTGACGCTTTATCCTCATTTGCCGAAATCGCGCACCGGTATAATTATTGCCAGCCAGAATTCACTAATGACCGTAGTCTTGTCATTGAAAACGGCCGCCACCCTCTCATTGAGCAGATAGATCCATCGGTTCGATTTATTTCCAACGATACATTTCTGGACTCGGTGAAACAACAGATCATAATTATTACCGGCCCCAATATGGCCGGGAAATCTACCTATTTGAGACAGGTTGCCCTGATCGCTCTTATGGCGCAAATAGGAAGCTTTGTTCCTGCCGATAAGGTTAGCCTGGGCATTACAGACCGTATTTTTTCCCGAGTGGGAGCACAAGACCATTTACTAAAAGGCCAGTCCACTTTCATGGTGGAAATGAACGAGACCGCCAACATCCTCAACAATGCCACGCCAGACAGCCTGATCATTCTGGATGAAATTGGCCGGGGAACCAGCACCTTTGATGGAATCAGTATTGCCTGGGCCATTGTCGAGTTTCTTCACAAAGCCGATCAGGGAGGAGGGCCTAAAACACTTTTTGCCACCCATTATCATGAATTGACAGACCTGTCACGGGTTCTTTCAGGAGTCAAAAATTTTAATGTCCAAGTGAAGGAATGGAATGATGAAATTATTTTTCTCCGAAAAATTGTTCCGGGAGGAACCGATAAAAGCTACGGCATTCAAGTTGCCCGATTGGCAGGCTTGCCTAAAAAAGTTCTGGATCGTGCCCATGAAGTTTTATTTAATCTGGAACAAAGCGAGTTTGATGAGGTTGGCGTTCCCAAAATCTCCCACTCCGAAAACCGTCAAAACCAGCAGTCTTCTGGTCAACTGGGCCTTTTCCCCGAGCCAGAAAATCCATTGATCCATAAAATAAAGGAAATTGATCCTAACGAGTTAACTCCAAGGGAAGCGTTGGAGGTTCTATTCGAGTTGACACAACTATTAAAGGATGGACTGAAGTGAATATTTTAGTTACAGGAGGTGCGGGATTCATAGGCTCCCATATCGTCAATACCTATATTGAAGCAGGGCACCGCGTCACCGTGATCGATAATCTCTCATCGGGACAGTTGCGGTTTCTGAATCCCAAGGCAAAATTTTATGAAATAGATATCTTAAGTCCAAAGGTCTCTAATATCCTTAAAGATGAAGAAATAAACGCAATCAACCACCATGCCGCACAAATTGCCGTAACCGAATCTATCGCCGACCCCCTGCCCGACGCTAACTCTAATATTATTGGTACTTTACAACTACTTAAAAGTGCGGTATCGTTGAGCGTTGAAAAATTCATTTTCGCTTCAACCGGAGGCGCCATATATGGAGAGCAGATTTGTTTTCCGGCAAGCGAAGACCATCCGAGCCAGCCATTGAGTCCTTACGGAATTTCCAAGCTGTGCGCGGAGAACTACCTGAAGTTTTTTAACGTGCAGTATGGGTTGAGCACTACCATACTCCGTTACAGCAATGTTTTTGGCCCGCATCAAAACCCCCATGGGGAGGCGGGAGTTGTTGCCATATTCTGCGAAAAGCTGTTGAAGAAACAGAAACCGGTTATTTGTGGGGACGGGGAACAAACCCGTGACTTCATTTCGGTTCGTGACGTCGCGCAGGCGAATTTAATAGCACTGCATAGCAACTGCACCGGAACGTTTAATGTGGGAACGGGGAAAGAAACCAGCATAAACTCTTTAACCGATTGCCTGCTGGGAATATCTGGTAAAAACATTGTAGCCGATCACGGTTCGGCTCGAAGCGGAGAACAGCGCAGAAGTGTGATTGACTCTAAAAAGTTTTATGACTGTTTCGGATGGAAACCCGAAATTTCTTTGGAGCAAGGATTAGTTGAAACGTACGATTTTTTCAAAAATCAAACCCCCTGACCTGATTTTCAAATGGGTTTCGGCCTTTCTTTTGCTGGCCATAGGGCTGGTTTCTCCCGTGTCGGCAGTATCACCAGATGTTGTTAATATTGGTGTTGGCACAAAGGGCAAATATGTGGTGGTCAACGCCAGACTGGTAGATGGTTTCACGGAAAAAATACAGGAAGCGATTGAAAACGGCGTGCCAATGGGCTTCACCTTCGAAATCGAACTCCGCAAGGAAAATGCGCTATGGGTGGATAGCCTGGTCAGTTCCAATAAGGTGAGGCATCGAGTCCGGTTTGACTCGCTCAAGAAAACATACCGTTTCTCAGAATTTGGAAAAAATATAAAAAGAAATATAATTACCAGGGAAGTGTCCCGGTATCAAAAACTGATGCTCACTCTGGAAGATATTCCTATTGCCCCGATATACAAGCTGGACCCAAACGAAAAATACTATGTCCGGGTTAAAGCGGATTTAGAAACCGACCGGTTCTGGTTCCCCTTCAACTACATTTTCTTTTTTGTTCCATTCAGTGAGTTTGAAACTTCATGGGTGCAAACATCCCCTCTTTCCATTGACCCGGACCTGGAGTTGTCAAAACAGGCGAGCAGTCCTCACAAAAACGAAGGCACCCTTTCCACGGATGTCATCCGGTCATTCAATAAGTAAAAGGGGCCGTTTCCCTTAAAATAACTCTGTAGCCCGATCCATCTAAATATTTTCAACCGCCATTAATCTTTGGGATCGTCTTTTCTTCTATGGGGGCTGGGAGGAAGGTCCAAGTCAATATTTGCCACTTCCCTGATTAGTTTGACAACATCTCCTGGAGGATCAATCTGCTGGTAAACCAAACGGCTTCCATCCTTTAAAACACGGACAAGAATTGTAGTTTCGCCGTTTTCTTTTTCGATCAGGATATTGGCCGAATTGTCCTGTTTGGCGCCCTCTAAGGCCTCGTTTGAAGTTTCGCGAATAGCAGGTCCACTGCCCCCCTGCTGATTCTTTTTTTGATTATATAGAGCTAAAGCCAGCGCTTGAGCAATCAGGAACCCGTTTCGCTCGTCCTGGACGGAGAAAGAACTCATATCTTTCTTATTGACCAATTGCAAAACTCCCATCAAGTGACCACCATGGACCAAAGGCAGGGTCATCATTGCCTTGGTGGAAACTCCTGCGACCTTCTCCCATGAATCGTCAAAGGCCAGTTTTGGGTGCAGGATTTTAATTTTTGCAAGGTCTCTGATATCCGGGATGTTTACCATTTTCTTGACCATGGCAACATAGCCCGCAACACTTCTCGAAGAAATGGGGACTCTAATCTTTCCGAGTTTGTTACCATAGGTGACTTTGGAGTAAATCTCTTTCCGGCTTTCATCCACCCCATAAATCGTTACGGCTTCAGCATCAAAGTACTTCAAGAGGGGTTCTTTTAATCTTCGCAACAGGCCTTCAAAGTCTTCCGAGGAGTGAATCATTTGCGAAAGAATATGAATCTGATGTTCTGAGCTACCTCCATTAGAAGACTCTCCCGCCTTTTCCTGCAACTTGGAGATAGCCATCCCCATGATGGGCGAAATGGCTTTGGCCTTAAAAAAGTCCTCTTGATCGAACCCCTGGCCTCCTTCTTTATTGATGATCTCCATCACTCCCACAAGTTTTTTATTGACTGGGAGCGGCACCACGATCATTGAAGTTGTGTCCTTATTCAGTTTTTTATCCCAACTGGAGTCGTAAGTAAGCTGGGGATGATAGCGGGAAAGCTCTTCACGATCTTTCACATTTTTGATATTGATGGACTTTCCTGTCGCGGCCACAAACCCCGCTATATTTTTAACGGAAATATTTAACCGGATCTCAGGAAAACCATCTCTATAGAAATTCTTGGTGAACAACTCACGTTTGCCTTCATCCAGAGCAAACAGCGTTGCCTCTTCGCAATGAAAAAGCAGTTTCAGGTTCTTGGTGAGAGAAAGGAGACTATCTTCATTAAACTGGGAAGACCCAACCTGGCTGGCAAAATTTCCTAGAGTATTAATATTTTCCGACTTAACGTTTTCCAAAATAGGACCTTTTGGTTTTTATTTGGAACTTCGACTAACGAAGTAACTAATACTATGCCAATCATAGGAATTTAGCGTAATGCATTGATTTTAATCCTTTTTTGGGTTCCATGACAAGGTTTTTTCAATTTCTACAAACTCTCATACACCGAAACTGAAATATTTGAGAGACCTTTTTCCCACAAGTTGCGCCCTCTTACCCTACCATTGCCCAATATCCAGGGGCCTAAGGGGAATAAAAACCCCGGACTATTCAACGTGGTTGTATGGTAAACTGCTGTTTTTTAAACTACTCAATATTTCGGAAGCCATCTATGCCGTCCGATCCTCTCGCTAACATGCCTTTTGCTCATATCTCCCCTACCGAGGAGCAATTGCGCAACAAACGAAAACGCACGACCCTAACGGCACTGGGAGTTTTTATCGCCCTGATTGGGTTAATCTTTCTGGAAATTTATTTTCTCCAGGCTCAATCCACTTCAGCAATCGGAAACAATATTGCCGTTCTCGCGGTGTTTAATATCATCTTGATCCTGATTATTGTATTGATCATCCTGATTACGCGAAACCTTGTCAAAGTTTATAATGAGCGCAAAAGTAAAATTATTGGCTCCAAGTTTCAGACAAAATTGATCATCGCCTTTTTGATTCTGGCGCTGGTTCCCTCCATTCTTCTTTTCACAGTGGCCAGCAAACTTTTCACCTTCAGTATCGGCAATTGGTTCAATTTACAGATAGAACAAACTTTGGAATATTCAATGGATATTGCCAGGAGTTATTATTCGGACCTGGAAAAAAGAGCTCTTTCCAAAACTAAAAATATTGAACGCTTTATCAACTCCGAGGATTTGTATTTAAAAATGAAACGGGGTCGGTTGCATGCCCTTGCCAGGGAAAAAGTAGTTGAATATGATCTGGCCGGGATCCTGATATACGACAACGAATTAAAACCCATTGTCCAGGAGTTGGATTCAACCAAGCTTCCACCTAAAACTCCGCTAAACTTCTCGGAATTAATCAAAAAGAGTCTTGATGGCGAGGGCGTAACAGAAATCCAAATGACTCATGGAGGAAGCCTGATGATCGTGGTGGCGCCTCTTACAGAGAAGATTGAGGAAAAAATCTCAATATGGGGCTACATTCTCACTCTAAATCCTGTTTTAAAAAGTTCACTAAGAAAAATTGAAACCATCCGAAATACCTTTGAAGACTATCAGCAACAGAGTTTTTTAAAAATTCCAGTCAGCGCAAACTACTACACAACCTTTATTCTTATTACCCTGCTGATTCTTTTTTCCGCCATCTGGCTGGGTTTTTATATGGCGCGAGGAATCACTGTACCTATCCAGCAATTGGCAGAAGGAACACGACGTATCACGGAAGGGGATCTCGACTTCAAGATTGGAGCCAGGGCAACCGACGAAATAGCAATTCTTGTTGACTCTTTTAACACCATGACCAGGGAACTGAACGAAAGTCGACTCAATATTCAACATGCCCATGAAGATCTTACAAGAACAAATATTGAACTGGACCGAAGAAGGAACTATATAGAAACCATTCTGGACAGTATCGGCGCAGGGGTAATTTCAATTGACAAAAAAGGCCGTATCACCACCTTCAATAAAGCGGCCGAAAAAATACTAGACCTGAAAAGCGAAAATATTTTCGGCTACTCTTACCGTGATGCTTTAGATTTCTCTTATCATCAGGCAATCAGGAAACTTATTCATAGAATGTTCGCCCAAAACAAAGAATCTATGGAAGAGCAAATTGATCTGCGGGTAGGTGAAAATAACCGCACTCTTCTCGTCAATATCCAGGTTCTTCGGGGAGCCACAAAAAAATATCGCGGATTGGTTATCGTCTTTGAAGATCTGACTCATCTTATAAAAACCCAGAAAATTGCCGCCTGGAAAGAAGTTGCCCAGGGAATTGCCCATGAAATCAAAAATCCTCTTACCCCGATCCAGCTTAACACCCAAAGATTGAAAAAAAAATACTACGAAAACCGGGAGGACTTTGGCCGGGTTTTTGATGAAAGCATTAATATCATCACGCAGGAGGTTGAGGGAATGAAGGAACTGCTTAATGAATTTCTGCGGTTTTCAAGAATGCCCACTCCCAATCCCCGGCCCACCTCACTGCACAAAATCATTGATGATATTCTGATTTCTTATTCGGAGCACGACAAGCACTTAAAGATCAAGAAAAGTTTTGACCCTAACCTTGGAGCCGTCCATATAGACCCGGAACAGATTCGTCGGGTATTCATCAATCTTTTTGAAAACGCCACCGATGCCATTGACGATGGGGGCGTTATACAAATCAGCACACGAATATTACAAAAGGAAAAGCTTGTCCGCATTGAGTTTTCAGACGATGGGTCAGGCATTAGTCCTGCCAACAGGGAAAAACTGTTTCTTCCTCATTTCACCACAAAAAAGCGCGGCACCGGGTTGGGGTTAGCCATTGTCAACAGAATCATCATTGACCACAATGGTTCTATTCAAGTTAAGGATAACCAGCCAAAGGGCACAGTCTTTGTCATAGACCTCCCCTACTCCCCCCTTGGCCTGAAAACAGAAAACTATTCCCGTTCCATCACTTCTTCCAAATCTTGATCCCTTACTTTCATTTCAGCAAATTATGTTCTAAAATGTTTAATCAAAAACTTCTGTAAAAATTCCCATGTCAAAAAAAGTAATCCTGAATATTGACCATGATCTTTATCAACATCTTGAACAAAAGTTCAAGGGGGATGAACAAGGCCTGGAACAATTTATTATTTCTGCTGTCAGGAACCAATTAACGGGCTCACCGGCCGATCCGGCACCGGAAAAAAAAGACGACCTTGACAGTTATTTACAAAACGGCTCTTCGGGAAGTCGAACCTATGGAGTAAAGGGGCAGGGCTGGTAGCCGGGGATATATGCAAAGATTTTTCTGATTTGAAGTCCTGATAATCACAGGTCTTCGTTTAATTATATTTCACGATGAGGAACTCAATCCACAACGGGTTCGGGGAACGGTAATAAAGCTTATGGCAAATGACCAGTTTGTAGATAACGGTAATGGCACCATCACCGATAACAAAATGAAGGTGATGTGGAAAAAGACAGATTCCTTCCAGGATACCCAAAAATGGCTCAACTGGTTTAAAGGTCAGGATTATGTTGAGATCACCAACATGGAAAGGTTCGCCGGTTTTGAGGACTGGCGTTACCCCTCCGAGCAGGAAGCATGGTCCTTGTTTGACCTTGCCTATAAAAACACAGATAAGTATGGAGATGAAATTTATCTTCCTTCCATCTTTGAACCCGGTAGCGCTGGAACCACCTGGACTCTGGAAGAGCGAGACTCTTCGGCCCTGGTGATTCAGTATGAGGATGGGATGAAAGTATGGCCCTCAAAATATGCGCATCTCAATATGGCATACCGCATGGTTCGATCCATCGTTTAGTTTAACTTTTCAAACTCAGGCCGATCAGGGTAAATGACCTTTATTACCGGGTTGTTTCTGGCTTTATAGTTAAAATTGGACTGGATGACAAACCTGATTTTTGCCGGTTTGCTGTTCAACCTTTTAAATTCCCGAGGGTGATTCCGCTGGGCTCCCAATTCTAAAATAAGAGGCTTGCCATTTGGCAGGCTCAAGGTTCCCACAACACTTTTCCCAAGATCAATTTTTATTGATCCGGGCCTCCCCTCTTCAACAAGGGAAGATCCTTCCGCCAAAGGAACCTCGTCATTACCTTCAGAAAAAATCCTCCATAAATAACGGGTTTCAAAACCCCGTGCGCTGGCTAAAGGCAGAACCGGATCAAGAAACTGGATCTGAGCCCGGCCGTTGTCCTTGAAGAAATAGATACTTTGCATGGACCACAGGGCAAAATCATTTTCAAAAGAACGCCGGGACATGAGACCACAACGCCGGTTTTGCAAAAGGTTTTGTAATGGTACCCTTTTTTTCCGGATCAGGTCTCTTCGTACCTCCAGTGCTTTGGGACTGTTTAAATAACAGGTAGCCGCCCCCAACTTGACATCCCGTACTGAGTCGGGAGAAGCCTCCAGGCTTTTCTCCAGCCTTTCGATCAATGCAGATTCTATCTCAGGAGCGAAATCCCGGCTCACTTCCTGCGTAATACTAATTGCGCCATCCCAATCTCTGCTGGTAAGCGCGGATTCAAAATCGGAAATCACTTTATCCCGATAACTCATTGACGTTTCAGGAAAATATTCTCTCCCTCCAAACACCTTATTTTTTAAAAATTGATACCGGCCAGGATGGCTATAGCGGAAGTAGGGATAGGTGATATACGCCGAGACTGAATTGGCGAAATCCTCCTGAGGGTTCTGCCGCGAATAGGTAGAAAGCTGGCGGACGGAAACCGGAGCGTAGTGGACCGCGTCGGGATCATTGAGAGCCGTGAATAAATAATCATCTCCCGGTCGCCCGTCCAAAGCGGGGAGATGAATCAAATTGAATTTAGTAATTTCAAGCCACTCCCTGGAAAAAGAAAGATACTTCTGAAAGATATCAAAAGCATGGGCCATCTCATGATGGACAATATTCTGAAATATTTCCCTGTCTTCATAAAACAATATATTAAAAAATTCAATACGAGGCTCCTGATCGTCCACCTCAACATGATAAGACTGGGTGGAGTTCCGGTATACGGTTTGAAAGCTGGGAAAAGTAGCGGCAGGCACATCATCCACCGGCATTCCCTCCGGGGCGGCTCTTAACTTGCTAAAGTGGTAAAATCCCTTGATCCCCGGTATATGTAAAAACGTTTCCGGTAATTTCGAAAATGCCAAAGTAAGCTCTTTGATTTCATCTGGCTTCCAACCCAGTTCCAAATCTAAAAGTTCATAACCAAACTTGATTTTAAAATCATCTTTCAACTGGTTGATCTCTTGTCGATAATCACCAGGGTATTCGTAGAAGGGTCGCTTGGCCTCTTGCCCCCACGAGGCAGTTGCACCGAGAAGATTGAAAACCAAAACCCAGCCTATTGCTATGAATTTTCCCATTAGTTTCAAAATCTCCCTGTCGTTTAATTGACTTACAGGTTAGCAGAATAATTATTGTTTCGCTATAGCCAGGATACCCATATAAATTCAACAAGTTATAAGGAGTGAGGGAATGGAATTTTATTTCCACAATTTTTGCACCTTTCCGAACGCCCAGACATCTTAAGATTGTCTCTTAACAACACAAATAAAGGAGGTTTTTCTATGGCAAAACTGCCAGGCAGTAATGCAAAATTAATCAGATTAAATCCGGAATGGTCGGTAGAAAAAGCCGCCTCCACACCTTTAGAGCAGGAACTGTCTATCGACGATTTCAAAGGTAAGAGACTCATTATCACTCTTCCCGGTGCCGGCGGCTTCTGCAACAAAGAATTTGACCTCGTTAAAGAGAATCAGGATAAATTTAAAGCCGCAGGCGCTGATGAAGTCATTGTTGTGGTAGGAACCGATATACTGAGTAACGCGGGAAGGGGCCTGCCTAACCTGTTTCAAGATGTGGACCAGGAGTTTGGCAATGCCAACAAGCTGACTTTGGAAGGCGTAAAAAGCCGTTATCTACAACGCTCCGCCATTGCAGTGGATGCAAATGGTGAGCAGGTGGCCCGGGAAGATGCAGAGTTGTTAGGGTGCCGGACTATTGATGGCCTATTAGGAGTGGCAAAAAAGGCCTTTTCCTAAAAAACAAACCGTCTATTAATCAAAACCTCCCGGTTTTTCCCGGGAGGTTTTTTTATTCCTGACTGACTGAGAGTTGGGACAATCTGCTTCCATTAACCACAGATGAACACAAAAAACACGGATGATTTTCTCCCCCTTGCAAAGGAGGCCGGGTTTCATGACTGCGCCTCCTGTTGGTGCACGCGAAGGCGCGAAGACGCGAAGTTGGTGTGCTTGTTGACGACGCGCTGGAGGCCGTCCTTCAGGAGCGGTGCGCCGACTTCAGCTCGACGATCAGTTGTCCACAATCACGACCACTTCCTCACTATCCCTTTGCGTCTTCGCGTGAGGCATGAATCTCAGACATTGACCCGCTCCTGTTCGATGTAGGGGCGTAGCTCCGGCCGCAGGGCCTTTTCGGTGACGTCACTCCCGCGCAGGCAGTGAGAATTTCCCGTGCGTACTTTTGCGTTGTGCCCATTCTATTGCAATCCAACAAAGGTGTGGGATAATAGCGATACTGCGAGCGGACAAGTATTTATATACTTTCAAAAGGCGGGGTTCTGTCATGGCAAAAGAATACACGGTCATCATAGAAAAAGACGAGGACGGCTGGTACGTGTCCGACGTGGTGGAACTGGCGGGATGCCACACTCAGGCCAAGTCAATGGATGAGCTGATGGAGCGCACCCGGGAAGCCATCAAGGCGTATCTTGCAACAGAAGCCGAGCCGGACATCACCAGCCGGTTTATCGGCGTCCAGCGCGTTGAGGTGTGAGCCTTGCCCAGGCTTCCCCGGCTGTCGGGAAAGGAACTTCTCAAAATAGTTGAGAAATTCGGGTTTGTCCACGACCACACGACGGGAAGCCATATGGTATATAAGCATCCCGACGGCAGAACCACTGTCATACCCTGCCATGCAGGCGAAGAGATAGGTCCCGGCCTTCTTACCAAAATCATCAAAAAAGACCTTGGCATCACGCGGGAAGAATTTCTAAAAAAGTTATAGACCTCCCCCTACACAATCTCCTTATAAGCATCCTTCATCTCGTTCTCAAGAACGCAAAAAAAGGGTCGGGTCTTGACGCCGCCGGGTTTCATGACTGCGCCTCCTGTTGGTGCACGCGAAGGCGCGAAGACGCGAAGTTGGTGTGCTTGTTGACGACGCGCTGGAGGCCGTCCTTCAGGAGCG
>Ga0210019_1001504_pt1 | contig 24639 bp, 17 predicted proteins | sample CryGeyCG2114_020_2_FD_183969 | JGI IMG/M metagenome (GOLD analysis project Ga0210019, IMG submission 183969) | Groundwater microbial communities from aquifer - Crystal Geyser CG11_big_fil_rev_8/21/14_0.20 (SPAdes) (version 2) | ecosystem: Environmental > Aquatic > Deep subsurface > Groundwater ...
ACGCCCAAGAACTTCTTAAGAACAACTATCTCGAATTTTCCCACCCAAAGTTTAATTTGCAAGCAGTTCTTACTATCGGGGCTTGCCCCGTACTCAAATTCCTAAGGAATTTGTAGTACCGGGGCGCAAAACAAGGCGGCTGCAAAGGTTTGTGGCAATATAAAGTTCGGCGAAGCCGCCTACGTAAAAACCACGCGAAAATTATTACGCGCTATCTTTATTGAAATTTCAAAAAAAGAAAAGACTACATTTATGCAGTCTTTTTTTCTTTTCTCCAAATTCCTTTTTTAAATAAAATTGCTAAAATTGAACCGTTAAAAATTGCGGCAATAAGAATTGCCCACCATATTCCTGAAACTCCCAATCCCCAAACTTGAGGCAAAATTAGGGCCAAGCCGATTTGTAATCCTATGGTGAATAAATAAACTATAAAAGGGGTTCGGGTATCCTTTGCTCCGGCAAATGCTTTCTCTAAAATTAATCCTGCTCCATAAAAGATATAACCCAAGCCCAAACAGGTGGTTATTCTTAAATAGCTAATGCCAATTTGTAATGTCTCGGGATACTGGGTGAAGATGCCGATAACTTGAGGCGCAAAAATAAAAAACAAAATAGCTGGAATTCCCATAAAAAAGAGGGCCAATATATTAGCGTCCCAGCCATAGTTTTCTGCTCTTTTTGTATATCCGGCCCCAAGATTATTAGATACAGCATATAGAGTAGTCTGTCCCAAATCAGAAACAAACATTGCAGTTATTCTCAAAAGCCTCTGACCGATCTCGTAGGCAGCCAGAGCAAAAGTGCCGAATGGAGCAACAATCCCCAGCATCACCATCCTGCCAATCGCAAGAGAAATCCCTTCAAGGGTATTAAATCCTCCAATTCCAATAATCTCTTTTAGGGTTTTAAATCTAATTCTAAAATCTTGCCAATTCTTAAAATCTATCTTAATCAAAGATTTTCCTTTAGCTAGCGCCAAATATCCCATTAAAGCTCCTGCTCCAGCAGACAAAACAGCAGATAAGGAAGCTCCCGCCACCCCCAGTCTGGGAAAGCCCAAATGGCCAAGGATAAGCAGGTAATCAAAGATTATTTGCAGGGTTATCATTGAAGCCATAACCTTCATTATAATCCTCATGCCTCTTGCTGCCCGAACCATTCCATTAATTATCCAGAAGGAAAAAGTAATAATTCCTCCGATTGCTTGTATTCTTAAATAAGTTGTTGCCAGAGAAAGAACTTCTGGCTCTGCTCCAATAAGCTTAAGTAGTGTCGGGGCGAGAAAATATCCAAAAAGAGCAAGTATTATGGCAAGACACCAACCAGTAGCCAATAATTCTTTTACCAATTTTTCCAGACCATTTTTATCTTGTTGGCCGGCAAACTGACCAATTATTACTGCGGCTGAAGTCGCCAGACCCTGAACCGGCATCATCAAAAACATAAAAGCTGCTCCACCAATGGCTACGGCTGCAATCGCTTGGGGCCCAAGTTTTGAAACCCATAACAGATTTAAACAGGTAAAAAGAATATAATAAGCGCTATTGGGCCAGAAAGTGCTAGTTATTCCTAAAATATTCTTTATAATACTCCCCTGGGTGGGATCTCTCTCCTTAAAGATTTTGGTGATGTTCAATTCTTGACTCCTATGAAATTTTTAAGGAACCGAATCTATTAAATATAAACCAAATTTTTTAAAAGTGGAAGTTTGAATTTTAAAAATGCTTAAATATCAAAAAGGACTGTTGCCTGCCAAGTGCCACCTGAATTTTGTTTTATCTCAAGGTTGTGATAAGTAGCTCCTTTTATGTCTTCGCCAAAACTTTCAACTTTTTTCCCGATAATCGCAGCTTTAATTTCTTTATCGGAAAATTTTAAAAATTTTATTTTGTCGTAAATTTCCTTGTTCACCTGAGTTAAATATAAAATCTCGCTCAAAAAGTCCACCAATAAAGTTTCCAAATTATTTGATTTTATCTTTATATTCCTTTTTGTTTGAAAATTGGAAATTGTCCCGCCATTTGCGGGATCCCGTCCCGCATTTCCGCCTTTGGCGGAATCCGCCGTAGGCGTGATTTGCGGGATCCCGCTGCGGCGGGACTGCGGCGGGAAAAATTGAAAATTTGGCTGCAGGGCATCCTGCATACCTTGAGCCATATTCAAAAAAAGCTCTTCTTTGCTTCTCCCAAAAGCCCGAATTTTTAAATCGGCCGGGTGCTCTAATATCTTATACCTCATAATCTAAAGTATAACAAAAAAAAGAGCTCCGACAAAGTTGTCAGAGCTTTTTGTTGTTTTTGTTGTTTTTGTTGTTGTAATAACCGAGATTATCGCAAATTGCCACCAAATACTGCTTCTTTTCGGAATGGGAAATAATTAAAGGCAGGTCATACAAAACAATTTTTGAAAGTTCATCAAGTTCATATTTGAGTCTGGGGTTTTTTTCAACTTCTTCTTTAACCATTTTTTGATGTTTTTCCATTCTTGAAATTATTTTCTCAAAAATCCTCCCAATCATTTCTTTGTTTCTTAAAAAAAAGCCGTGAGCGGGAATCAGGATTTCAACCGGCAAATTGCTCATTTTCTTTATTGAAAAAAGAGCGTCTCCGAAATTACTCTGGGGAGTAACCAGGGCGGGAATTATTTCCCGGTTATAACCGGTATTAATAAGGTCGCCGATTATTAAAACTTTTTCATCTTTGAGCCAAAATCCAATTTCTTCCGGAGCGTGTCCCGGCAAAAAAAGAATCTGTATGTCGGGCTGATTTTCTATTATTTCCTCTTTATCAAAAACTTCAAGATTGAAAACCGGCAGCCACTTTCCCCAAATTTTTTCCATTCCAAAAACCAAAAACCATAAAACAACATCAAAAATTCTCCGGGGAAGAGAAATAAGTATTTTAAGAAGGGCTTTCCTCCAGAAAAACGGGGTTCTAACGATTTTCTTTCCCCGAACCACTTCTTTAGTAAAATAAATTAAGAATTTTTTCGTCACTGCTGAGCTGCTTAAAAATCCCCCTGCTTTAAAATGGCACCTTAGTTTTTTAATGTTGAATTGTTTAATTAAAGTTCCAGCTGAGCCGGCATGGTCGGGATGGGCATGGGTAAGCCAGATTTCATCAATTTTGGAAATATCAATCCCGTCCTCGTTCATTGCCCCGACCAAATCCTTCAGATGATATTTCATATTTGAGCCGGGGTCAATTAAAATTCGCTTTTTGCCATTTATTACTATACTATTTGACCAGGAATGAATTCCGCTCTGCAAACCCTGATAAAAATAAACCGAGTTTGTAATCTTCACTTTCTGCCTCCAAAAATCCAAAAATTTTAAAAGAACTTAGGTATTTTTAAGCGGTCTTTTTTATATTTTTTTTAAATTCAGTGAAAAAAATTATCCCATCTCCGACATTTCCCATTACCAATGAATTTGGTCCGAGCATTGAATTTCGGCCAATTAAAATGCCCGGCATCAAAGAACAATTTATGCCTGATTTTGCATTTTCGCCCATAATTACGCCCAGGGATTTTAATCCCGTGTTAATTTTTTCTCCCTTAACCATTGACTTCACTTCGCCCCGGTCAATTCTAACATTAGCCGTTATTGTGCCCGCCCCAATTCGGCATCCTCTGTCAAAAATTGAATCGCCGAAATAACCGGAGTGAGTATGAACATCATTTTGAAAAATACATCTTGTTACCTCGGCATTGGCGCCAATCAGGCAATTATCTTCTAAATTTGCGTATTCGCGAACTAGGGCATTATTTCCGATAACGCAATTCTCTCCGATATAACATGGTCCTTTAATAACCGCGTTCTCAAAAACTTTTGTGTTTTTACCGATATAAACCGTTCCTTCAATTATAACATTTTTAGCGATTTTAGCCGAGTTCTCAATTTTTGGGCTGAGATATTTGTCCATCAAATACTTATTCATTTCAAATAAATGCCAGGGATATTTTAAAGCCAAATTCTCTTTTTCGGTTTTTACCATTTTTGCGCCTCTTTTTTTGATGAACAGATTTAGAGCATCTTCAAAATCGTAGGCGCGCTTTTCAACTTTCCGGTAGCACTCAAAGAATTCCTTTGGAATTCCGTAAGTTCCGGCAACTTTTAAATTTGACGGTTCTCTGCCCGGCTTTGGTTTTTCAACAATTTCTAAAACATTGTCTCCCCGAAACTTCAACATCCCATAAAGCCGGGGGTTGTTTGTGGGCTGAGCAACCAAAACTACTTTTGCTCTTTGCTCTTTAATTTTTAATTTTTTTATATGTTCTCCGCCGTCCAATCTTTCGGCATTTAGAACAAAAAATTGGGAAGCGGCAAAATCTTTTGCCTGCCAAAGAGCGTTTCCCATTCCCTTTGGTTTTGGCTGAACGATATATTGGATTTTAACCCCCAAATTATAATTTTTCAGCCCCCCCTCCACATCCTTTTTGGCTCCCTGAACAACAATAAAATTTTTAATCCCGGCTTTTTTTAAACTTTCAATCGTATACCAAATCAAAGGTTTTCCCATCACCTTTAATAAACTTTTGTGTCTTTGATTTAATGGCCAGAAGCGAGAAGACTGGCCAGCCGCCAGAATTATTGCCTGCATTGCTATATTGGATATTGGATATTGGATATTGGATATTAGATATTATTAAACATCCTCAAGATTCTTTCTAATGTGGTTAATATCTGACTTTAACACGGGAATTAAAATTAGTAAAGAAGTAAAAAGAATCCCGAGGGAAACAAGATAAATCATTTTTGTTTGCAAAATTAAAGAAATAAACAGCGAACTTAATACACCGGACGAGGATGCCATAAAAGACAGGGCGGTTAAACTTTCCAAATTATCTTTGGTGGATATATCACCCAAAAATGCCGGAGCTACCGGACGAATTATTGAATAACTTAAAGCTAAAATAAACACGCCCGAGATTAAAAACAGGGGCTGCCGGGAAAAAAAGAGCAAAATTAAACTAAAGCCGGCCAGGATATAAAAAATAAAAATCATTGGATTTCTTCCTATTTTATCCGAAAGATTTCCCCAAAAATAAGAAAGAATAAGAGGTATAACAAAAAAAAGCGAACCCAACACTCCTATGTGGGGGGTGCCTAAAACTTCTTTAATTTCAAGGGGCAGAAAACCGATAATCAACCCCAAAACAAACATGGAGACAAACCAGATTGAAAAAATTCTTAAAGCCTGAATGTTGGTTATTATTTTTTTAAAAAAACCAAAACTTGGGGGATTCAAAATTTTAACCTCATCAATTCTTAACAAGAAAAACATTCCCAGAAGGGGGAAAAAACCAAAAAGCAAAGATGCTCCTTCAAAATTAAAGAACTTTGTCAGGACGCCAAACGACAAAACCCCGATAGTCGCTCCAAGATGAAAAAACAAAGTAAGGAAACCGGAGTTTTTGCCGTAAAACCTTTTATCGGATAAACGAATAAGATAACTTTGCTGACCCATCCAGAGCAAAGCGGCGGCAATGCCAAGCAGAGAGGCCGAAAAATAAATCAAAAGCTCTTGACCAAAAACTAAAGAAAAAATAAAAAGGGCATAAAAGAAAGAGCCAAAAACCATAGCTCTTTTCAAACCAAACCTTGAGGCAAGAGGAACAACAAGGGGACTAAAAAACGCAAAAAAGAGATAAACAATCAAAAGAACCCTGAATCCCATTTCAACCATTCCTAAATCAGAAAAAAAAGCAGTGGTGTACTGCTGAACTCCATCATAAGCCAAAAATATGAACAAAAAAGCCAAAGATAAAATTTTTACATTTTTATTTATCATTTAACCTGAGGGGTTTGCATTATTTGCATTATAATGGCGGCTAACTTGTCGGGGTCGTGACGGAGAATTGTTCGCTGGTTAGCGCCGGTTACCAAAGTATCGGACGGGTTTAATTTATATATTCTTTTGTCCAAAACATCCCTTCCTATAAATCTTTCTTTTCCTGGTAAATTTTTATTAAATCCGACAAATTCCGCTTTTGGAAAAAACTCTTTTGTTTTTTTTAATAAAGCCGGCGCCAATTTTTTCGTATTGAAAACAATATAATTCAGGGTCTTTTTGCCCAAATAATCCTCAAGGCTCTTAACAAAATCCTCCACCAAAAAACCATCGGTATTTCCCTCCTGGGTCATTAAATTGCAGATAAAAACTTTTTTAGCAACGGATTTCCGCAAGGCCTCTATAATTCCTTTAACTAAAAAATTTGGAATAATGCTTGTGTAAAATTTTCCAGGACCAATAATAATTAAATCAGCTTTTTTTATTGCCAAAATGGCGCTGGGATTAGCTTCTGCTTCGGGTTCTAAAAATAATTTTTTGAGCCCAATTTTTGACAATTGAGAACACTTTACAATAGCGTCTTCCCCGCTTATTATTTTATTGTTGTTAAGCCCTGCTTTTAATTTCGCTTGAGCTAAAGTTATCGGCAGGACTTTTCCTTTCATCTTAATAACTTTTCCTATTTTATCAATCGCCTGTTCAAAATTGCCGCAAATTCTTTCAGCGGCGGAAATTAAAAGATTTCCTAAATTGTGACCCTTTAATTCCCCGGTTTCAAAACGATAATGAAACAAATCCAAAGCATCATCTCTTCCAGCAAGGGCGGTTATACACTGCCTGGCATCTCCCGGCGGCAGCACTCCCAACTTTTCTCTTAATTTTCCCGAAGAACCGCCGTCATCAAATACCGAAATAATGGCCGATAGCTCTACCGGGTATTTTTTCAGTCCAAAAAGAACAGTTGAAACGCCCGTTCCCCCACCAATACAAACAATTTTTTTAATATTTGCCATACTAAAATACTATTTTCGGAAATTCAACCTCCGATTGATTTACTTTTAACATATTTTAATAAATTTTAAAAGACCCTCTAAAAAAAAACAACTATGGAGACCGGGTCTCAATAGTCGTTTTCAAGGTCAACCCCGTTAGCTCTTTATGAGACTGTTGAACAATTCAGCGTAGTTCAGCGTAGATATCAGCGTTAGTTCAGCGTTAATCTTGGTTTTACGCTGATTTTGCGCTGAAAAAATAATTATTCAACACTCTCATTTATATCGTATAATAAAGATGTTGTTTAATTAGATTTTTGTTCGTAATTTAAGTTCATTTCTTCGAATAAATTTTTATTAAGCAACAACTTTAATAGGGGTCAAATAATAAAACCTCCTCTCCTTAATAGCTCTTCATAATATCCTTCGGTCATTTGATTGCCGGGATTGGAAGGGGGTGTTTGCAAAAACTCATCTCTTTCAATCAAAGAAGAAAGTTCGGCAAGCTCGGCATTTTCAGTGGCAAAAGGGTCAAGCAGGAAAATCTTTCCCACAAAAAGCCTGCCCTGATGATAAAAGTTCCATTTAATCTCGGACCACTCAATTTCAAATTTGTTTCTTAAACCTTTTTCGGTTATCAATCTTACAAAATCTCCTCTAAGTTTAGCTCTGTTATCCTGGGGGGGCTTGTCTTCCATTTCGGTTATCAGGTCTTCTTCAACTGTTCTGGAAGTTCTTATTCCCAGCTCTTTTAATTCTGTTAATTTAAGCTCGGGTTGGCGAAGATTGTAAAGTCCGTTCGGAGAGATATCATGATATCTCAAATCCTTTTTTCTTAACTGGGAATAAAGACTGACATCTCTGTTTTCAGTTTGAATGGTCTTTTCATAAAAATTATTCCAATGACAGCCATAGGTTTTAAGAGTGTGTTCTAAAGCGTCTTTTTTGATTAACCAGTCAATTTCTTCGTTCAAACCCTGGGAATCTTCTTCCATTAAGGTTTCCGGGTTGAGTTTTCTTCTTTCAAATCTTAATAAAATATCCGTCAGTTTTTGCTTGACATCGGCGAGTTCGGGATTTAATCCCTGAATTCTCTCATAATGATGGAACATTGAAACATATACCCATAAAAGGTCTATTGCTGAAATAAATTTTCCATTTTCCAGTTCTATGACTGGTTTTTGTCCTGTTAAATCCCGGGAGATTAAATGCAGGGCTCTAACCGGGTATTTGAGGGTTATCCCTTTGAGTTCTTCAAAGAGATATCCTTCCTCAAGCATTTCAAGCAAGATTCCCACTGTTCCCATTTTAAGATAGGTGCAAAGTTCGGACATATTAGAATCGCCTAAAATTAAATGGAGTCTCTGGTATTTTTCTGCGTCAGCGTGGGGTTCGTTGAGCCGGGCAGTGCAAAGAATAGCTCTTTTTAAACCAAACCCCTCGGAATAAATGTCAGGACCATAATAATGATAATAAAACTCATAATTACAGCCAAATATAACTGAAGGATGGGTTTCACTGCTTACAATGTCCCCGATAAATCTTGCTCTCTGGGAAAGCAGATACCTTATTCCCTGGGATTGATAACTTTTGTTAGCTACCCAGCCCGAGCCGGAAAAAATTTGCCGGGCTGTCGCAATGGGAACAATAACTTTCTTTAAACTTTCAACACCGAGTTTTTTCTCTATTGAAAAGTTCTCATGACAGCCAAAAGTGATAAGGTCTCTTGTTATATCACTCTCGGCCTCTCCATACTGAACATTATTCTTAAAAAGGGAGATTTCTTTTGCTTCCTCTCTGATTATTTTTTTTGCTTCTCTTTCTGTTTTCACTGCTTCCACCGCTTTAGCGCAAATCTTTCTTAAAATTCTTTCTCCGGCTTTATCCTGGGCAACCAAATCGGAAAGGTTTACGCATTCGCTCGTGCAATATTCGGGATGAAATTGCATCTCTATATAAATTCTTGAGCCATTTTGATTGTATCCATAGAACGGGGAGGTATAAAAATGGCTAGTATATTCACTTAACCCGTCTCTTTTGCAAATCCATCTGCCATCCTCGGTAATTACGGCTATTCCGTATTCTGTCTCCAGTCCATAAATCCTTTTCTTCATTTTGCTCCTTTTTTAGCGTGAAAGTTATTAAATGGGTTTAATCTAAGGGCAAATAACTTCCTTCTGTTAATACTCCTTCATTTTCTCCTTCGGTCATTTGATTGCCGGGATTGGAAGGGGGTGTTTGCAAAAACTCATCTCTTTCAATCAAAGAAGAAGGTTCGGCAAGCTCGGTATTTTCAGTGGCAAAAAGGGTCAAGCAGGAAAATCTTTCCCACAAAAAGCCTGCCCTGATGATAAAAGTTCCATTTAATCTCGGACCACTCAATTTCAAATTTGTTTCTTAAACCTTTTTCGGTTATCAATCTTACAAAATCTCCTCTAAGTTTAGCTCTGTTATCCTGGGGGGGCTTGTCTTCCATTTCGGTTATCAGGTCTTCTTCAACTGTTCTGGAAGTTCTTATTCCCAGCTCTTTTAATTCTGTTAATTTAAGCTCGGGTTGGCGAAGATTGTAAAGTCCGTTCGGAGAGATATCATGATATCTCAAATCCTTTTTTCTTAACTGGGAATAAAGACTGACATCTCTGTTTTCAGTTTGAATGGTCTTTTCATAAAAATTATTCCAATGACAGCCATAGGTTTTAAGAGTGTGTTCTAAAGCGTCTTTTTTGATTAACCAGTCAATTTCTTCGTTCAAACCCTGGGAATCTTCTTCCATTAAGGTTTCCGGGTTGAGTTTTCTTCTTTCAAATCTTAATAAAATATCCGTCAGTTTTTGCTTGACATCGGCGAGTTCGGGATTTAATCCCTGAATTCTCTCATAATGATGGAACATTGAAACATATACCCATAAAAGGTCTATTGCTGAAATAAATTTTCCATTTTCCAGTTCTATGACTGGTTTTTGTCCTGTTAAATCCCGGGAGATTAAATGCAGGGCTCTAACCGGGTATTTGAGGGTTATCCCTTTGAGTTCTTCAAAGAGATATCCTTCCTCAAGCATTTCAAGCAAGATTCCCACTGTTCCCATTTTAAGATAGGTGCAAAGTTCGGACATATTAGAATCGCCTAAAATTAAATGGAGTCTCTGGTATTTTTCTGCGTCAGCGTGGGGTTCGTTGAGCCGGGCAGTGCAAAGAATAGCTCTTTTTAAACCAAACCCCTCGGAATAAATGTCAGGACCATAATAATGATAATAAAACTCATAATTACAGCCAAATATAACTGAAGGATGGGTTTCACTGCTTACAATGTCCCCGATAAATCTTGCTCTCTGGGAAAGCAGATACCTTATTCCCTGGGATTGATAACTTTTGTTAGCTACCCAGCCCGAGCCGGAAAAAATTTGCCGGGCTGTCGCAATGGGAACAATAACTTTCTTTAAACTTTCAACACCGAGTTTTTTCTCTATTGAAAAGTTCTCATGACAGCCAAAAGTGATAAGGTCTCTTGTTATATCACTCTCGGCCTCTCCATACTGAACATTATTCTTAAAAAGGGAGATTTCTTTTGCTTCCTCTCTGATTATTTTTTTTGCTTCTCTTTCTGTTTTCACTGCTTCCACCGCTTTAGCGCAAATCTTTCTTAAAATTCTTTCTCCGGCTTTATCCTGGGCAACCAAATCGGAAAGGTTTGCGCATTCGCTCGTGCAATATTCGGGATGAAAGCCGAATTCTAAGTAAATTCTTGAGCCATTTTGATTGTATCCATAGTACGGGGAGGTACGAAAATGGATAAAATATCTACCTAAATCAGTTCTTTTGCAAATCCATCTGCCATCCTCGGTAATTAAGGCTATTCCGTATTCTGTCTCCAGTCCATAAATCCTTTTCTTCATTTTGCTCCTTTTTTAGCGAGTTCCAACATTCGTGTAAATTAGCGTAGGCGGCTAACTCAAGTTTGAAGGAAGTATAAACTTGGAGCCGCCCCTTATTCGTGTCTATTTATGCAAACTTAATGGAATTGCGCATACTGTTTGTATTTGTTTTTCAAAGAACAAAAAAGAGGTTTTTCTTACCTCTTTTTTAACCTTTTGGGGTTTTGGTGTCAACCCCCCCCCACTAACTTTGCGCTTATTTTTTTACTTAATTAAATGAGAATACCGAATGTCCAAAAAATTACTAAATAGCCAATGAGCAGAAATTTCTTTGGCGCCTTTGGCGCCTAATCGCAAAGTTGGTGGGGGGTCAACCCCTACTGACCGCTTTCTTGTCTATGCTGCTGCCCAACCATAACATCATCACTTTCTACCCGAGCATCTTCTTGTCTGGCTTTCTCTCTGGTTTTTTCTAATTCTTTTTGAGCTTTTTTTGCCTTGTCCAGAAGATCTTTGCCCTCTTCTGGGGATTTTCCAGAGACATCGCCGGTCTCTTCAATCGGACCCTCGTCTCCCTTTTTTGGGGGTCTATTCTTGGTTTTTTCCTTCTCCTGCTGCATTTTATTTTCACCTCCGTTAGATTTTTTTACCTTATCTCTTGATTTTCCTCATCTCCCTCAATAAGTCTTCAACATTATCAACTTTGTCCAATAGCTCCCCAACATCTTTCCTGCCGCCCCAGGCCGGATCGCCCATTTCTATTTCTGAAGAACAAGAAAAAATACCGAAATTTTTATAACCGCGTTTTTCCCTGACTCTAAAAACAATTTCTCCCCAATTAAGCGTCTCAATTTGAGAATAAAATTTCTCTAAACATTTTCCCCTAAAATAAGAGCGGCACTCTTCCGGAGGATTCTTAACCAAGGCGATAATCTCTTCTTTTGCTAAAATTTCTTCTACATCTCCAGCCTCTTTATGAACCCAATAAAGACCTTTTTCTTTATTAATATCGTGGTATCTAATGTCTTTTCTAAGTAATTGACTGACTGCTTTCTTATAAATAGAACCTTCTTTTATTTCCGCGCCCTTTAAATTTCTCCAATCAATATTATGGGCTTCTAAAAAGGTATCAAAAATATTTTGTTTTATCTTCCAATCAAGTCTTCTTCTAAGGCGTTCTTCCTTGCCTTCGGAAAAATCGAGCAGGGTTTCCTCCCATTTCAAAAGAAGGTCTTGTTCTTCGGGAGAGGGCTCACAAACCTGAGAAAAGTATTGTTTGGCTCTTTCAAAAAATTCCCAGTTCATATCAAGGCTTGACAATTTTCTCCCCCCGAGCGTTTCCATGACCGGTTTTTTACAAGTTAAATCCAGGGAAACTAATTTTATTCCCTTAACCGGCTCTTTGAGAATGATGTCTCCTTCAAAAAATCCATCCTCAAGCATTTTAAGAATAATTGAGGTTATGCCGACTTTAAGATAGGTCGCAAATTCGGACATATTAGCGTCGCCAACTATCAAATGAAGTCTGGCGAATCGCTTTCCATCGGCGTGAGGTTCATCTCTAAGATTAATAATTGCCCTTCTGTCTGTCGTGCAATCGCTCAGAATATCCCGAATAAAATCAGCTCTCTGGGAAATTTGATAAATTGAATCTTCTATCCTCTGCCCGGAGCCTTCAATTCCCATTTTGCCGGCGCCAGTAATGAACTGACGAGCTCCTAAATAAGAAATGAGGTACCCCGCCTCCTTTGATAAAGTGGAGTCTGTTATTTTCTGAAAAATTTTCCTGGAAACTGAATAATTTTCATGACAACCATAAGAATGACCCTGCCGGTCGCTGACATCCTTATAAATTATCATTTCCAGACCTTGCTTGGCTAAAATTTCATTAACGCTTTTTCTGGCTAAATTTAAAATTGCCTCCCCGGCTTTATCAGCCGCCACTAATGTTTTAGCTGAAAGACATTCCGGGGTTGAATATTCAATATGAGCGGCATCAATATAAAATCGGCTGCCGTTTGGAAGAAGACCGTGATGGGAAGCGGGATTTTTCCTATTTTGTCCAAAATAACCGTTCCAAAGATGGTCCCCGTCAACTTCGGAAATCAAGCTTTTGTCCCCGGAAATTCTTTCAATATTTTCTATTTCCTCAATGGTTCTTCTCTCTGAAACAACCGAAAGGTTTAAAAATTTCCTTATCGCGTTTATCATCAAAATAAACTCTTTAATGTTTGCCGGTCTGTAATTATCCTTGCCGCGAACAATCGCGCTCCATTCTGTTTCAATGCCTTTAATTTTTGGTACAGCCATCTTTACGCCTCCGTTAGATTTTCAAAATATTTTATTTTAAAGGATCTAACCCCATTAGATAAAATTATCTAACGGGGTTAAATATTTGTCTCTAATCAGGCTTCGGCTTCGCCTTGCGTTCTTGGACAAATATTTAATTTCTAACTGCCCGATTCAAAAATCAGGAGCAATTAGAAATTTAGGAGGAGAGTTAATCCCTCCTCCTAATTTTACACTACCTCATTCAAATCTTCGTCGGTAAGTTCTTTTATTTTTTTCTCTTCCCCCTCGGTTTGAATGGATTCTTTTTCTTCGGGAGCTCTCTCTTCGGCCTGCCTTCTGACTGCTGGAGTCAGTTCTTTGACAGACTCCTCAAAATATTTCATACAGATACTAAATTCTTCTCTCTCTTTCTCCGGGTCTTTATGGGTTTCAATAAATTCCCTTAAAGCTTTCTCTCCGGCTCTCCGACAAATCTCCTTGATGTCTGCCCCGGAAAAATAGGCCTGGCCGTCAATAATTTCACCGCTAAACAATCTAACCTTAAGCGAAATTGGTTCTGTCTTTTTGACAAGTTCCGCCAAATCAACATCCTTGGCCAGGGGTTTTTTTCTGGTATGAATCTCAAAAATTTTTCTTCTGGCTTCTTTGCCCGGCGGCGGCAAACGAAAATGTTTGTCAATTCTGCCGGGTCTTACCAGGGCGGGGTCAACCAAATCAATTCTATTGGTGGCTGCCAAAACAAACACATCTTTTAGATTTTCAATCCCATCAAGCTCGGTCAAGAGCTGAGAAGTAACCTTATCAGAAACTCCAGCATCGCCGGTCCTCATACCCCTCAGAGAAACCAGGGCCTCTATCTCATCAAAGAAAATAATACAAGGAGCGGACTGTCGAGCTCTCTTAAAAAGGTCCCTGACAGCTTTTTCCGATTCCCCAACCCATTTCACAATAAGTTGAGGACCTTTAACCGGAATAAAATTAACTCCGCACTCATTAGCCAGGGCTCTGGCAATCAAGGTCTTGCCGCAGCCCGGCGGGCCGTACAGAAGAACGCCCTTAGTCACTTCGTGGCCGGCTGTTTTCAAAAGCGCTGGAAATTTGAATCCCCAGGAAACAACCTCTTTGAGTTCCCTCTTTATGTCATCCAGGCCGCCAACATCATCCCAGGTTTCTGTTGGTTTTTGGAATATAACCTCTCGCATAATTGAAGGTTTCATTTCTTCCAAAACTGAATTGAAATGCCCTGAACTTACTTCTATTTTTTCAAGCGATAGAGAACCAAGCTCCTCAAAATCAAATTCTTTGAAAATCAACATTGCCGCTTCTTTGCAAAGAGCTTCAAGGTCAGCGCCGGTAAAACCGTGGGTTCTGTCAGCCAAATCTTCCAAATCAACATCTTTACAAAGCGGCATATTTTTGCTGTGTATTTTCAGAATTTCCAAACGGCCGTCCCTGTCGGGAATGTGAATAATAATTTCTCTATCAAACCGACCCGGTCTTCTTAGAGCCTCATCTAAAATATTAGGCCGATTGGTGGCGGCAATAACAATAACTCGCTCTCGAGAAGTTAAGCCATCCATTAAAGAAAGAAGTTGGGATACCAATCTTCGTTCGTGCCCATGCTCGGCTTCTTCTCTTTTTTCGGCAATAGCCTCAATCTCGTCCAAAAAGATAATTGCCGGGGCGTATCTTCTGGCTGCTTCAAAAATTCCTCGAAGCTTAGCTTCCGGTTCGCCAGGATAGGGACTCATAAATTCGGGACCGGAAACATGAATGAAAAATACCCCGCATTCATTAGCTATGACTTGACCAATTAAGGTCTTGCCGCAACCTGGCGGTCCGCTTAAAAGAATTCCCTTAGGAGCAGGTACGCCCAATTTTTCAAAAACTTCCGGCCGCCTTAAGGGAAGTTCAACCACTTCTCTTACTTTTCGGATTTCGTATTTTAATCCGCCGATGTCCTGATAGGTTTTTCTGACAACATGGGAGAGGTCAACTTTTTCGCCGGTTTTGGGAACTTTGCCGGTAATAAAGTTTATAACAGCGTCATAAAAAACTTCATCGCCTTTTTCCAAGGTTCCTTTGGCTTTTTCCGCGATATTAACAAGCTTTATAGTGTCGCCGGGCAAAACCGCCAAAGCCGTGTTTTCATCAAGCAATTCCTTAACCGTAATAATTTCTTCTTCCCGCCGGGGTTTGCGAACATTAAAAACGGCTAATGGCTTACCTGTCATATCAACAGTATACTCAACCTCGCTCCCCTCTTCCAACTCCTCCATTTTAATTTTATTAGAAGCAGCAATCCTATAAATTGCCCGGTGATTATCCAAAATAATAACCGTGCCGTCTTCCATGGCCTTAATAACCTTGCCAACATGAATAGGCGGAGAAGAAGTAAGTTTCTCAATATCTTTAATAAGCCCCCTAATCGACTCATCAAGAGAATCTAACTCGGCTTGACGAGCTTCCTCGTTCTCCTTGTGTTTTTCTTTTAATCTTGCTATCTCTTCTCCATTAAATCTAACCAGTTTTTCAAGCTGTTCTTTTTGTTCTTTAATCAAACGGTCTTTTTCTTCTAAGTTAGCCCGGAGCTCCCTGTATAGTTTGTCTAAAGTTTCTTTTGCACTCATCTTTCTGCCTCCAATTCAGCTTTTCTAATATGGGGGTTCAATGCTTCCCCTTGCTTTGAATTTTAAAGTACTCTTTTTAATTTATCCCAACAAAGAAAGTATGTCAATACCACCCCCCATCACACCCCCATCAAACCCCCCATTAAAAAAGCCCCGTAGTAGAAATTTGACCGCTTTCAGCTTTTCAATGCCTTGCTCTTCGCAAAGCATTAGTCAAATTTCACTACGGGACCTGGTCCAGTAAAGAGCCGCGCTCTTCTACTGGGCTCCCAATTTTCATAGGAGCTTTTTAATTATAATTTTTACCTCCCATCTCGGTATTCTTTTGAAATTTCATTCATCTCTCTAAGACGCTCATTTACTTTCAAATGCGCGTCTTCAGCCGAATGGTCCAACAAAAGTTCAATCGCCTCATCAACTGTTTTTACGGCATAAACACAAAAGCGACCTTGAGCAACTGCTTCAACAACATCTTCTCGAAGCATCAAATTTTTCACATTTTTCTCGGGAATAATCACACCCTGCTTGCCGTTAAGCCCGCGCCCATTGCAAATATCAAAAAATCCTTCAATTTTTTGATTTACTCCGCCAATTGGCTGAACTTCTCCCTTCTGATTCATTGAACCTGTTACCGCAAAACTCTGATTTACAGGAAGTTCAGAAAGCTCGGAAATAATGGGGACCAAATCGGCAATTGAAGCGCTGTCGCCTTCTATTAAGCCGTAAGACTGTTCAGAACAAATACTGGCTGAAAAAGAAAGAGGTTTATCCTGGGCATATTTTCCGCCAAAATATCCGCTCAAAATAAGAATCGCTTTATGATAAATTGGTCCGCTTAATTTAGCTTCCTTATCAATACTTACTACTCCTGCTTTGCCTACAAAAGTTCGAGCGGTTATTCTAAACGGCTTACCGAACATATAATCTCCCTGGTCATAAACCGCCAAGCCATTAATCTGACCAACTTTCTCACCTTCGGTATCCACCAGTAAAGTTTGCTCTATGATAGCTTCCTGAATTTTTTCTTCCAGCAAATTAACTCTTTGCTTTTTTGCCTCAATTGCTTTCTGAACATGTCCAGCCGCAACAATTTCACTCTGGGCCTTCTTTGCCCAATAATTGGATTCAACAAGCAGGTTTTTAATCTTCCCAAACTGAGTGGATAATTTTTTCTGGTTGTCAGTCAGTCTGACTCCATATTCCACAACCTTAGCCACCGCGCCTGGAGCGAAGGGAAGCAATTCTTCTTTTTGACAGCAAAAAGAAATAAATCCGGCGTAATTTTTAAGCTGTTCAGCGTTCAATCCTGTTTTGGAGTCAAACTCAACTTTAACTCTGAAAACAGTCAGAAATTCCTCGTCATAATCTACAAGCAAATGGTAAATATCCGGTTCGCCGATAACAATCACTTTTACATTGATTGGAATTGGTTTGGGATTCAAATTTGCCGGAACATAACCAAGATATTCAAGAGAATCTTCAATTTTCAGAGAACCTCTCTTCAAAGTTTTTTCTAATTTATACCAGACGCCCGGGTTTCTAAGAAGGTCTATAGCGTTTACAACTAAATATCCCCCATCAGCCAAACAAAGAGAGCCGGCCTTAACCATGGTATGGTCAGTCAGATAAGCCCCCTGAAGAAACTTTTTCTCAATTTTGCCAAAAAGGTTGGGAAAGGTTGGATGATTCTCAACAATAATTGGAGGACTATCAACCTTACTGTTATCAACAAAAACATTTACCTCAAACGGCAAAAAGGGATTATGTCCGTCTCGGGTTTGCATTGGCTGACCCATTATCATCATCATAATTGGCTGTCCCTGATTATTTTCCTGGGGTTTAAACAAATTAACATTTTCAAGAACAAATCCCTTTAACCCCTCAAAATAATTAAGGACCTCCGGGTAGCCCGGATTTTCTTCTCCATTCTCATCATCCTGCTGACCTGGCTGATAGTCTTTGGAAAAAACTTTAAAAACGGATTCAAAAAGTTCTTTCACCCACTTTTCTTCCAAATTTTTTATTTTTTTGTCGGTTTCTTCTTGAAGCCTCTTTCCGTCTAAAAGTGTTTTTCCCATTAAACGAACGATTTTCTTCATATTGTTATCCATAATTCTTTTTGTCTCTTCGTCCAGGCTCTCGTATTCTTCTTTAGACATTGGCTGGGACTTGCCGTCCTCCGCCTGCCTTAGGGCAATGGGTTTTGGTAATAACCCCCCCTGGGTTTGCAGAAGAACAATATGCCCCTCTTCGGCTTTTTTAAACAAACGTCCAAACAATTCTTTATCTTTTTGTTCAAATTCATCAGTAATCTTATTTTTCTCTTTCAAATATTCTTCGCTTTGGAAAGTAGCTGGAATTCTTTTTTTTAAAGCTTCAAGAGCGCCCTTCATTTGTTTTTGAAGTTTTCTGCCTTTGCCTTTTTCAAAAATTAAAATATTCGGCCTGCTTGGCTCGTCAACATTATAAATATAACAAAGGTCTTTAAGAAAAATCTCTCCTTGAGCTTTCTTCTCCTCGGCAAATTTTTTAAGTTCTTCATAAATTACCGCGTTTCTGCCGGTTCCCGTAAATCCGGTAGCAAAAATATTATAGCCGGGGATTCCAATCTCCAATCCCAATTTAAAAGCCCGAATAGCTCTTTCCTGGCCGATAAACTCTTTAAGCGGCTGGACTTCGGAAGTATCATTAAATTCAAAATCATCCGTATTACAAACCCATCTAAGCTTTTCTACCGGAACCCTTAATTCCTCTCTGTTCATTCTCTCTTTCCTCCTTGCCTACCCGCCTAAGTTTTTTAAAACTTTGACGGATTTAATATTTTGTTTGAAAAGAACTCTTCTTACTTTCTATCTTAATAGCAAAGCTTACTATTCTTGTCAACCCCGTTAGATAGAGCCTCGCTCATCTAACGGGGTCAACCCCCCACTAACTTTGCGATTATTTTTTTACTTAATTAAATGGGAATACCGAATGTCCAAAAAATTACTAAATAGCTAATGAGCAGAAATTTCTTTGGCGCTTTTGGCGCCTAATCGCAAAGTTGGTGGGGGGGCAACCCCCCGCCTTTAACCCCCTAAAATATCATCGGCGCTCCGGCAATCAAATTAAAGAGTGAAAAAACAACATTTCCCAACAACTGAAGCCCTCCGAAAAAAATGAAAAAAAGTAAAATAAACATTCCGTATTTTTGAAGAAAAATTCTAATGTTTTCAGCCGATGAGGGCAAAAAAGTAAAAAGAATGTGGGAGCCATCCAGAGGAGGAATGGGAACCAAATTAAATAAGCCCCATAAAAGATTATAAAAAGTAATTATGGCCAAAAAGGTAATTAAAAGTTCGGGCAGGGGCAAAAACAGAGGGAAAAATCTGATACCAAGCCCAAAAATCAAAGCAACAAGAAAATTAGCAAGGGGACCGGCAACGGCTACTTTCAGAGTTCCCCATTTCTGGTCGCGAAAATTATAAGGATTAATAGGAACGGGTTTGGCCCAACCGATTAAAAATGGACTTCTCACAACAATCAAAAGGAGTGGTAAAATAATTGAACCAAAAATGTCTAAATGTTTTAGGGGATTTAAGGTAAGCCGACCGGCGTATCTTGCGGTCGAATCCCCTAAGGAGTCAGCAACGCTACCATGAGCAATCTCATGGAGCATAATTGAAAAAATTAAAACAACTAAAGAAAAAACAAGAAGCATACCCAGTATATCAACTTCCAGCGCCAAACGCCATTTTGTGGGGTTTGGTTTTGGAAATTAGATATAAAAATAATTTTATTATTTGTAGAATTTTTAAATAATTTTTGGCGTTTGGCATTTTGTGTTCTTCTAATCTTTTCTTAAGATTGGATGTATAACCGATGAACCTTTGTTTATCCCTGAGGCTTTCCAATACATAAATATAGAAGAACACACCGGAAGTTGTATTACTGGGCATGGCTTTTAAAATTCAAGTCTCAAAATGTAAATCTCAAAATGTAATTTAAAATTTAAAATTGTCTCTTGCCTTGCCTGCGAATGGCATCCAAATATTACAAATACTTTATTAATTTTTATCATAGCATATTAAAAACGGCATTGCCAGACGGTAAAAAAAATGGTAATTTAAAAGCGGATTTATTCCTTGATTTCCATTGATTGGAGGGGTCGCATAGTCTGGTCTAGTGCGGCACATTGCTAACGTGCTAAGGGAGTAAAATCCCTTCGTGGGTTCAAATCCCACCCCCTCCGCCAATTTTCAAATTGCGGATTTTAACCAAAAGGCACCGCAGTCAACATTTTTTACTTGTGGTGAGCGGAGTCGAAGGATCGAGAGACCCGAGATGCCTCTATAAATGGCGAAAATCGCCAAAGCGTTAGATGTTAAGGTGGACGATTTAATCAAAAAATAATATGAGCCAAGTAGCAACATTATTTTCAAAAACTAAAATTGATTATTCGTGGTCTTTTTCCGACAAAACACGAAAAGACACGGCGTATATCACGCACGGCTATCATCGCTATCCTGCGAAGTTTATTCCTCAAATAGTTTCTCGCTTGGCGGAAAAATATACAAATGAGGGCGACTTAATTGTTGATCCATTTGGCGGTTGTGGGACAACTCTTGTTGAGTCAAAAGTGATGGGACGGCCATCGGTTGGCGTTGATATAAACCCTGTTGCCGTTTTAATTACAAAAGCAAAAATTACCCCAATTCATCCAAAGAAAATTGAAAAGGCGTTTATCGCCTTAAAAGAAAGATTGGATACTTACAGCAAAGATACAAAAATAAAAGCCCCTGAACACGAAAGAATTGATTACTGGTTTAAGCCAGAAGAAAAAAGAAGGCTTGCGTTCATTTTTGCCGAGATTTCAAAATTAAAAGATCGGGATATTAGAGATTTTTTCTATTGTGGATTTTCGAATATTTTAAAAAATTGCTCAATTTGGCTTCAAAAGAGCAACAAGCCAACAAGAGATTTTGGAAAAAATCCGTCCGATCCAATTCAAACATTTTATAAACAAGTCAAAATGATGATTAGGGGAAATGCCCACTTTTATGAATTGTCAAAAGAAAAAAATCATTTGAAAATACCAAGCCGAGTTTATTGCACAGACGCGCGGACAATTCCAGTCAAAGATAATTCTGTTAGTTTAATCGTTACTTCTCCGCCCTATGTTACTTCCTACGAATATGCCGATTTACACCAACTAACGGCTTTGTGGATGGAATACACAAAGGATTTGAGCGATTTTCGCAAAAGATTTATTGGCACTTCTTATCACAACAAAAAAGATTTAGTTTTGAATAGTGTGCTTGCTGAAAAAATAAGAAATGAATTACTGGAGAAAGACAAAAAAACCGCCGAGGAAGTTTCAACCTATTTTAGTGAAATGAACCAAGTTTTTGCTGAAATGAAAAGAATGCTGAAAAAAGGCGGAAAAACTTGTATTGTTATTGGCAATACCAGCTTGAAAGGCATTGAGATATTAAACGCAGAGGTTTTTGCCGAGCAATTGCAAAATTTAGGATTAAAAATAGCCGACATTATCAAAAGAGAAATCCCGTCAAAAAATCTGCCGTCTGTGAGAGACGAAAAGACGGGTAGGTTTGCGGGCATAAGCGATAAAAACAAAGTATCCGCTTATCCAACAGAATATATTTTAATAATGGAAAAATAAAATTATGACTATAAAAGACCTTATCAAAATTTACGAAACCAAAAAACAGAAATATGGCCAGCAAGCATACAGGCATATCTCGAATGTTTTAAAAGAAGCAAAAGCGCAACATAAAAAAGATTTTACTGGCGACGACCACGAGCAATCTTGGCGAGCTTTCAAGGGAAAAAATTTAGAAAAATTAATTGAGTATATTATTACTGACGAGGTGCGGGCTTTGGGGTTGCAAGTTGCAAATGGAAATAGTTTAGAACGCACAAATGGAACGAATTTATCCAAAGAGTTAAGTTTGGTAAAAAGAAATTTGATTGTTGATTATGGCGAGTTTGGCTCGCATTTACCCGATGTTGATTTAATTATTTATAACCCGAAAACAAGTAAGGTCGTTGCCGTATTATCCAGTAAAGTCACTTTGCGAGAAAGAATTGCCCAAACTGGTTATTGGAAAATAAAACTTGCTTCTGATGAAGCAACAAAACATATCAAAGTTTATTTTGTAACTCCCGATGAAGACGGAACGCTTACAATTAAAAAACCTGCGAAAAAGGGGCGTGCGATTGTTGAGGTGGACACGGACGGCAGTTATGTTTTAAGCGAAACAGATATTGAAGAAAGCAACAAGGTAAAAATGTTTGATAAATTTATTGATGACCTTAAAAAATTACTCAAGTGAAAAGTATGCCTAACGATTTAATAATTGAATCTACAACTTTGTGGGATTTTCCGAGACAAAATTACGGCGATAAGCCACACGGAAATAATAAATACAACGGCGTAACGCCGGCTTTTGTAATTTGGAATTTACTACAGAGATATACAAAAGAGGGCGATTTAGTTGTTGATCCGATGTGCGGAAGTGGAACGACGATTGATGTAGCTAAAGAACTAAACCGAAAAGTAATCGGTTATGATTTAAACATTGTTCGCCCAGATATTATTAAAAATGATTCTCGAAAAATCCCGCTCAAAGACAATTCCGTTGATTTTGTTTTTATTGATTCGCCTTATTCGGATAATATCAAATATTCTGACGATGAAAAATGTATTGGTAAAATTTCTTGCGAGAAAAAAGAATTTTATGACGAATTAGAAAAAACCGCTTCTGAAATTACAAGAATTTTGAAGCCCGGCAAAGTGATGGGTTGGGTTATCGCCGATCAATGGATTAAAAAGAAATTTACCGCCGTCGGATTTTTGATGTGGCAAAGATTAGAAAAATATTTTGAGCCAATGGACATTGTTTGTTTAACGAGACATAATCAAACATCAAACACGGGTGTTTGGCACAATAGAGCAAGGCAGTTTAATTTTTATTTGAGAGGCTTTAAGTATTTGTTTATAATGAAGAAACCTGAAAAGAAATAGGCGGCGTGCCAACTTCGTTGGCACGAAAAATTGCGGCGGTGAAAAAAGAAGCGGCGAAAGCGAGGGCGGGCAAAAATTCCTGGTGGACGTCCACTCTCCAACCCCCTTTCTTTTTGCCCGCCCGAGCGGAAAAGTTTTTGTTCCTGCCGCGCGAAGCGCGGCAATCAAAATTCGCAGTCCGGATTTTCGTCAAAAAAAGTTCGGATTTTAACCAAAAGGCACCGCCAATTTTCAGATTGCGGATTTTAACCAAAAGGCACCGCAGTCAACATTTTTTACTTGTGGTGAGCCGAGTCGAACCATCGAGAGACCGACTTGCCCGCCGTAGCCTTGTTTACCCGACGAAACTTTAGCGAAGTCGAGGCGAAGACGGGGATGCATTAAAAAACAGCAAAACGGGCAAAATTTCGCCCGTTTTGTTTTTTTTGTTTTTATTTTTCTGCCGTAGAGTTTATCCACCACCGAATTTTCTGCCTGATTGACGATTTTTGCGAGATTTAATCTCTCGGTTATCCCATATTTTTTCTTTCTTCCTGCGAAAATGACGTAAGCCAAAAAATAAACGGCCTTCTAAGTTTATCAATAGACCAGTCATTATCTTTAAAAAGCGATGCTTTTTCTATCCTAAAACGAGAAAGCGTGGCCATGGTAGTCTGCAAATTAAGCGGAGATAATCTGTTGTGTTCAAATAAAAATTGTTTCTTTTTGCTCATTTTTAAATTAAAAGCAACCCTTAATGACGGTGAGTTGCAAATAGTAAACCATTTGTAATCCTAACTCTCAACTAATTTCATCTTACACTACCCTTTTAAAAAATCAAGCCCCCAGTCAAAAATCGTTCAATTGGTCTAAATTTTGATTATTTTTTACCCCTACCCCTTCTTCTCTTCCTTGATTTTCTATCGCGTCTTTTTTTGTTTGCCCATCCTATGCCCATTTTTTTATTTCTTATTTAGTATATAGTTATGACCTTTTCTTTATTCTACCGCGTCCGTCCGAAGCTTGCAAGCGAAGGAGGACTGAAACATCTTAACGAAACACTGGAAAAAAAGCAAAAAATACCTTAGAGTATTATTGGTGGTTCGATTCTGAACCGAAGCACGCTGCCAGTTGGTGGGGTGGCTGAGTGGACGCCACCGCCTATGGCGGGGTCCCGCCAAGGGCGGGAAAAGCGACATATTAAATTTTTATAATCCCCATCATTATCATTCATGCATTCTGTTTATATCTTAAAAAGCTTAAAAACGAAAAAATATTATATTGGCCATTGCAATAATAAAGATGGTGCGTAATAATTTTCGCGTGGTTTTACGTAGGCGGCTTCGCCGAACTTTATGTTGCCACAAAGCTTTGCAGCCGCCTTGTTTCGCGCCCCGGTACTACAAATTCCTTCGGAATTTGAGTACGGGGCAAGCCCATAGAAGTTTGTTCTGCGATTATTCTCGCCCCGTAGTCAAATCCGTCAGGATTTGTACTATCGGGGTCGGTTTCGCGTTGAAACGCTGCAATTATTTATTACGCACTAACTTTAATGTAATAAAAAGATTAAAGGAGCACAATCAAAGAAAAACAAAATCAACCAAATCCGGAATTCCCTAAAAAATAATAAAAATAGAACCCTTTAAAACAAAAACTGAAGCGTGTAAAAGAGAAAAGCAAATTAAAAAATATAAATCAGGAGAGGCATTTAAAAAATTAATATCTTAAAATTTTAATTGTGGGTGGGGTGCTAGAGCGGTTGAATAGGCCGGTCTTGAAAACCGGAGTGGTGAATAGCCACCGTGAGTTCGAATCTCACCCCCACCGCCAATTTTCAAATTTCTGATTTTGGGCGATTATTGCCTCGCCCTCGCGGAGTTTATCCCGCCTATTGTAAAATGGGCGGGGCTCGGGCTCGGCATTTACCACGATTTTATACGGATTTTTGCCCCGCCCTCTATGCTTTAATTAAAAACAAAAAATCTTTAAAATTATAAAGATATAATTGAAAAATTAGATAGATATGAAATTTGGCCTTAGAGGGCGGGGCTGCCCG
>Ga0210019_1001505_pt1 | contig 24639 bp, 22 predicted proteins | sample CryGeyCG2114_020_2_FD_183969 | JGI IMG/M metagenome (GOLD analysis project Ga0210019, IMG submission 183969) | Groundwater microbial communities from aquifer - Crystal Geyser CG11_big_fil_rev_8/21/14_0.20 (SPAdes) (version 2) | ecosystem: Environmental > Aquatic > Deep subsurface > Groundwater ...
TCAAACCCGCCCCGCCGCCTCAAGACCGACACCCGCCCCTCGGCCCCCACGCTGACCCTGGCCCTCACCCGAACCGGCCGGCCTTCAAGCAACGCCTCCAGTCCAACCGTCCGACCTCCCTCCCGGATCGGAGCCCGGGCGGCGGCGTTAAACCAGATTTCAAAATTCGGAAATGCCTTCGTCTGATCCAGGAGGGCCCCCAGCAGGACCGGCTGCGGCATCCAAAGGATGAACGGCGCCTCGGGGCTCAACTGGGAGACACGGAACCGCGCGGCGAGACGCCGGCGGATGATCAACTCAAAACCATCCAGCTTCAGGTGGGGGTACCGCTGCAGGGACTCAAAGAGCCCGACCCGCCGCATCATTTGCACAAACCGGGGCATCAGGACATCGCCCCGATACTCCCGATCGAAGTTCTCGTGCCGCTCTAAAACCAGCACCCGGAATTTCTGCCGCGCCAAAAGCAAGCCTAGGACCATCCCGGCTGGGCCGGCCCCGGCAATGCAGACATCCACTTCCCTGTCCATACCGCCATTCTAACCCAGGGAAAAGTTGCCCCGCTAGGACTCGGCGCCTCGCCCGGCTCCCCGCCACTTCGTTCCGGGTCGCCAGGGGGCTCGGTCGGCCACTCGGCCTCACTTCGAGTCCTAGCCGAAAAAAAGTTGCCCCGCTAGGACTCGAACCTAGATACCCAGATCCAAAATCTGGTGTCCTACCATTGGACGACGGGGCACATGGCTATTGGTTTTGATGGGCGGCGTAAGCCGCTAAAACTTGCTTTTGGATCTCGGCGCGGAGTTCCGGCGTGATCGGATGGGCGATGTCCCAATGCTCCCCGGCCGGGTCCTCCTGCCCCTCCCCGCCGTGGTCCATCGGCCGGTCGGAGGGGTTCAGCGCCCCGCCGCACTGGTTGCAGAACCGGCTGCGGGCGGCGTTGTGGTAGCCGCACCGTTCGCAGGGGCTTTGGCCGCGCTGGGAAGGCATCGCGACGAAGAGGCCGCGCGGTCCCTCCAGAATGCGAAGGGAACGAACCACAAAGGCGTCGTCGAAAGTGATCGCGGCGTAGGCCTTCAAGCGGCCCCCCGGCCGCCCGGTTTCGATGGGATAGATCCGGATGTCTGTGATGTCCATACGCGCCAAGTCGGATGCTGTTTGGAGAGCCGTTCCATCGCCCCGGCCGCCGGCTCGCGCCCATCGCACAAGGCGAAGACGGTCGAGCCGCTTCCGGAAACCATCGGGCGCTTGAGCCCCGCTTCCTCGAGGGCCCGTTTGACCCCGGCGACCGCCGGGAACAACCGCTCCACCGACGGCTCCAGCGCGTTGTACAGATGGGGACGGATCCGCTCAACCCGGCCGGTTTTAACCGCTTCGCTGAGGAGTCTAGCATCGGGGTGGAAGGGGGTCAAGACATGCCCCCGGTAGACAGCCGCGGTCGGGATCGGGAAGTCCGGCTGGACCAGCAGATGCCGGAGCCGGACGGAAAAATCGGCCGGAGCGATTTTATCCCCCCGCCCTTCCCCCCAGGCAAAGGGAACATCCGCCAGGAAAAAGGGAACATCCGCCCCCAGCGTCCGGGCCAGATCCAGGAGGGCCTTGGGATCCACCCCCCCACCAGTCATCTCCTGCAATCCCGCGAGAACCGCCGCCGCGTCGGAGGAGCCGCCTCCCAAACCGGCCGCCATCGGGATCCGCTTGGTCAGGGTGATCTCCACTCCCAGCGGTTTGCCCAGCAAAGCCTGATACCCCTCGGCGGCCCGAACCGCCAGGTTGCTCCGATCCGCCGGCAAGGCCGGATCGCTGCAGCGGCATCGGATCTGCGAGCCGGGGATCGGGCGCAGCGCCACCTCGTCGGCCAGATCGATCCGCTCAAAGAGGGTTTTTAAGGTGTGGTACCCGTCAGGCCGTTTTTCAAGGGTGTCGAGGAAAAGGTTGACCTTGGCGAAGGCCGGACGGATGACCGGCGGGGTCACCGGAGCGGCTGGACTTCCGGGGCGGGCCGGTTGAGGTAAAGCGGCAGCTTCTCCCCCGGCACCTGCCAAGTCGTCTGGGTCTTCAGATCAAAGAGCCACAGGCCGCCGGGGATCTCCACCTGGTAGATGTCGGCCACCTTCGCGGTGGTCTCGGCGAAGAACTGGGCCACATCCTGCTCCCCGGCCTCGACCGGAGGAGCGGCCGGCCTCTTCCAGAACTGCCACCCAACCTTCCCTTCCGGCGGGACCGCATCCGGCTTGGACTGGGTCCCTTTCTTGCTGACCGGCTCCGGCTCCGCCTCAGGAAACGGCTCGAAAGCGGAAAGGGCCCTGTCCTTGATTTGGGCCGCCAGGAACTGCTTTAAACTCACCGGTTCCAGATAAAACTTCCCGGACCATTGTTCGGCCGGTCCCCAGACGGTTCGCAGCCCCTCCGGCAGGGTCCCATCCGGAAGCCACCGGATATCGGCCAGCGCCCCAACCGCCCCCTGGGTCAAAACCCGTTCCTGACCGAGCCGGTTGACGGTGAAGAGGACCGCCCCCTCCGGCTCCGTCGGGACGAAGACCTGGACCTCATCGGAACCGGTTTGCAGGACCGGCCAGGTCCCCTCCCCTTCCAGCAGATCCCCGGCCTGAAGCCCCAAATCTTCGGAGGCGGCGAGAATTCGGGCCGAAAGCTGCTGAAAACGCCTGATGTCCCCCACATAATCCCGCAGCAGCTCGGTGACCGGCCGCCGGTCCCGAAGATCGGCGAGGAAATCCCCCACCGTCTGCCGGGCGGTCTCCTCGGGAATCACCCGGACATCCACCCATCTTCGGCTGCCGTATTCCGTGTAGGAGAATTGCTGAGCAAAATAGAGCTTGGTGTCCAGCGCGTAGGTGATATAGATCAAGTCCCTGCTCACGGCGGAATCTCGAACAATGGCGACGAGAAATTCCACATCGGAATCGCTTGACAGAACAACCCGATGGATCGCCTCGAAAACATGCCGCAGCCGCTTCAGGTGCTCGCTCTCATCCGCTTGCCGGACATACGGCCGCTCCTTCGGGGCCTTCACAAAGGGACGGTAGGAAAAAAACTGGAGGTGAAGCTGATCGTCGGAGAAATCCTCCTGGATCAGAAAGGGAGCCGGCTGGGACCCGCTCCCGCTCATCATGCTCAAATCCATCAAAATGCCCGGAATGTCAACCAGCACGCCGAAGGTATTGCCGGCCTGGGCCGCCTTCGCCTCCAGACCGTATTCCGTTCGGCAAAGCTCCTGGACGGATTCGACCAGCCGCTCCTTAGGATAGGTCGGAGCCATCGGACTGCAGGCGGAAAGGAGGGCCGCGGCCGTGAGAGCGGAGGCCCAAGCGGAGCGGCGGATCATCAGATCAATCGGCCGCCTTGGGATCGGCCAGCTGCTTGCGGGACTGGCCGAACTCGGCGAAAATCGCCTCGATCTCGTCGTACTCCAGTTCCTCCTTCTTCAGGAGCTCCTGGGCGAACCGGTCCAGAATTTTCCGCTCGGTCTTCAGCAGCTTCTCCACCTCGGCGGCGCAGTCGGTCAGAATCTTGTTGGTCTCCTGATCCAACTCCCGTTTGGTGTCCTCCGAGATCATCACCGCCCAGGCCACCCCGTCCTGCCCGGCGGCGCTCATCCAGTCGCCGATGTAGCGGCCCCCCATCCCCAGCCGCCCCACCATCGCCCGGGCGATCGAGAAGGCGTGCCGGAAATCGGACGCGACCCCGTCGGAGGTGACGCCGAAGACCACCTTCTCCGCGACATAACCGGCCAGGGAGACCTTGATGTCGGCCAGGAGCCGCTCCCGACTGTGGGTGTGCAGTTCCTCCCGGGCCCGGGGCTGGACCATCCCCAGCGAATCCCGGCGGGCGATGATCGACGCCTTGAAGACATCGTCAGTCGGGTGGATCAGGTAGGTCGTGACCAGGTGCCCCCCCTCATGGTAGGCAATCAGCTTGCGCTCCCCCTCGGTCATCGACTTGCGGTGCTTGACTCCCAGCTCGATCCGGTCCATCGCCTCGGAGAGGTCCTTGTAGGCAATCACATCCCGGCCGTTCCGGGTGGCGATCAGCGCCCCCTCCTTGACGATGTTCTCGATGTCGGCCGGCGACTTGTAGACCGACCAGCGGGCCAACCGCCCCACATCGATGTCCGGTTCCGCCTTGACCTTGCTCAGGTAGTACTCGAAGACCTCCTTGCGCCCCTCCAGGTTCGGGCGATCCACATAGATCTTCCGGTCGAAGCGGCCGGGCCGCAGCAGCGCCACATCCAGCGAGGATTCCGGCGCGTTGGTGGCGCCGATCACAACGACATTGGCATCGGTGTCCTGAATCCCGTCCATCTCCACCAGGAGGGAGTTCAGGGTGGAGTTGGTCTCGATACTCCCCCCCCAGCCAAAGGTCCGGTTCCGGCCGATCGCGTCCACCTCGTCAATGAAGATGATCGCCGCGCCATGGATCTGCGCCAGCCGGCGGGCGTCCCGGAAGATCCGCCGCACCCGGGAGGAGCCGACCCCGACGAAGATCTCCACGAAGTCGGAGGCGGCCATCGAGATGAAGGGGACTTTCGCCTCGGTCGCGATCGCCTTGGCCAGATAGGTCTTGCCGCAGCCGGGCGGCCCCTGCATCAGGAGTCCCCGGATCGCCTTGCCGCCGATCTGCTGGACCCGGCGATGGTCCTTGAGCAGCTGGACCATCTCTCGGGCCTCCTCCTTGGCCTCGTCAATCCCGATCACATCCTTGAAATGGACATTGATCAGCTCCCCGATGATCTTCTTCTTCTTCTGCCGGGACATGAGGCCAAACATCAGGGAGACATAAATCAGGGCGGAAATGATGGAACTGATGATGATGATCAGGAACCAGAGCGGCATGAAGGAAAGCTGCTGCAGGCGGTAGAAGGACTCCATCTGGGAGAGCGCCCAGACCGACACCCCGGCCATTCCAATCACGAAGAAAGCGATCGCGATTTTGACCCAGTTGTCCTCCAGGAAAAAGAGCGTCCGGCGCACCCAGTAGGGCGAATTTTTCACGAAAGAACGCCAGCCGGTTCCTAGACCCATCGGTTGAATCCCCTTTTGATGTTCGGTCGGTTTCGGTTAAGGTTTGCCTGTCTTGAGGCGCCGCAGGTTGGACTGAATTTTATTTCGCAGAGGGGTTTCCTTCCGCTCCAGTTCCAAAGCCCGTTCCCATGCCTTCCGCGCGGCCTGCAATCGTCCCAACGACAAGTATACCTGACCCAGGTGTTCGAAGACTTCGGAATCTTCCACCCGCGCGGCGGCCCGTTCGATCAGCGCCAGCGCCTCCTCTTTTTTCCCCTGCCGGAAATAGGCCCATCCCAGGGAGTCCAGGTAGGCCCCCTCCTCCGGTTCCTTGGCCAACGCCCGCTGGATCAGGGCCGCCGCCTCCTCCAGATGAACCCCCCAATCGGCGTAAAGATAGCCCAGCGCATTAAGCAGACGGGGCGCCTCGGGGTGGCGCTTCATTCCCTCCCGCAGGATTGTCTCCGCCTGGTCAAAATGCCGCTGCCGGTGATGGAGGGAGGCGGCGTACAGAACCGGCAGGAGCGCCTCCGGGTCCGTCTCCATCCCCTTGAGATAAGCCGCTTGGGCCTGGGCCCACTGGGCGCCGGTCTCATGGGCCAGCCCGATCATCACCCAGAAATCGGTCCCATTCCCTTCCGCCGACTGCAGCGCCAGTCCCCCTTCCAAGAGACTGAGCGCCTCCCGCCACCGCTCCTGTTCAAGCCAAAGGGAGGCCAGCCGGAGGTAGCTGTTGGGATCGCGGGGATAGAACGAGAGGTACTTCTGGAGCCACTGTTCGGCCGTCTTGAGGTCCTTCAATTGATAGGCGATCGAAGCCATGTGGGAAATCAGCACGGCATTGGCCGGCTCCAGCGTCAACGCCTGCCGGTAGGCGCCCTGGGCAGCCGACAGATCCCCGGCCTGCTCATGACAGGCCCCCAGCGCCAGAAAAACTTCGGGGTTGGTCAAATCCAGTTCCCCGGCTCGTTTCAGGTGCCGGATCGCCGCCGGCCAATCGGCCGCCTTCGCGTACAGGACCCCGACATTGAAGTGGGCCACCGCGGAGTCAGGTCGGGACTCCAGCATCTTCTCGTAGATCCCGATCCCCTCCTGAAGCTTCTCCTGCAGCAGGTACAGATCGGCCAAGTGGCTTAAGGCCCCAAGGTTGCCCGGGTCGGCGGAGAGAACCTTCACATACTGGACGACCGCCTCATCGAACCGCTCCATCGAAGCGTAGAGGACCGCCAACAGGTAGCTGTTCTTGATGTCGGCCGGCGCCTGTGCCTCGACCCACTGGAACAGCTCCAGCGCCTTTTCAAGCCGGTCGTTCCGAAGATAGAGGGAACCCAGACGGGTGGCGATCGTGGTGTTTTCCGGCTGAAGCTTCCGGGCGGTCAGGTATTCCCGCTCGGCGGTGTCGGTCTCTCCCTCGAATTCAGCCACCATCCCGGCCAGGTAATGGGCCAACCCCTTCTCCTCCTTCTGGTAGGAGGCGCGGGAAGCGGGCGTACCGAACCAGGGGAATTGAAAGCCGGCAGCGGCCTGGGTAACGGAAGCCGGGTCCTGCCGGCCGCAGCCGGAGAGGATGATGAGCAGCGTGAGTCCCAGCAGCAGCCGGGTCACGGCGTCACTTCTTCTTGTGTCGGTCCCGCCGCAGGCGCTTCTTGCGCTTGTGCTTCGACATCTTTTTGCGGCGCTTTTTCTTGAGGTTGGGCATCGGTCAGTAGATGATCTTATTCAACGAATACTCAATGAGTCCTTCGGCGCCGGCCTTCTTGAGCTCCGGGATCAGCACCCGGACCGCCTTCTCCTCCAGCACCGTCTCCACCGCGTACCAGCTCGCGGTGCTCAGCTCCGAGACGGTCGGTTTCCGAATGGCCGGCAACAGCGTCAGCACCTTCTTTAAATTCTTCTTGGAGACATTCATCTTGAGGACCACCATCGAGCGGGCCGAGATCGCCCCCTTGATCAGGGTGGCCACCGACTCCAGCTTCTTCTTCTTCCAGGGATCCTTCCAGGCCGCCTTGTTGGCAATCAGCTGGGTCGTGGAAGTGCAGATGGTATCCACAATCCTCAGCTTGTTCGCCCGCAGCGAGGCGCCGGTCTCGGTCAGTTCCACGATCGCGTCCACCAGGTTAGTCGCCACCTTCGCCTCGGTGGCCCCCCAGGAGTACTCCACATCGGCGTTGACCCGATGTCCCTTGAGGTACCCCTTCGTGACGCTGACCAGCTCGGTCGCGATCCGCTTGCCGCTTAAGTCCTTCGGGCGGGTGATCTTGGAGTCCACCGGAACCGCCAGAACCCACCGGACCGGGTTGAGCCCCTGTTTGGCGTAGGTCAGGTCGGCCACCTTAACCACATCGGACCCGTTCTCCATGATCCAGTCCTGCCCGGTGATCCCCCCATCCAGAGCGCCGGCCTCCACATAGCGGGACATCTCCTGCGCCCGGAGGAGAATGATCTCCAGCTCCTCATCGTCAATCATGGGGAAATAGGAGCGGGCGGACGAAGTGATCCGGAATCCCGCCTGCTTGAACAACTCGAAGGTGGATTCCTGCAAACTCCCCTTGGGCAATCCCAATTTGCAACGCATGATCCGGCCTCCTGTTGGAGCAAAAGATGGGCAAAGAAAGGGTAATTATAAGGGCAAGCCTGTAGGAAGTCAATTCAAGGAAACCGGTTTTGAAGCCGTCCCAAAAAATTAAAATAGACATTCATATTAAAATATTCGTTATAGCTAACTTATCAAATTGTAAATCCTTCCGATCCGGGAACGACGCTTCCCTTCCCCGAAGGAAGTCTGATACAATACCTCCCCTATGCTCAAGTGGCTTCGAAAGAACATCGCCCTGGTCGGCGGAATCCTGGTGGGGGTCTTCATCATCTGGACCGTCGGGACCGCCCTCACCATGCAGGCCGGTTCCCCCAAATCAGCCGGGCAGTTGTTCGGAAGACCGGTCGCTCTGCAGGACTTCGTCAAGGCGCTGGAGGCGGCCCGGATGGAGGGGATGCTCCGCTACGGAGACCGCTACCGCCAGTTCCTCCCCGATCAGGTCCTGCAAAACCAAGCCTGGGAACGGCTGATCCTGCTTCATGAAGCCAAGAAACAAAGGATCCGGGTCTCCGACCGGGAAGTGGTGGAGCGGGTCCAACAGCTCTTCGGCGGAGCCGAAGGGTTCCGGCCGGAGATCTACAAGCAGATCGTCCAGGGGAACATGGGGATCACCCCCCGCGCCTTCGAGGAACAGCAGCGGGAGAGCCTGATGATCGCCAAGCTGATCGAGCAGGCGCTGGGGGCCGAGCCGGAGGTGACGGAAACGGAGATCCTGGCGCTGCACGCGGAACGACTTAAGAGCGCCGAGGAGAAAGAGAAACAATCGGAGCTGACCGACGAACGGCGGCAAAACCTCATCCAGGAGATCCGGCTCAAGAAGCGGCTGGAGGCCTACCAGCGCTGGCATGCCGAACTGCTTGAGCGCGCCGGCGTCCGGCAGACCCTCCCGGCGGAAACCCCGGCTCCCCAAGCGACCGATGTCCTCCCGTCGGAAACGCCCCCGCAGACGGACACCCCCTCCTGATCGTCCGCTGAGCGGCCGGCTGATCCTGGCCTCCGCCTCCCCCCGACGCCGTTCCCTGCTGAGAGAAGCGGGATTCCATTTCATCGTCGTCCCCAGCCGGATTCCGGAACGGCTCCCGGCCGGCCGACCGCCGGTCGAGCAGGCCCGGCAATTGGCCCTCCGGAAAGCCCGGGCGATCGCCCGTCGGGTCGAAAGCGGTTGGGTTCTGGGAGCCGACACCATCGTCGTCGCCGGCCGGCGACGCCTCGGAAAACCGGCTTCCCTCCAGGCGGCCTGCCGGATGCTCCAGGCCCTGCAAGGGACCCGCCACAAGGTAATCACCGGGGTGGCCCTGGTCCAGGCCCCCGGTCGCCGGTACCTCCTTCGGCATGCGGTCAGTTTCGTGACGATGCGGCCCCTCTCCGCCGGCCAAGTCCGGCGACTTGCCCGAAAACATGCCGACAAGGCCGGCGCCTACGCGGTGCAGGACCGGCGGGACCCGGTGGTCCGGAAGGTAGAGGGATCGACCACGAATGTGGTGGGGCTGCCGATGGAGATCGTCCGCCCCCTGCTTCGGAAACTGGGGGCCGACAGAAGGACTACTTGATCTTGCCGCGGGCGTCGAGGATGTCCCGCAGTTCCTTCATGAACTGATTGATGTCCTTGAAGGAGCGATAGACCGAGGCGAACCGGACATAGGCCACCTCGTCGAGGTCATGGAGACGGATCATCACCCGTTCCCCCACCTTCGTCGAGGGGATCTCCCGCTCCTCGGCCCGCATCAGGTCCCGTTCGACCGCCTCGATCAGCCCTTCGATCCGCTCCATCGGGACCGGCCGCTTCTCACAGGCCTTGATCAGGCCGCCCAGGATCTTCTTGCGGTCGAACGGCTCCCGGCGGCCGTCCCGCTTGATCACCAGCAGCGGCACCTCTTCGAGCCGCTCATAGGTGGTGTAGCGCTGGCGGCATTTCTCGCACTCGCGGCGGCGGCGGATCGCCGAGCCCTCGAGCGCCTCGCGGGAGTCCATGACCTTGTCCTGGTTCTTCCCGCAGAAGGGACAGCGCATTACGGCTTGAGCTCCGGATAGAGGGGGAAACGCTCGGTCAGCGCCCGCACCTGACCGCCCACCCGGGCCGCGGTCTTCTCATCGGTGATGTTCGAGAGGACCTCATGAATGAAGCCGACGATCTGCTTCATCTCTCCTTCCTTCATACCGCGGGTCGTGACCGCCGGGGTCCCGATCCGGATGCCGCCGGCCTGCATCGGCGGGTTCGGATCGAACGGGATCGCGTTCTTGTTGACCGTGATCCGGGCCCGGTCCAGCGCGGCGGAAGCCTCCTTGCCAGTCAACTTCCGAACGGTCAGGTCGGCCAGGACCAGATGGTTGTCGGTCCCGCCGGAGACGATCCGCCAGCCATGCTCCGCCAGCGCCGCCCCGATCGCCCGGGCGTTGGCGACCACCTGCCTCTGGTAGCTCTTGAAGGCCGGCGTCATCGCCTCCTTGAGCGCCACCGCCTTGGCGGCGATCACATGCATCAGCGGCCCTCCCTGCGTGCCGGGGAAGATCTGCGCGTTGATCTTTTTCCTGAATTCCTCCCGGCAGAGGATCAGCCCGCCCCGGGGGCCCCGCAGCGTCTTGTGGGTGGTCGTCGTCACGAACTCGGCGTACGGCACCGGGTTGGGATGGACGCCGGCGGCCACCAGCCCCGCGAAGTGGGCCATGTCCACCACCAGCATCGCCCCGACCGAATCGGCGATCTGCCGGAACCGCTTGAAGTCCAGCTCCCGGGGATAGGCGGAGTAGCCGGCCATGATCAGCTTGGGCTTCCGTTCCTTGGCGAGCGCCGCCAAAGCGTCGTAATCGATCCGCTCATCCTGCTTGCTCACCCCGTAAGGGATGATCTGGAAGAGGCGGCCCGAAACATTCTTCGGGTGGCCGTGGGTCAGGTGCCCCCCGCAGGCCAGGTCCATCGCCATGATCTTGTCTCCCGGCTCCAACACCGCCAGGTAGACCGCGATGTTCGCCTGGGAGCCGGAGTGGGGCTGCACATTCGCGTGCTCGGCGCCGAAGAGGGCCTTGGCCCGGTCGATCGCCAGTTGTTCGGCCTGGTCCACATGTTCACAGCCGCCGTACCAGCGGGCGGCCGGATACCCCTCGGCGTACTTGTTGGTCATCACCGAGCCGGTCGCCTCCATCACGGCCAGCGAGGTAAAGTTTTCGCTGGCGATCAGTTCGAGGTTCCCCTCCTGGCGGCGGATCTCCTCGGTGATCGCGTTGTAGATCTCCGGATCGGCCTTCCTCAGATGGTCAAACATGCGCGCGAAGCTTCCTTTCGATTTTTTCGATCAACCGGAGCCGGCGGGCATGGCGTCCCCCGGCGAAATCGGCGTTCAGCCAGGCCGTCAGAATGGCCCGGGCCCGCCGGAAGTCCAAACCCTCGGCCCCCAGCACCAGCACATTGGCGTCGTTGTGTTCCCGGGCATGCCGAGCCAATTTGGCGGAGGAAGCGACGACCGCCCGGACGCCGGGAAAGCGGTTGGCGGCGATCCCCATTCCCCCGCCCGACTTGCAGAGGAGCAGCCCCCGCTGCGCCCGACCGAGCGCCACCGCCCGGGCCACCCGTTCGGCGTAAAGCGGATAATCACAGGGGGCGGAGGAGCGGCAGCCCAGGTCCCGCGGCTGCCAGCCGGCCTGGCGAAGCACCGGCAGCAGGCGGCGCTTGAGAAGATAGCCGCCGTGATCGGCGCCCACCGCGATCCGGCAGGAAAGATTCGTCCCCATCAGCTCTTCATCACCTGTTGGACGATCCGCTCCACCCCATCCCGGATCATCAACAGGCAGGCCTCGTACACCTCCTTGGGCCGGCCGATCGGATCGGGGACATCGGGGCTCCCATTGGAGCCGGACTTGCCGTAGGTCCGAAGCAGGTGGACCTTTGACTCCGCCTCCGGAACCGCCAAGAGGATCATCTCCCGGTGCCCCGCTTCCATGCAGAAAACCGCGTCGGCATGCTCGATCAGAGTGGTGTCCACCTGCTTGCCGCGGTGCTTGGAGACATCGATCCCGACCGCCTTCATCACCTCGATCGTCTCCCCGGTCGGAGGAAGCCCGACGGCGGCGGCGGTGCCGGCCGACATCACCCGGACATCGGAGCGGCCCGCCTTCTCCAGCAGATAACGGGCCAACCCCTCGGCCATGACCGAGCGGCAGCTGTTTCCGGTGCAGATAAAAAGAATCTTCTTCATAACAAAGCCTGTATCGCCTCGACATTCGCCCCCGCCCGAAGAACCTCCGGCTGGGGACCGGTGACCCGGACAACGGTCGAAGCGGCGCCGATCGCCGTCGGTCCGGAGTCCACAATCATATCAATATCCCCGTCAAACTCAGCCAAAACTTGGCTTGCGTTGACGGCCGGCGGCCGGCCGCTCCGGTTGGCCGACGGAGCGGCCACCGGCACTCCGGCCGCCTGGAGCAGCGCCAGCGTCACCGGATGGTCCGGCACCCGGAAACCGGTCGTTGAGCCGTCGGTCCGCCCCAACACCAGGGTCATCGGCCCCGGCCAGAAACGCTTCATCAACCGCTCGGCCGCCGGCGGAATTTCAGCCCCCGAGCGCCGGACCGATTCGATGTCCGGCAACAGCAGCGTCACCTGCTTGTCAAACGGCCGCTCCTTGACCTGATACAGCATCTGAACCGCCTGCGGGTCGTCGAAGTTGACCCCCAGGCCGTAAACGGTCTCGGTCGGGAAGGCCACCAGCCCCCCCCGCCGCAGGAGGACCGCCGCCTCCTTGATGAGGGCCGGCTCCGGATTCCGGGCATCCACCCGGATCAGCCGGGTCCGGTGGGACCGGGTGGCGGTCATCGGTTACCGGAGGCCGGCGTCCTTGGCCAGGACCTCTTCCCGCATCTTGGCCTTCATCGCCGTCAGCTTCTTAGCCAGCTTCTCATCGGAGAGGGCCAGGATCTGCAGCGCCAGGATCCCGGCGTTGCAGGCCCCCCAGGCGCCGATCGAAACGGTCGCCACCGGAACCCCCGGCGGCATCTGCAGCGTCGAGAGCATCGCGTCCAGGCCGTTGAGGGAAGTGGCCGCCAGCGGCACCCCGATCACCGGCAGGGTCGTGTGGGCCGCGACGATCCCGGCCAAATGGGCCGCCCCGCCGGCCCCGGCGATCATCACCCGGATTCCCCGCCCCGCCGCCTTTTGGGCGAAATCGGCGGTGTCGGCCGGCGCCCGATGGGCCGACAGGACCCGGATCTCGCTGGCCACCCCGGCATCGGCCAGCACCTTCTCCGCTTCCCGCATCACCGGCAGGTCGGAGTCGGAGCCCATGACAATCCCCACCAACGGCTTGCCCCGCTTCGCTTCCGTCATCGCTTCCTCCTTGCTGTGGCCTCCAGATTTCCCAAGGTCTTGGCGCCGATGTCCCGGCGCAGCCACTTACCGATGTACTCGATCCGGTCGGCGGTCCCGTAGGCCTGCGTGAGGGCCGCCGAAAGGGTCTCCCCCAACCCCACGACATTCAGCACCCGCCCGCCGGAGTTGATCAGCCGCCCCTTCTCGATCCGGGTGCCGGCATGGAAGACCAACGCCTCCCCCTCGCTGTCGGGGGACGGGATGCCGGTGATCGCCCGGCCGATGTCCGGCTTGGCCGGGTACCCCTCGGAGGCCAGGACGACGCAGGCGGCCAGTTCCTTCTTCCAGACCGGCGGGGTCCCCGCCACCCGGCCCTCGTTGCAGGCCAGGATCAGCTCCACCAGATCGCTCTGAAGCCTTGGCAGGATCGCCTGGCATTCCGGGTCCCCGAACCGGACATTGAACTCCAACACTTTCGGTCCCGAATCGGTCAGCATCAGTCCGGCGTACAGGATGCCGGTAAAGGGGGCGCCGGCCCGTTTCATCTCCCGCACCACCGGCTCGAACACCTCCCGCCCGATCTGTTCGAGCAGTTCCGGACCCACCCCCGGGACCGGGCAGATCGCCCCCATGCCGCCGGTGTTGGGCCCCCTGTCCCCCTCATGCGCCCGTTTGTGGTCCTGGGAAGGGGCCAGCAGGATGAACTGCTCCCCATCCACCAGACCGATCACCGACAACTCCGGACCGCTCAAGCATTCCTCGATGATCAGCTGGCTGCCCGCCTCCCCAAAAGCCTTCTCCTCCAGGATCCGGCGGACCGCCTGCTCCGCCTGGGAGCGGGTCTGAGCCACCAGCACCCCCTTGCCGGCCGCCAGGCCGTCCGCCTTGACGACCATCGGGGCCGGGCGGGAACGGATGAAATCCAGCGCCGGCTGCAACTGATTGAACACTTCGAAGTCGGCGGTCGGGACCTCCGCCCGCTTCATCACCTGCTTGGCGAACAGCTTGGAGCCCTCCAGCCGGGCGGCGGCCCGGGTCGGGCCGAAGATCGCCAGCCGCCGGTCTTGAAAGAAATCGACGATCCCGCCGACCAGCGGGGCCTCCGGCCCCACGACCGTCAAGTCGATCCGGGACTGCACCACGAAATCGGCCAGCGCCTTGAAGTTCCCCGGCTCGATCGGGATGCACTCGGCCAGGGCGCCGATCCCGGGGTTGCCCGGGGCGGCGAACAGCTTCTCCGCCCGCTGCGATTGGGCCAGTTTCCAGACCAGCGCATGCTCCCGGCCGCCGGAACCAACCACCAGGATCCTCACCCCGCCCCCCTGGAGGCCCAGACCACCTTCCCCCGTCCCCGGACCGCCTCCCCGATCACCCAGTGGGCCATCCCCCGGCGGGTCAGGAGCCGCTGAGCGGCCGGCACCGCCCGCTTCGGCAGGAAGAGGACCATCCCCACCCCCATGTTGAAGGTGCGGTACATCTCGGCCGGAGAAACGCCGCCGGAGGCAATCAGGCGAAAGACCGACGGCACCGGCCAGGCGGACCGGTCCAGCCGGGCATTCACTCCGGCCGGGAGGATCCGGGCCCCCTTCTCTTCAAAGGAGCCGCCGGTGATGTGGGCAATCCCCTTAAGCGGGACCCCCGCCCGCAACAGTCCCAGCACCGGCCCGACATAAATCCGGGTCGGGGCCAGCAGTTTTCGGCCATGGGTCTTGAGCGTCCGGCTGGAGAGGACCTTCTGGATCAGGGAGAAGCCGTTGGCGTGCGGGCCGCTGGAGGCCAGGCCCAGTACCGCGTCGCCGGGCCGGATCGCCCGACCGGTCACCAGCCGGGAGGCGGCCACCCGCCCGACCGAGAAACCGGCCAGATCGAAATCGTCCGGGCCGTACAACAGCGGCATCTCCGCGGTCTCCCCCCCCAGCAGGGCGCAGCCGGACTCGATGCAGCCGCGGGTCACCCCCCGCAGCACATCCATCAGCGGTTTGGGCTTGAGCTTTCCGGTTGCGATGTAGTCGAGAAAAAAGAGGGGCTCGGCCCCGGTGCAGATCAGGTCGTTGACATTCATCGCCACCAGGTCCACCCCGAGCGGGGTGTACCAGCCGACCTTCCGGGCCAGGCAGAGCTTGGTCCCCACCCCGTCGGCCGAGGCGACGAGCAACTGCCGCCCCCCCTTATCGAGGGCGAACAGCCCGCCGAAACCGCCGATCCCGGCGACCGAGCCGGAACGGCGGGTCAGCCGGGCCATCGGCGCCAGCGCCTTGACGAAGCGGCCGGCCCCCGCCACATCCACGCCGGCGGCGCGGTAGGTCATTCGGGGTGGGGTCATGTTCTCAGTTTCGCCGGCTTAGAGTAATCGGGCGGCGGGGTGCCGGGGGGGTGGGCCTCCCCGGCGAATTTCCGTTCCAGGATGTATTTGTCCGCCTCCGAACCGAAATCGAGCGGATATTTCCCGGAATAGCAGGCGGTGCAGTAGTCCCCCCCCCGGCCGTTGACCGCCTTCAAAAGCCCCTCGATCGAGAGGTAGCCCAGAGAATCCACCTCCAGGTAGCTGCGGATCTCCTCCAGCGAATGGGTGTTGGCGATCAACTCCTTGCGGGTCGGGAAATCGATGCCGTAGAAACAGGGATGCCGGATCGGCGGACAGGAGACCCGCATGTGGATCTCCTTGGCCCCCGCCTCCCGGATCGACTTGAGCCGGGCCCGGCAGGTGGTCCCCCGGACGATCGAGTCGTCCACGACCACCACCCGCTTGCCGGCCAGCACCGACCGGACCGGGTTGAACTTGACCCGCACCTGGAAATCCCGCGCCCGCTGGCGCGGCTGGATGAAGGTGCGGCCGACATAGTGGTTCCGGGTGATCCCGATATCGAGCGGGATCCCCGATTCCTGCGAGTAGCCCAGCGCGGCCGAGTTGCCGGAATCGGGGATCGCGATCACGACATCCGCCTCCACCGGATGCTCCCGAGCCAGCATCCGGCCCAGCGACCGCCGGACCTGATGGACCGACTCCCCGAAGACCACGGAGTCGGGCCGGGCGAAATAAACGTGCTCGAAGATGCAATGGGAGAGGGGGGTCTTGGGGAACGGTTTGATGGACCGAAGTCCCGAGCGGTCGATGATCACCACCTCGCCGGGCTCCACCTCCCGGACAAACTGGGCGCCGATCAGGTCCAGCGCGCAGCTCTCGGAAGCCAGCACCCATCCCTCCCCGATCCGGCCGATGCAGAGGGGCCGGAAGCCGTTCGGGTCCCGGACGCCGATCAGCGCATCCTCCCGCAGGATCAGCAGGGAGAAGGCTCCCTTGAGCTGCGTCAGGGTATCCACGAGACCGGCCTCAAACCGCCCGTAGCGAGGATCGGCCAGCAGGTGCAGCACCACCTCCGAATCGATCGTCGTCTGGAAGATCGAACCGTGCGCCTCCAACTCGTCCCGCAGCAGCAAGGCGTTGATCAGGTTGCCGTTGTGGGCGATCGCGACCGACCCCCGCGAGAAGTCCACCTGCAGCGGCTGGGCGTTCTGCACCCGGCTGGAGCCGGTCGTTGAGTAGCGGGTGTGCCCGATCGCCAGACTCCCGGTCAGAGCCGAGAGGTTCTCGGGGGTGAACACCTCATGGACCATCCCCATCCCGACATGCCGGGTCATCGTCCGGCCGTCGGAGGCGACGATCCCCGCCGACTCCTCCCCCCGATGCTGAAGGGAAAAGAGCCCCAGATAGGTCAAGCGGACCGCGTCGGGGTGGTTGTAGACCCCGAACAGCCCACAATGTTCCCTCGCTTCATCCCCCATATCGCCTCACAGGTGTTTTTTCGCCCAAGCCACGCCGTTGCGGAAGATCTTCAGGCCGTCCCCGTCGGCCGGCCGGCCGCCCCGCGTCCAGCGGGGGTGCTGCGTCGAAAACAGATGCCGCTCCGGATGGGGCATCAATCCAAAGATCCGGCCGCTGGGATCGCAGATCCCGGCAATGTCCCCGACCGAACCGTTCGGGTTCCAGGGGTAGCCGGCCGAACGCCCCTCCGAATCGGTGTATTGGAAAACGATCTGTCCCAATCCCAGCAGCTGTTCCAACGCCGCCGGGTCCCCGGGGAGGAACTTCCCCTCCCCGTGCGCCACCGGCAACTCCACCGGCTCTTCGATCCCCTGCGTCCAAACGCAGGTGCTCAGATCGGACTTGAGCCAAACCCAGCGGTCCTCGAACTTCCCGGAATCGTTCTCGGTCAGGGTCACGGTCTGCCGGGCGGCGGCGAGGCCGCCGGGCAGGATCCCCGATTTCACCAGCACCTGAAAACCGTTGCAGATCCCGATCACCAGTTTCTGCTGCTTCAGAAACGGCGTCAGCCCCTCCCGGAACCGGTGCAGCAGCTTGTTGGCCAGGATCCGGCCGGCCCCCAGGTCGTCGCCGTACGAGAAGCCGCCCGGGATCGCCAGGATCTGAAACCGGTCGAGCCGTTTCGGGTCCCGCTCGATCTCCTCCACCCAGACGAGCTGCGCCTGCGCGCCGGCCAGCCCGAAAGCATGCAGTGTCTCGGCGTCGCAGTTGGTGCCCGGAGCTTTCAGGACCGCCGCCTTCACCATTCCTTGAACGGCCCCTCCCAGGCGGCCCGCAGTTCATTCAATCCGACCCGGGCCGCCTCCCGGCCGGCCAATCCGACGATCTTCAGGAACGGTTCGGCGGTCACCTCCCCGATCCGGGCAGCCGGCAGCCCGGCCATCGCCCGCTCGAAGGCGGCGGCTTTTTCTGCCGGCACTTCGACCAGGAACCGGGTCGCCGACTCGGAGAAAAGGATCCCGGCCTCCTGGCGGATCGGCGCCGGCATCGGAACCTTTTTCAGCTCCAGCGCCAAACCCAGCCCGCCGGCAAAGGCCATCTCGGCAGCCGCCACCCCGATCCCCCCCTCGGAACAGTCGTGGCAGGCGGCGGCCAGACCGTCGGCCAACGCCCCGGCCAAAGCCCGGACGATCTTGGGCCCCTCGGAAAAGTCCACCCGGGGAACCGACAGACCGGTGAGGTTCTCCTCCGCCCACCAGCTGGAGCCGCCCCATTCCGGCCGGGTCCAGCCGACCGCGTACAGCCCGTTCCCCGGAGACTTCAAATCCATCGTCACCGCCCGGTCCACCCGCTCCATCTGCCCCATCGCCGAGATCAGCAGGGTCCCGGGGATCTGGATCACCCGTTCCCCGACCCGGAATTCATTGTGCAGCGAATCCTTGCCGGAGATGAACGGGGCCCGATAAGCCCGGGCTGCCTCGGCGGCCCCCAAAGCCGCCCGAACCAGCGTCCCCAGCACCTGCGGACGGGTGGTGTCTCCCCAGCAGAAGTTGTCCAGCAAGGCGATCCGGTCGGGGCGCCCCCCAACGGCGGTCACCTGCCGGACTGCCTCATCCACCGCCAGCGCCGCCATCCAGAAGGGATCAATGTCGCCGTACCGGAAGTTGATCCCGTTGGCCAGGACCAACCCACGCTCGGAGGAGAGCCGCGGCCGGATCACCGCGGCGTCGGCCGGTCCGCCGGCCCCCGCCCCGACGATCGGCTTGACCACCGATCCGCCCTGCACCTCATGGTCGTACTGCCGGATGATCCACTCCTTGCTGCAGGTGTCCAGACGCCCCAGCAGCCGCCGGATCATTCCTCCTAGGTCCTGGACCGCCGGAAGGGCCGGTTCGGAACCGGCCGGCGGCGTCCAGCGGGCCGGCCGCTGAAGCTGCGGCAGGCCGTCATGCAGGAACTTCATGGCCAGCTCCCCGACCGGCTTGCCGTCGAAGCGAAGCTCCAACCGGCCGGTGCCGGTGAATTGACCGATCACCGCCGCCTCCACTCCCCGCCGTTCCATCCAGGCGAGCAGTTTCGGAAGCTGCTCGGCATCGGCCGCCACCACCATCCGCTCCTGCGATTCTGAGATCCAGATCTCCCGCGGGGTCAACCCCCGGTACTTCAGCGGCACCTTCTCCAAATCCACCCGGGCGCCGGTGATCTCCCCTATCTCCCCCACCGCGCTGGAGAGCCCCCCCGCCCCGCAGTCGGTGACCGCCGAGAAAAACTGCCGATCCCGCGCTTCGATCAGGGCGTCGGCCGCCTTCTTCTCGGTGATCGGGTCCCCGATCTGCACCGCGGTGGCGGAGACGGTCTCGGAGCTGCTGTCCAACCCGATTGAGGAGAAGGTGGCGCCGTGAATCCCGTCCCGACCGGTCCGGCCGCCGATCACGACGATCGCCATCCCCGGCTCCACCCGTTTGTCCACCTTGTCCGCCGGAATCAACCCGACATTGCCGCAGTAAACCAGCGGATTTCCGACGAACCGCTCGTCGAACAGCACCGCCCCGTTGACCGTCGGGATCCCCATCTTGTTGCCGTAATCCTTGACGCCGGCCACCACCCCCCTGATCAGCCGCCGGGGATGCAGGGCGCCCGGAGGCAGCCCGGCCGGATCGGTCGCCGGCGGGGCGAAGCAGAAGACATCGGTGGAAGCGACCGGCTTGGCCCCCCGCCCGGTCCCGAGGATGTCCCGGATCACTCCCCCCAGGCCGGTGGAGGCGCCGCCGAAGGGCTCCAGCGCCGAGGGATGGTTGTGGGTCTCCACCTTGAAGCAGGCGTGGGTCCCTTCATCGAACGCAACCACCCCCGCGTTGTCCTTGAAGACCGAAACACACCAGGGAAGCGCCAGGGTTTCGGTGACTCCCATGATCGTCTCCTTGAGGAGATTCGGGATCAACCGCTTCTTCTCATACCCCTCGACCACCTCGGTGTAGAGGATCGGCCCCCGCAGCGTCTTGTGCTTGCAATGCTCCGACCAGGTCTGGGCGAGAGTCTCCAACTCAATCAGGGTCGGCTCCCGGTTCTCCCGGCGGAAGTAGGCCTGGATCGCCTTCATCTCCTCCAGGTTCAGGGAAAGCTGGTGATCCAGCGAAATCCGCTGCAGAACGGTGTCGCTGGCCCGGGTCAGTTGGACCGTCTCCTCCTCGACCCCCGGCGTCTCCGACGGAAAGAGGAGCCCCGGCAGACTCTCGGGCGTGACCAGCTGCTGGATCGTCCCGTTGATCAGAAGCTTCTCGGAAATCCGGGCGATCGCCGCCCCGTCCGCCGAGCCCCGCAGCGTGAAGGCGGCCGCAGTCCGGACATGGGTCAGCCCGGCAACCCCCAGGTCGGCTGCCGCCTGTTTGAGGGACGCCTCGACCGGATCCATGACGCCGGGACGGTAGCCGACCTCAACGACCCACGCCCCTGTGGGGGAGGGAGCGGCGGCGGCCGGCTTCTCCAAATCCATTTGGGTCAACTGGGCCTCCTGCGTGACCGGATCGGCCAGCAGCTCCCGGGTGATCTGCTGGGCCTCCGCTTCACTCAGCCGGCCGTAAAGATAATAAATCCGGGCGACCGAGACGGCCTCGATCCCGGAGATGCCCAAATCCAGGATATCCCCCAGAAGCCGGCGGCCGTCGGGATCGGCGACCCCCGTCCGATGGCCGACCGCGACCCGGAAGAGGCTCCCGGTCCGGGCCGGCTTCTCGGAAAGTTCAGTCATTCAGGACCCGCGTCAGGACCGTCTGGTAGGCATCCTCCACCTTGCCCAGATCCCGCCGGAACCGGTCCTTGTCCATCTTCTCTTCGGTCCCAAACTGCCACAGCCGCATCGTGTCGGGGGAGATCTCATCGGCCAGCAGCACCTGCCCCTTGTGGCGGCCGAACTCCAGCTTGAAGTCAATCAGTTCCAACTGCCGAGCCTTGAAGAACTCCTGGAGGGCGGCATTGACCTGGAAGGAAAGCTCCCGAATCGTTTTGAGCTCGGGCTCGGTCGCCAACCCCAGTCCCAGCGCGTGGTCCTCGTTCATCAGGGGGTCGTCAAGCGGATCCGACTTGTAATGCAGCTCGTAGACCGGCTGCTTGAGGCGCCGCCCCTCCTCGATCCCGAACTGCCGGGCCATCCCGCCGGCGACCCGGTTTCGGATCGTCACCTCCAGCGGAATGATCTCAACCCGGCGAACCAGCATCTCCCGGTCGGAGAGGAGCTTCACGAAGTGGGTCGGGATCCCCTTGCCCTCCAGCACCGAGAAGAGTTTGGCCGAAACCTGGTTGTTGACCGCCCCCTTGTCATGAATCTGCCCCACCTTCTTGGCGTTGAAGGCGGTGGCCCGGTCGGTGTACTCAAAGATCCCCAGATCGGCCTCTTGAGCCTCGTAGAACTTCTTGGCCTTCCCCTCGTAGAGGAACTTTCCCTTCTTGACGGTGCTTTGAGTGGTCATCTAAATCCCCATCCTCTTGAAAATTGTTTTCACATGCCGCGTATGCCGCTTCACATCGAAACAACCGGCCAGCTCCCGGACGGTCAACAACCGCCGCACCTGCCGGTCGGCCGCCAGCCGCTCCCGGAAGGCGGCCTTCCCCCGCCAGGCCGCCAGCGCGTGCTTCTGCACGATCCCATAGGCCGCTTTCCGGGTCAGCCCCTTCTCCATCAGGGCCAGAAGAACCGACTCGGAAAAAATCAATCCCCGGGTCAGCTCCAGATTCCGCTTCATGCGATCCGGGTAAACCGTCATCCCAGAGAGAACCCGGGTCATCTCCCGGATCATAAAGACCAACAAGGCGAAAGCGTCGGGCAGGATCACCCGCTCCACCGAAGAGTGAGAGATGTCCCGCTCATGCCAGAGGGCGATGTTTTCCAGGGCGCTGCCGGCATAGGCCCTCAGCAGCCGGGCCATCCCGGTGACCCGCTCGCAGTTGATCGGATTGCGCTTATGAGGCATCGCCGAAGAACCGGTCTGCCCCTCCCCGAACAGCTCCTCCGCCTCCAACACCTCGGTCTTCTGCAGGTGCCGGATCTCGGTGGCCATCCGCTCCAGCGTCCCGCCGGTGACCGCCATCTGGGCCAGCAGCACCGCCAGCCCGTCCCGGGGAACCACCTGCGTGGAGATCGGAGCCGCCTGGATCCCCAATTTTCGGCAGATGTGCCGCTCCACCGATGGCGGCAAGTGCGCGTAGGTGCCGACGGCGCCGGAAATCTTGCCGACCGCCGCCTCCCGCCCCGCCTCGGTCAAGCGCTGAATCCCCCGAACCAGCTCCCCATGATGGAGGGCCAGCTTCAACCCCAGGGTGGTCGGTTCGGCATGAATCCCGTGGGTGCGTCCGATGCAGAGGGTCTCCCGATAGCGGCGGGCCTGTCGGCGAACCACCCGCCTGAGCATCTCCAAATCCTTCAGGAGGATCTTCATGGACTGGGCAATCTGGACGGCGGTGGCGGTATCCAGCGCGTCGCTGGAGGTCAGCCCCAGATGGAGATAGCAGGCATCCTTCCCCAGGTGAGCGCCAAGCTCCTCCAGAAAGGCAACGACATCATGCTTGGTCTTCCCTTCCCGCTGCCCGATCCGGGAAACATTAAGACGGGCTTTCTTGAGGATGCGCTTGAGGGCCGCTCGGGGAATTCGTCCTTCTTTGGATAGGGCTTCACAGGCCAGGAGCTCCACCTCCATCATGACGCGGAAGCGGGCCTCCTCGGTCCATATCCGGCCGACCTCAAGGGGCGTGTATCGGGGAATCATAGAGCGAAGCCCCTATTTTAAAGGAAGTTACCGCTTTCGTCCAGCGCCCCTATCGAGACTGTTAGAGGTAGATAAATCTATAATACACTATTGACATCCTGGGCTCAAACAGGGTATCCTTCCTTCCATCAACATGAACAAGCGCTCCATGAGATACACACACTCGCCGCTCCCCCGGTTGCTGGCCCTCATCCTGGCCGGCGGCCTGGCGCTCCCTTCCCCCGCCTTCGCCTTGCGGGCCCAAGCGGGCCTGGAGACGGCGACCGCCCAAGAACTGGGCCGAACACTCCTGGCTTCCCAGCCGGCCGGCGGACTGGAGGCAACCTTTTCACGCGGCCACGACCTCCCCTTCGAAGCAACCGCTTATTTGGCGGCAGCCGGAATCGCCCCCAAGAGCCCGTTTATCTACCATCTAACGCCGGATTTGGGAACGCCCTATATGAACTTCTTGCGGCTGATGGCCAGCGAACTGGGCTACCTGCTGCTGTACCACTCCGAATCCTCGGAAGTTGTCTTGATTAAAGCGTCCCGCCCCATCTCCTGGATTTTCATCACGCAATTAAGCCGCCTGTTGGCGGAAAGCACACACGAAGCTCCCAACTGGAACACGGAAAAAGTATTAGAAGCTGTCGGGCGATACACGCGGGAATTTTCAAATGGAGAAGAAATCATAACGGTCAGAGAGAACACTGAGGTTCTTGATTCAGCCATCGGATCCCGTCTTTTTTGGATGACCGACCGGCCTGACAGCGCTTCGACCGATCAAACGGCAGGCGAATTTCGACTGGAGCGTCACCACATCGTCGGGTCCGGTGTCACCTCCGGAACGGAGTCCTGGACCCTCGACCTGGAAACCGGGGAACTGCGCCTCGATTTCACGAGGGCCTTCTACCCCTCCAGCGTCAGGAAGAACCCGGCCGGCGGGCTGGAGGCGGGAGGGGGTTTCCTCCTGCAGCAAGCGAACTTGACTGCCCTGCAGGGTAGCGCCAGAACAGCCAACCTGCATACCTTTGAGCTGCATATTCCCGGCGCTGGCCAAACCGCCGGCGTTCTTGAAACAACTTCCCTCCTCATTCGAGACGGGGACTTCACCAGCGCGCTGACCCGGGAACTTCAGAACCGCGGGAAGGGGACACCTGACGGCTACACCTACGACCTCCAGCTTCAGCTGGGCAAGCATGCCATCGTGACCGCCCACCCGGCCCTCGCCAGCGGGCTGGAGGCGACGGCGGCCGGGCCCCGGCAGGAGTTGTTCGACTTCCTGGCGAATAACGATATTGAGGATGTGATCAATCTGCTGATGGACACAGAGGGACCGGTGGATCTGGTAAGGTTGTTCGGCGAGGGGATCAGCGGCAAGCTCGAGGCGGGCGGTTTCTCTGGCGGCGTCGCCGAGATCATCCCCCACAACCGGCTGCCGGAAGCCGAGCTTCAAACCGCGCTGCCGGTCTTCGTTCAGGATTCCAACTGGGCCAATGTGGTCCGGGAGCAGCTTGAAGCGGCAGCCGATATCACCATCGTGACGGAACTTTCCCAGGCGGCGATCGTGGTGGGGGATGACACCATGGAACCTCAGCCGGGGCAGCTCCGGATCGAAGTGGATGCCAAGAGCGCCCATCTGGTGACCGCCGGGCTGCTGCGCTACATCCAGACCTCTCCCAAGCTTCAGGCAGCCGGCGTGCTGGTCCTCAGAGGCTACACCACGGGGGACCAGCGCCAAGCCACCGCCACCCTGATCTTCGCGTAATCCCCCCCTCCCCCGGCCGCTCTAGTTGGAAGGCTCGACCAGGTAGCCGCTGAGGGTCACGTAGACCGTCCAGCGACCGCCCGGCCGGGCGGTCGTATAGCTGCCTGAGCCGTAGACCGCCTGCACCGCCGGCAGCCACCGCCCCTGCTCATGCAGCCAACGCCAGACCGGGCCGCTGCCGCTATTCAGCTCATGGACCGTGCGGGGGCGTTCCCGCTCATCCTTGGCGGAGTAGTAGCGGGAGGTCAGCCGGGTCAGCTTGTGACGGTTTTCAATGCCGGCCCAGTTAAGCCAGGGATGGAATTTCAGGAAATCCCCCTCGATCATCCATTGGTCGCCGGTCATCCGATAGGCGACCGGGGCCAAATCCTCCAGCGGACCGGCCGATTGGGTGAACAACAGGGTGAACTGTCCCGGGGGGGTCCCCGGAGCCCGCTCACAGCGAAGGAAGGCGACCGGC
>Ga0210019_1001506_pt1 | contig 24627 bp, 27 predicted proteins | sample CryGeyCG2114_020_2_FD_183969 | JGI IMG/M metagenome (GOLD analysis project Ga0210019, IMG submission 183969) | Groundwater microbial communities from aquifer - Crystal Geyser CG11_big_fil_rev_8/21/14_0.20 (SPAdes) (version 2) | ecosystem: Environmental > Aquatic > Deep subsurface > Groundwater ...
AGTTGCCTGTGTGAAAAGAGGGTAAATTGGTGAATTTTGGACTTTTTCGGTCTGTGGACGAGCGGTTTTAGCGAGTGTTGGAGGAAAGTTATGAAGGAATCTAAGTTTGTGTATAAAGACTTTTTATGAATAAACTTTTTATAACAAAAAAGAACCCCGGAAATAATTGGATTTGTGATTTGCTGAATGGCTAGAAACGTGATTGTGCAGGCATTTATAGCGAATTGGATAAGCGAGATTATGTTGACGAATTTTTGGTAATTTAGAACTCTGATTTTCTCCAAATTGAACTTCCCCTTGGCTCTTTTAAATACGTTCTCAATGCCCCATCTTTCAAGATACATGTTTACGATTTGCTGAGTTGGGTATTCTTGTTTGAGATGACAGAGTAACCTGATAGGAGGCTTATCCTTGAGATGTTTTGATACCACAAGCAGGTATTCATACTCCGTATCTACCTTCCCATGTTCGTCCAGGATGAATACACGATGTTGTCCTTCGGGCACATCCTTGAGTTTTTCGACAGCCCCGGTTTCTTTCATTACGACCGTTCGATTTACCCTTAGTCTAGCGATAAACTGCACTTTTGCTTTTTGACGCAAATCACGAAAAAAGATCTTACCATCATTGCCTCTATCAAACGCCCATATGCCTCTGTGACCGAAGCTTTCTGCATATTTCAGAATAATATTCATTCTTGTTTCGTTGAGTGTATGAATATCGTTCTCATGTACTTGCAGCTTAAGGAGTATTCCATTTACACCTACCCCATGAAGCAGAAAACCATCTGCAACCTCTCGTTTACTCCCATCCCATACAGCAGAAAGATTTTCCATTTTTTTGCTACATTCTTTGTTTATATCTGTTAAATCGTAGGCAATGATGGTATCTTCTTTGATCTCATCCTTTACTCTCCGAAGAGAAAATTCATCAACTTTATCCTTCAAATTGATGCTGCCAAGATGATGAGAATACTTCTCAGCTTGTTTCTTAGCCGTTTTACTTTCGGATTGCACCAAATGTCTAAGTATAGGTGTTCCTGCTGTAAATAAGCCTCTTATGATCTCTGATACCGCCTTCTTTTGCGGGACTGTGCAACCCGAAAGTACGCTACGGCTATTGTTCCGAACATAGTCTTGGATGTATTTATACATTGCAAAAAGGGGATTAAATTATGATGTTCGTCAAAATTCAATCACCTTTTTTGCACTTTCCCAAGCCTTTCTTACAGGTTATCTACAAAAAAATCGGGGTCTTTTTAGACCTCAAGGCTTGACCGACCCGCCTATTTGTGTTAGAATTTGGCGATGACAAAAATCCATAACAAAAAAAAAAATGGACAATCAAAACACTCAAGTGGCAGAACCGAATACAAAAAAACGCCATAGAAAAAAATTGATAATTGGAGCCGTCATAGCATCTTTCCTCTTGATAGGAATTGTTTTCGGCTCTATGACAAATTTCATGGGTAAGTTTACTCCTAAGCTGAGTCAGACTAGCAAAATCAACGAAAAAAGTGTCAGCAATATTGTTGTTGATAATAGTGTTAATAAATTTGATCGTACTACGTCGTATGATGATAATCTCAATTATATAGACTTGGCGGAAGGGAGTATGAACTTAGCAGGAGATTATCGTACAAGTGCTGGGAGTGCATATCGAGAAGCTGTAGGGCTAGTGCCCGGTATTCAAAGTGGCTCTATACAAGCATATTTGTCTCAAGCAGAAACAGCAGCTACTAATGCTGAGGATGCTGCTGCTGCCGCGCAGTCATATGCCGATGTGCTTAACTCTTATGTGACAGGTTCTTTTGGTTCTGTGAAGGTTGCTGAGGTAAAAGCGGAATTAGATGAGGCGCAAACCGCACTGGATTCCTTGAGTATTTCATTGTCATCAGCTGAGATATTCGAAGCTTCGACTAAGTCTACCTATGATGCTGCGCTCGAGGATTATGCGAGTGCAGAAAAAGCTTTCTATAAGAAATATGATTATTATGATATCTGGGATGCAGATATTCATGATGAAGGCTTGGCTGATGAGTGCTTGGATGATAGTTCGAGTACAACTTGTGGCATGTGTTATTACATCCCGGATGGAGAAGAATATGCATGGGGAACACAGGACGATACGTGTGAAGCACGCCTTGGTAATTATATACAGACTTTGCAAGACATGTCGCCAGCTTATGATGCATGGTGGGATAATTTCATTAATCTATCTAGAATTCAGCTTGAGATTGTGAGTGCAGAGGCTGCTGTTGCTGAGCTTGAGATTGAATATGCCAAGTATGATGTTGGGTCAGCTCAGGAATATGCTGATCAGGCTTTGTTATATGCTGTTAAAGCTAGAGATTATGCTTCTGATATTGCCGACCTATCCAATGATAGTACTAAGTCTAGCAAGAAATAAGATGGTTTCTAACACAAACAAAAAACAGAACAAAAACGCCGCGCGGATTTCTATAGGAGATCTAACTCTTATGGTTGAAGCAGGTTATAAGAATGTTGAATTCGTACTAGATGAGTTCGACATCGATAATAATGATTTGGCGATGCCAAGTTTGGATGTTGTAACTAAGGTCGTTTCGCATGCAATCGGTGGCAATGAGTTGGATGTTATTTCTTGTATGCAAAGACCTGTATTCCTATTGATTCCTATTGCTTCAGGTATAAGGTATCTCGAAGCTCTGAATAAATGGGTTGGGTCTCAACAGATTTTTTCAGATAGCAAGTCCATTGATTCTGACGTGGAAGAGTCTTATGTATTTGTATCTGATTGGGGGCAAGGAGCTATTGATCGTTTGGAAAAGCGGAACAATATCTCAGGCGGGAAAATTGTTGGTTGGAGGTGGGCTTTTGTCGATAGTGTTACTGGAGCTGACAAGCCTAGTGATGCGGATGATGTTTTGATAAATAGAATCGAGACTTTCAAAAAAACTAATGGTGACGGTATCGCTCTTTATGAGTATATGATGCTAGTTATGTTGAGCCTTAAGAATGGAGATACTGTTGATCAGCATACATGGACTGTTATGACTGGTGAGCCTACTTATAATGATTCTGTTTTGGGTGGTTATTTCGATTCCGGATATGCCTATTTGCAGATGAGTATAGTAGGTGTTCCGTATCCTGCAGCTCGCTTTAGATCTATGGTCTCGGGATCTTTTTAAAAAACTATTATGTTAGAGCAGATTCTAAAACTTGTAGCAGGGCATAACGCTCCTGATGTTCACTTGAAGACATCTCAGGCTCCGATTCTTCGTATGCCTAATGGCAATCTTCTTGTTGCTGAAGGGCAAGCTTTAACTTCCGAAGATGTTTATGATATTGCTCGCAAGATTACGAGCGACGAAAAATATGCCGATTTTGAAAAGAACAAGCAAGTAGACTGCGCATACTCTTTGCAGGGTGTTGGGCGGTTTCGCGTTAATGTTTATCAAGAGCAAAGTGGTCCTGCGATAGCTTTTCGGTTGATTCCAGCAGAGGTGCCTGCTTACGCAAATCTCGGGCTGCCGGAAGCTTTATCTGATCTCGCCATGAGGCCGAGAGGACTTTTGCTCGTGACAGGGCCTACTGGATCGGGGAAATCCACTACATTAGCATCTTTGATTGACCTTATAAATCAGAATAAGAGGTCTCATATCATTACGATTGAGGACCCGATTGAGTACGTTTACGAATCTAAGAAATCTTTGGTGACGCAACGTGAGATAGGAATTCATTCCAACTCTTTCCCTGATGCGATCAAGGCGAGTCTTAGACAAGATCCTGACGTGATTATGGTAGGGGAGATGCGTGATCTTGAGACTATCGCTGCGGCGATTACTCTTGCCGAAACAGGACATCTTGTACTTGCTACGCTCCATACTCAAGATGCGGCGCAGTCTGTTGATCGCATGATCGATGTTTTTCCCGCTTATCAACAACAACAGATTAGAGCTCAGCTCTCGGTCTCTTTGCTTGCAGTTTTATCTCAGGTGCTTGTCCCAAAAAAAGAAGGTGGTGGGCGCATTGCTGCCGCGGAACTTATGATTAGCAATGATGCTGTGAAGAACTGTATCAAGGAAGGAGAGACTCATCAGATTTATTCGATGATTCAGATTGGACGCGAAGAGGGGATGCAGACTTTGGATACTTCTTTGGCCGCTCTTGTGAAGGCCGGGCTTGTAACACCAGAAGCTGCCATCTCCAAAGCTCGTGATGTAGAACAGTTTTTGTCTTTGATTAGATAACAGATAACAGATATGGCGGAGCTCAAAGAAATTGTAGATTCATTAAAAGACTATTTGCAAGAGGTGTCATTTCAGTCGCATCAAGTTGTCTTCAAAGATGGAGATGACAGTCGCGAGATGTATTTTATTACCGAAGGGAATGTCCATATAGTGAAATCTATCGCAGGCAAAGGCAATAAGATACTTGCTGTGCTTGGAGCAGATGATATCTTTGGAGAAGGTGCTTTGCTTACAGATAAGCCGCGTGGTGCGTCTGCTCAGGCGCTTACGGCAACGAAGGCTTACAAGCTTACGTATGACTCTTTTCAGAAGCTTCTTTTGGATGAGCCTTCCAAAGTAGCCGAGATGCTTATTGAGATTATTCAGATCGTGAATGGCAGATTGCAATATGTTAATTCCGAACTGATTACGCTTTATGACGTGATGCGTATTTTGAGCAATAGCCCTGATGATATCGGGATGGTCGCTCATGATATTATAGAGAAATTTATCGAAGTGTCAGCGGCACAAGAGGGTGTGATTTTACTCCATAATGTAGCCACGGAACGCGAAGATGTATTGGCTACATCTGATAATAGTACTGCTGATTTTGTTACTCAGGTTATGGGTGGTGTTTCCGAGAAAGCTGAGGACTTTATGCAGAATTCCAGTATCCGTTATGATAATGGCGAAGAGAAAGTTTTGTGGATCCCCGTAAGGAGTCTCGAGGGGAAATATCTTGGCGTTGTAGTGCTTAATCACGAAGACGGCTCGTTTGCCGATACAGATGTAAAGCTTGCTGTTGCTATTACCGAGCAGCTTGGTACTGTTGTCGAGAGGCATTATTCCAAGGAGAGTGATAAGGAGCGGGTGAGGCTTAAGCAGCAGATAGTGTCTGGGTTGTAGGGCGAAATCTTTTTCAGAATGACGCTGTTGTGCTAAAATCTTTCTAGCTATCTTTAGCCAAAAAATAAATATGGATGATATAAAAATTCCTGACGATGATATGGATGACATCGGAGAAGGTGATGACGATTCCTCCGAGGTTATATTTGATGATGATTTGCCTGATTTGGATGCCGAAATAGAGAGAGATGTCTCTTCGGAAGGTGAGCCTGCCAGTAAGGTGAAAATTACTTTTGGGCGGTTTGTGAAGCTCGTTGCTAACCATAGTTTCTTGGATATTGTCGAAAAGAACTCTGATCAGGAGATTATTATCAGTACCAACCTTCTTACCGATTTGGCTAATGCTCATGATGGCCAAACCGAGAGAAAGCTCCCTATTGTTTTTATACTTGGTATTGTGATTGGCGTTGCTGTCACTTACTTCTTGCTCTCAAAGTAATATGTATTTGATTTGCCGCTAGGGCTTCGTCCCGCTAAAAGTGGAAGTGCAGAGTCCCTGACCGTTAGTTTTGTTGCCATATTTCTCCTTTTTTGATAACCTCCTACAAGATCTAATCCAACTTTATGAAACTCAAGTACAAACGAGTCATGCTCAAGGTATCCGGAGAGGTACTGTCGGACAAATCCGGGCATGGCATCGATTTTTCTGCTGTCGAGGCTTTGGCTGGGAGGATTCGCGATCTCCATAACCTCGGATGCGAAATCGCATTGGTCGTTGGTGGTGGCAATTTTTGGCGCTATCGCGATAATGCAAAAAAATCTATCGAGCGTCAGGACTCCGATACTATAGGTATGCTGGCTACTGTTATGAATGGAATTGTTGTTTACAACGCTCTTAAGAAGATTGATGTGACGCCTAGGATTATGAGTGGCGTAGCTTACGACGTTGTTGAGAAGTTTGACTCCAAATTCGCGCGCGGGCATCTCCGGAAAGGACGCATTGTGATCTGTGCTGGTGGCACTGGAAGACCTTTCTTTACTACAGATACGGCTGCTGCCCTGAGGGCGCTGCAGCTTGATTGTGATGTGTATTTGAAAGCTACCAAGGTTGATGGAGTTTATGACAAGGACCCGAAGAAATCCAAGAATGCTATGAAGTTCGATAATCTCAGCTTTGGCGAGGCGCTGGAAAAAGATCTGAAAGTCATGGATCTAACAGCAATCTCTCTTTGTAAGGACAATGAACTTCCCGTGATAGTTCTGGATTATTGGAAAAAAGGCAATCTGGAGAAAGCCGTAAAAGGTCAAAAAATCGGCACTTTGATATCTTGAAATCCTGTCCTACACCCTAAACCCTAAACCCTACCCCACATGCCATCTCGGAAATATATAGATCAAGCTAAGCAGGAGTTCGAAAAAGCTTTTACACATCTTCATAACGAGTACTCTAAGCTGCAAGTAGGTCGTGCTAATCCTTCCATGGTCGAAGGTATGCTTGTCGATGTTTATGGCAGCTCTCAGCCAATGAAGTCTATTGCTACAATTACTGTGCCTGATCCGAAGACTCTGCAGATTCAGCCGTGGGATAAGTCTAATGTAGCTCCTATTGAGAAGGCTATTCGCGAATCCGATCTTGGACTTAACCCTGTGAACAATGGTCACGCTATTATGCTTAATATTCCGCCTCTGACGGAGGAAAGACGTCGCGATCTTGCAAAGATTGTAAAGAAGCTCGCGGAAGAGGCTAAAATCAGTGTCAGGAATGCACGTCAAACAGGTCATACAAGGTTTAAAGAGCTCGAAGCAAGTGGTAAAATCACAGAAGACGACAAATATGGTGCTGAAAAGAGGCTTCAGGAAATCGTTGATGAATATAACAAGAAAATTGACGATGCCGAAAAAGCGAAGGAAGAGTCGGTTATGACAATTTAATACCTTATTATTATGAGTATTGTTGTTTCAGTGATAGCGTTTTTGATCATCTTCTCCCTAATTATATTCGTACATGAGTTGGGGCATTTTATGGCTGCGAAAAAGGGTGGTATTGAAGTGCAGGAGTTTGGTTTTGGAATGCCGCCGCGTATTTTTGGTAAGAAGGTAGGTGGTACGGTCTATTCGGTTAACTGGATACCTTTTGGTGGTTTTGTAAGGATGCTGGGGGAAGATCCATCTGACCCTAATGCCAAGAAAAGTAAAAAGAGTTTCTCAAACAGGCCGCTCAGAGTTAGGATTGCTGTTGCTATTGCAGGAGTAGTGATGAATTTGCTGCTTGCATTTGTATGTTTGACTATCGGTTTTTGGGTTGGTATTGAGCCGCTTATTGTGACGAGCGATGATTTTATGAATGCTGTGAGAAATGGTAATGTCGAGATGGGCTACGAGGAACTTGCCGAAGGAGATGCCGCATATCTTGTGGCTTTGCCTAGGGTTGCTGTCTACGGCGTTGATCCTGGGTCTATGGCCGAGGTTTCTGGTTTTATGGCAGGCGATGTGATCTTGGAGATTGATGGTGAGCAATTTTTCTATCTTTCTGAGTACGATTCGCTTAATGCAGGTTCACCGAGCCAGTATGAGGTTTGGCGTGATGGAGAGGTTGTCTCTATTGAGAGTGCTGCCGATGCTGCGCAAAATGCCGTTGTTAGCTATGTTATTTCGGGTTCTCCTGCGGAAGATGCTGGGCTTGAGCCCGGTGATTTGATTTTGAAATTGCAAGGAGAGGCGATATATTCGGCTTCTGATGTTTTTGATATTACAAATGGCGTCGAAGATCAGGTACTGCAATATGTCGTTCAGAGAGGTAGCGAGGTTGTTACTTTCGATATTGCCAGAGGGGATGATGGTTATGTTGGCATCTATGTCGGTAATGTCGATTTTGGAAATGACACTGGGCTTTCCCTCTATGATACGAGTCTTGATACTGTTGTGTATGGTGTTCAGCCTGTTAAGTATGGACTGCTTGGCGCTCCTAAGGAGTCTATCAAAGAAATATACAGACTGTCTTTGCTTACTGCCGGTATGATTAAAGATCTTGCAGGAGACCTCGTCAGTCATGGCGAAGTGCCCAAAGGCGTGGCTGGTCCCGTTGGTATTGCGCAGATGACGCATGTCTTTGTGCAAGAAGGTTTAGCCTCTGTTATCAGATTTATCGCTATACTAAGTTTGAGTTTGGCTGTCTTCAATATTATACCGTTTCCAGCTCTTGATGGTGGAAGATTGGCGTTCTTGCTTTTTGAGGCTATTACAGGACACAAGCCTAATCCGCGATTGGAGATGGCTCTTCACGGGCTTGGTTTCATGCTGCTTATGCTGCTTCTCATTGCCGTTACTTTTAATGATGTGGCGAATTTGTTTGCTTGGTAGGTGGCGAATAACAAGACACAGATGGCAGAGGGCTCGATTTGTCTCTAGTTGCAAAACAATGTTGGGAAATATCAACTTCTTTTTTGGCAGATAGGCGTTACAATAGACAGCCCTACCACATGTTTTAGTTGTTCATGACCGATTCCTCCTACAAAGATCTGTGGACTGAGATTTTGAAACGCCTCAAGTCCAAAGTAAAAAAAGCCCATTTTGTCACATGGTTTCAAGATACCGCGGTCATTGAATTTAAGGACGGGCGGATGATTGTTGGAGTTCCTAACGTTTATGCTCGCGATTGGCTTGAGAATAAGATGGGTGATGACTTGGTTTCTACCATTAGAGAAATAGATCAGACTGTCTCCGACATTGTTTTTGAGGTGCATCCTAATCTTGGACTTGCCGATGATACGCGCGGCGTCGATATACAGTCTTTGCTTGATAAATCTCCGCGTAAAATTCGCGGCAAGCAGGAGGTCAAGCTTGCGGAGGGCGTTGTAAGTAAATGTTTGAATCCTAAGCACACTTTGCAGAATTTCGTTGTAGGTCAGGACAATAGGCTGGCTCATGCGGCTTGCATGGCTGTTTCCGCTAACCCCGGAGGTGCTTATAATCCGCTTTTTGTATATGGAGGTGTAGGCTTGGGCAAGACTCATCTACTGCAGGCTACAGGTAATGAGATCTTGAGACACTACCCTGATAAGGTTGTTGCTTATGTCACTTCTGAGAGGTTTACCAATGAGATTATTGAGGCTATCGGGAAGAGAAGTGCGAGATCTTTTAAAGATAGATATCGCAATGTGGATTGTCTGATAATTGATGATATTCAATTTCTTGCTAATAAAGAGATGACTCAGGTTGAGTTTTTTCATACTTTTAATGAGCTTTATGACAATAGGAAGCAGGTTATAATCAGCTCTGACAAACCTCCCAAAGAGCTCAAAGGACTTGAAGCCAGACTCACGAGCCGATTTGAAATGGGCATGATAGTAGACGTGCAGTTCCCTGATTTCGAGACCAGACTCGCTATTTTGAATGCGAAGTGTCGTGAACATCAAGCTTTGATTGCACCTGATGTCCTTGAATTCGTTGCACACAATGTTCGCAGTAGTGTTCGCGAGCTCGAAGGCGTGCTCTTACAGGCCATTGCGCAGGCTCAACTTGAAAACTCGACTCCTACTATACGAAGTGTTGCCAGAATCGTTCAGAAGCTTAATAAATACGATGCGTTAGCCGGTTACGATGATGCAGGCGACGATAGAGCGGTAGCCAGAAGTCCTCAGGACATTATCGATATAGTTTCTGGTTATTATAAATTGCCTCATCAACAGCTACTCGGGGCGGATCGTCACAAAGGCATTATGAGGCCGCGTCAGATAGCTATGTATCTTATCAGGCAAGAGTTGAAACATTCTTACGAGGAGATAGGAAAGCTTTTTTCCGGACGTAATCATACTACTGTTATGCATGCGGTCGACAAGGTTATGAAAATGCTTCGCAAGGATTCATTGCTTCTTAGAGATGTGAATGCGCTAAAGGTGGAGATGGGAATGTAGAGGTTTTTGTTATTGCTATTCGCTAGGGCTTCGGCCTTTTAGGCCTGCAGAGCCGCTTATAGCAAAAACAAAAACCTTTGGTTGCTTGTGATTTCTCGCTAGGGCTTCGACGCTTCGCGTCTGCAATAGGATTTTGCTCAACTCGTTAGAGATTTTGTTATCCTGTCGTCACCATGATTGCAAAAATCACTACTCGTTGTCCTTTGTCTTCTGGAAGTCTCGCAGAGCTCGTCTTCCATGCGACTGCGGAACGCAAAATTCGCTACTATCTTGAGTCGCTCGATACAATCACAAAAAACTTAGAGTTCGTCGTCTCGCTAGGGCTTCGGCCTTTTGGGCCTGCAGAGCCGCTCATAGAAGAAACAAAAATCCTGATTTTTGGAGTTCGGAGGAGCTACGCATTGGATTTCTCGCTACTATATAAAAAAAAGGATAGAACTGCACACACTCTATCCTTTTTCAAATTGCTAATTGGCAATAATTATTGCTCTTCTCTTGGTCTAGCTTCGTTTACAATAAGGTTGCGCCCCATGAAATCTTTTTCATGTAGAGCTGATACAGCTTTGTCAGCCTCATCGTCATTGACGAATGTGACAAAACCGAATCCTTTGGAACGTCCAGAGAACTTGTCTTTAATGATGATAGCTTCTTCAACCTCGCCGAACTCTGCGAAGAGTCCTTTAAGATCGTCATCAGACGCGTTCCATGAGATGTTTCCGACAAATAGTTTCTTTGCCATTTTGTGTGGGGACTAAGTAATAATGTTTTCGAACTTTGTTTAACCTATGTTAATCGAACTGTGCACGTTGTACAAATTGACCTAAGAGAAACAGGAGCTCTTCGTTAAGTGTAGCAGCATAATCTAGTTTTGGAAAGCCCATTTTCGATGTTTTGTTATTTTGCAGAGGGGAAGCCTTTATGCTATAAATAAGGCACTGACCATTAAGCAAAGCTTATGCGTAGACGAAGGCGTCACAGCCAGAGGGAGTTTCTATGGCCTTTTATATTAATAATTTCTATAGGGCTGATCATTGTGCTGCTTGTGCAGCTTGTTTTTAGTTTCTTTGCTCAAAAGGAGTTAGAGATGAGGAATAAGGCGAATTTTTATATAGATCATGGTCGTGCTGAGATGATGGAGTGGGGAAGTGATGAGTTTCTCAAAGCTTATAACGGTGGAGTGATTCTAGGGGGAGATACAATTCAAACTAAAGCTGAAAGTAGGGGAGTCTTAGTTCTTTTTAATGGTACGGAAATACGTTTTGATGAAAGTACCGAGGTGACTGTTGAAACTCTTGAAAGTCACGGAGATGAAGATGAGCTGGCTCTCAACCTTCATAAAGGACAAATCTGGGTAAAGCAGGTGGTTGGTTCTAAAGGCACTGTGGACATCACTGTTAAAACAGGCAATATTGATGTTCACTCAGGAGTCGGTCAATACTCTGCTTCTGATAGGGGAGAGCAATCAGTACGTGTTTTTGAGGGTAGCGTTGATGCTTCGTTGGTTGAGAGGGACGGCAAAGATATTGTGATTGACGAGGTGAATGTTGGTGTTGGGCAGCAGATTTATATGAGTAGTGCTGATGTTGCAAGTCTTATTGAGAGAACAAATATGAACTTTTTGACAGCAGTCTCCGATAGTTTTAAGGATACGGATTTTTATAAATGGAATATGACTTATGAGTTTGAGGAGAGCAGTCAGGAGATCGAAGTTAGCCCTGACGAACAAGATGATACCTCAGGCGAAGTTAGTCCTGATGAAGAAGAGGATGATGATGCTTCTGAAGATACCGATCCTGAGCTTGCGCTAACTAATCCAGCTACCAATCCTTCTGTGCTTGATGGTGATCAGCTCTATATTACTGGAACAGTCACCGGTTATGCCTTGAAGGTCGTCGTTACCAGCTATTTACCTGATGGTAGTGAGGAGCCTTATCAGCTCTCTTTGTTCGAACCCGGTGATACCGATTGGAGTTACAATGCCGCTATCTATTATGAAAATCTCTACGTTGGCGAGAACAAGTTCGTTGTGACAGCTTATGATGCGTCTGGATACGAAGCTGATACTCTTACTGTTACGATCAATGTTGTTGGTGACGAAGAGGAATCAGAGGATTCGGAAGAAGTGCCGGTAGAAGAAGAGGATTCGGAAGAAGCTGCCGACTTAGCTTGTGGCAGCGTGACAACTCCTGTTGTTTCCACGGTCGGAGGAGAGACTTGGACTGATGCCATGTATGTGACGTCCGAAGGGTATGTTCGTATTTCCGGTACTGTCGAATGTGCCGACTTGATAGAGGTTAATGGCTATAAGCTGACTTTGTTTGAGTCAGGATCGACTTCTTGGAGTTACACCGCCGATCCGTCTTTTGGTAATCTTTTCGAAGGAGAGAATACGTACGAAGTTGTTGCTCTCGATGCCGCCGGCAACAGAAGTGAGCCTGCGTATTTTAGCATTAATTATACGGCTCCCGCGGTAGAGTAGGGCTCTTATATTCAATATTTATATTGACAATGGTTTTTTCGTAGCTACAATGTACTGGCTAACCGATACATTCGTATGACTACAAAGCAAGCACATTTAGATGACCTATTCAGGCTTTTTGCGAAGCCGAGGACGGCTAAAGAGAGCGAGAAACTCCTTAGGGATCTTCTGACTCCGCATGAGCTTGATCAGGTTGCTGAGCGTTTGCAGATTGTCAAAAGGCTCGTGAGTGGCATGTCTCAGCGTGATGTTAAGGATGATTTGGCCGTTAGTATCGAAAAAGTTACGCGAGGAGCTAAGGCTTGGCGTAGCAGCAAAGGTGGTTTCAAGCTGGCTTTCTAAAGCCTACTTGGAATTCCCGCCGAAAACCATTTGTCGACGTATGTCGATTTTTTTTAAATTTAATCTTATAAATCATGTTTGATCTTACGCTAAAAGCTATTAAAGAATTGTCTGGGAAAGGAAATTTTGTCTCCCTGACTACTGAAATTACATCTGATACTGACACGCCCATATCTATTTATCACAAGCTGTGTGAGAGGCAGTCTTACTCTTTCCTTCTGGAAAGTGCCGAGCAGGATGCGCGTATGGGACGATACTCTTTTATCGGGTTTGATCCTGTTTCCATACTTCGATTTGAAAACGGATCTGACTTAAGTCCCTTTGATGTTATTGAAAACGAGATGAAGAAATTTCGTATTGTTGATCTTGGGTCTCGGAGGCGGTTTGAATCGGGCTTTGTTGGATATTTCGCTTATGAAGCTATCCGCCATATTGAGAATGTATCCATTCCGCCAAACGAGTCTGCATCACATATCCCTGAGTCGGTTTTCTTTTTACCTCGTATTATGGTTGTTTTTGATCACTTGAAGCATACTTCCTATCTGCATTATGTGATGAGTCTTGATGGTGATATCGAGGCTAATTTCAGTCAGGCAGTGGAAAGCTGTGAGAATGTCCTTGATGCGCTTAAGAGGCCATCAGAGATTGCCGCATTTGACGAGTATAGTGATGTTTCCGAGCCTGTGTACGATTTGTATCCTAGTAAGGATGAGTATATCGCCGGAGTCCATGAGGCTAAGCATCTCATCGAAAATGGGGAGATATTTCAGGTCGTTTTGAGTCACAGTATGATTGCAAAGACGGACAAGACTCCTCTTGATCTTTATCGAGGCCTTAGGCGCAAAAATCCATCACCTTATATGTACTTCTTGAACTGTGATGATTTCTCTATAGTCGGGGCTTCGCCAGAAACACTTGTTCGCATAGAGGATGGTGATGTACTGCTGAGGCCTATAGCTGGGACGCGTCCACGTGGCGATAGTGACGAACAAGATAGGCGGTTTGCTGAGGAATTAAGAGCCGATCCCAAAGAATGTGCGGAACATATGATGCTTGTTGATTTGGGGCGTAACGATATTGGTCGTATTGCTCAGCCAGGCAGTGTGAAGGTGACTGAGATGATGTATATGCAGAAATTTTCGACAGTGATGCATATGGTTTCCGATGTTGTCGGGCGCGTGTCCGAAGGGCGGACGATGTTTGATGTTTTTAAGTCTTGTTTTCCTGCGGGGACTCTGAGTGGAGCACCTAAGATCCGTGCGGCTGAAATAATTTCTCGTTTGGAAGGTCGGCAGCGTGGCATTTACGGAGGGGCCATTGGGTATTTCGATTTCTCCGGCAATATGGATTTTGCAATTGCTATTCGCACCATGGTTTGTCGAGGCGATACGGTTTTTCTGCAGGCCGGTGCAGGTCTTGTATACGACTCTATTCCTCAGAAAGAACACGAAGAGTGCTTACATAAGGCGCAATCGTGTCTGGCAGTTTTATAGCGCTCCATTCACTAAACCCTATATCCTACACAAAATGAAAACTTTGATTCTGGACAATTACGATTCTTTTACTTTCAACCTGTATCAGTATGTTGCTGAGCTTTCGGGGAACCCTATTGTTAAGCGTAATGACGAGGTCACTCTTGATGAAATTCGCGAGATGTCTCCTACTCATATCATTATTTCTCCTGGTCCTGGTCATCCCGAAAGTACGCAAGATTTTGGGGTGTGTGCTTCTGTGATTGAGGAGCTTTCTATGAATATTCCGATCTTGGGTGTGTGTCTTGGTCACGAAGGTATTGCTTTGGCTTTTGGAGGGCGGATTTGCTCTGCTCCTGAGATTGTTCACGGGAAGGCGTCTGATATCAAGCGTATTGAATCTCATGAGTGCGTGTATCCTGATATTCTGAAGCGACTTCCCGGTATATTCCGAGCTATGAGATATCATTCTCTGATTATAGATAGTGGCTTTATTCCGGATGAACTCTCTGTGACTGCTGAGACTTTTGAAGATGGGCTTATTATGGGCGTTCAACATAAGACTTATCCGGTATATGGTGTGCAGTTCCATCCCGAGAGCATAGGTACCGAGACCGGTAAATATATCTTAAGAAATTTTCTCAATGTCTAAATTCCACAAAATGTTGAGTGGGAATATGCCTGATGCCGAGATCGAATCTCTTCTGACCGAAATGGCTGAGCGCGGTGAAACCACGCAAGAGATACTGGACTTGACTGTCGTTTTGCGGAATATGGTGATCCCTGTACAAGGGCATGAGGACGCGATTGATAATTGCGGTACCGGTGGTAGCGGTCTTGAAAGGATTAATACCTCTACGATTTCAGCTTTTATACTGGCAGGCGGCGGTGTCAAAGTTGCTAAACATGGTAATAGAGCTTCTTCAGGTAGATGTGGGAGTTTTGATGTTCTTGAAGCCGTTGGTGCGAGGATTGATCTTGATGCTGCGCATGTTGAGAAATGTCTTACAGAGACTTCTCTTGGGTTTATGTTTGCGCCGTTTTTTCATCCTGCGATGAAAAGAGTTTCCGCCGTAAGGAAGAAACTTGGATTCAGAACGATTTTTAATATAGTTGGGCCGCTGGTGAATCCTGCAGGTGTAAAGAAGCAGGTTATCGGCGTTTCGGATTCGCATATCGCTTTCAAGATTGCAAAAGTTCTGTCCGAGCTTGGTCACGAAAAAGCGCTTGTCGTTCATGGTTCTGACTCTCTTGATGAGATGACTGTGACGGGGATGAGTACTGTTATTGAAATTGAGGATGGAGTCCTTCGGAGGTATGAATTTACCCCGCGAAAGCTTTACAAGAGGATTGGTGGAGGTGGTGCTGGTGAAAATGCGAGAATTCTGCTTGGGGTTTTGAACGGATCTGTTCGTGGGGCGCAGCGCGATGTGGCTGTGCTCAATGCTGCTGCCGGATTTCTTGTCGCAGACAAAGTCTCCAATCTCGAGGATGGGGTCTTGTTTGCTGCCGAAGTTGTGGATTCCGGCAAGGCTAAGGTCAAATTTGATGAATACATCTCTCTAACTAACAGATAACATGGATATCCTCAGTACAATTGTGGCTTACAAGAAAATCGGTCTCCAAAACAGCAGTCGGCGCGGATGTTTTCGCGATGCTATCTCTGGTAAGGATCGAGTCTCACTTATCGCTGAGATCAAAAATGCTTCTCCGAGCGAGGGAGTTATATGCGACGATGTCGACCATTGTGAAATAGCATCTGTGTATGAGTATTCCGGTGCTTCCGCCATATCTGTTGTTACTGAGGAGAAGTTCTTTGGTGGTAGTCTTGATATGTTACGAGAAGTGCGCTTTGCAACCAAACTGCCTATTCTTAGGAAAGATTTTATTATTGATCAGCTGCAAATCTATGAATCGAAAATTGCCGGTGCTGACGCGATCCTTCTTATTGCTGCGATCCTTGATGATGAGCAACTGAGGTGTTTTCGTGAAATCGCCGAGGGGTTAGGTATGGACGTGCTTTGCGAGGTTCATGATGCGTGTGAGCTTGAGAGGTCACTCCGCTCAGGAGCGCGGATCATTGGTATTAACAATCGTGATCTTAGAACATTCTCTGTCGATATTGAGACAACTTTGAGTTTGCGTGTTCCGAATGATGTTGTTCTCGTTTCGGAAAGCGGAATACGCGACGCGATTGATGTTAGGCGGCTCAAAGGGACTGTCGATGCCGTGCTTGTCGGGACCGCAATTCTCAAAGCTGACAAGATGGCTGATAAGGTTCGTGATCTCTCGAGAGATAGGCCACTCTTAAAAGTGTGTGGCGTGCAGGATATGGAAACTGCTCGGTTTTGTGAAGATATCGGTGTCGATTTTATAGGTTTTAATTTTTACAAAGAAAGTCCGCGATATATTCCTCCTGCAAAGGCGCGTGAAATCATTAAGCATTTAGGTGATGGCATTAAGACTGTTGCGGTGTTTGTTCCTGAGGAAGACTTCTCTATTGCGCGCGACTTTGATTATATTCAAATACATGGTGCTAAACCTGTTATTCGTTGTGGAGTGCTTGAGTTCCCACTTTTTGATTTGCAAAAAGGAGTATCAGGTAAGATAGATCTTGATAGTGATTTCCCTTATCCATGTTTTGTTGCAGGTGGGCTGACTGCTAATGATGTCAGATATCTAAATGTTTTTGCTGTTGATGTTGCGAGAGGTGTTGAGACTAATGGGAAGAAGGATCTCAAAAAAATTGCCAAATTTCTTAAAAACTTATCGTTATGAAACCTGATAATGGTTATTTCGGTCAGTTCGGTGGGATGTTTATACCTGAGATTCTACACGAGGTCTTCCGTGATCTTGAAGCTGCGTATGAATCTCTTGATGCTGATTTCTATGCCGAATATAAGGCGGAGCTTTCATCTTTTTCTTGTAGGCCTACGCCACTGATGCTAGCTCGTAATCTGACCAGATATTTTGGTGGGCCAAAAATTTATATCAAGCGTGAAGATTTGAATCATACCGGTGCTCATAAGCTCAATAATGTTGTCGGGCAAGGACTGCTGGTCCAAAGAATTGGTAAGACGCGTGTGATCGCTGAGACCGGTGCAGGTCAGCATGGCATCGCTACTGCAACTATGGCTGCACGTTTTGGCTTTGATTGCACTATATATATGGGAGCTAAAGATGTTCTTCGCCAGAGGCCGAATGTTTTTTGGATGGAGAAGTTAGGTGCGAAGGTTGTCTCTGTGACTGATGGTGGTGGTATTTTGAAAGATGCTATCAATGCTGCGATGAAGGACCTTGTGACGAATTTCCAAAATACTCACTATGTGCTTGGTACTGCGTGTGGTCCTCATCCGTATCCACAGATGGTTGCTGATTTTCAGAACGTGATTGGAAAAGAAGCGCAAAGACAGATCCTTGAGTTGGAAAGTAGGCAACCTACTGCTGTTTATGCGTGTGTTGGTGGTGGCTCGAACGCGATCGGGATTTTTCAGGGCTTTTTGGATAGCGATGTTCAGCTCATAGGGGTTGAGGCTGGTGGTAAAGGTCTTAACACCGATAAGCACGCTGCTCGTTTGGCAGGTGGCGGTGCTTGCCCTGGGGTGGCGCAGGGTTATAAAACTTATTTTCTCCAGAATAGTGATGGGCAGCTTAGTGAAACTCATTCTATTGCTGCCGGGCTTGATTATGTCGGAGTGTCGCCAATCATGTCGCACTTGCATGATACCGGGCGTGTTCGGTTTGAGGCGGCGACGGACGATGATGTTATCGAAGCTCACAAGCTTGTAATGGAAAAAGAGGGTATCATACCCGCCCTCGAGTCTGCTCACGCTTTCGCGCAGGCTTTTAAGGAGATTTCACGTTATAGCGCTGATGATATAATTATCATTAATCAGTCGGGTAGGGGGGATAAGGATATTTTTACAATTGCCGATGCTTATCAGGATAAGGACTGGGAGGATTTTATTATTAAAAAAGCTGATTCCTATGCTCAAACTCGAAAAAAACATACGTAAGCTGCGCGAGAAAAAAGATATTCTGCTCATCTCTCATGCTGTTTTGGGATACCCTTCTTTTGCCGTATGTGAGGAATCTATCTGTAAGATGGCTGATGTCGGTGTCGATATTATTGAACTCCAAATACCTTTTTCCGATCCTCAGGCCGATGGGCCTTTCTTTACGGCGGCACAGCAGATATCTATTGATAGTGGGACAACTGTTGAGGATTGCTTCCGGTTTGCAGCAAATATTTGTTCTAAGTGTTCCTCTGTGAATTTTGTATTCATGACGTACTTCAATATTTTGTTTAAATACGGAGTGAGAGATTTTGTAAAAAAGGCTGCCGAGGTCGGCGTGAAGGGTATTATCGTTCCGGATTTGCCTATCGAGGAGGCGGCTCTCTATGTGGAGGCTTGTAGAGAGTATCAAGTCGCCTCTATCTTTATGTTTACACCGTTCACCTCTGACTCAAGAATGCGTGAGATCTCCAGTATGGCTTCCGGGTTCATATATTGTCAGGCTAGGTCTGGCATTACAGGTGTGCATACGAGATTTGATGCTTCTGTAGAGCGGTATATCGAGAGGTGTCGTGCTGCTACAGATTTGCCTCTTTCAATGGGATTTGGGATACAGGAAAAAGCAGATATCGATTTCTTGAAAGGGAAGGTCGATGTTGCGATTTGTTGTACGCAGGCGGTTAAGGTTCTTGCGAAAGATGGGGTAGACGCGATGGGGGATTTCCTGACTGGTCTAGTCAGCTGATGTGCTGAGCATCAATATGTCGTTTTTGTATTTCTTGAATCCGAGGCTCTCGTAAAGTTTACGCGCTCTTTTGTTGCTCGATGTTATTTCCAATTGTAAGGCCACAGCATTGGCGAATTTAATGTCTTTTAAATGTTTTATGAAGTTTGTTCCGATGCCTTGAGATCTATAAACTTCTTTTATATATAGTTCGTCTATGATGAGGACGTTACCACCGAATTCGTTGCTCCAGAAATTTGCCAATATGGAGTACCCGATGACATTAGGTCCGTTTTTCAAAACCATAATCGTTCCTTTGTCCGGATGCTTCTCAAATTCGTTTAGCGTGTTTGTGATTTTTTCCGTAGACATTGGCATGCCCGGCGGATCTTCTTTGTACAGAGCGTGGATCATATCCGTAATATCTTTGTAGTCCGACCTTCCGAATTGTTTGTATTGGATGTTCATATGTGCGTTATGTATTTTATCATTAGCCAAAAATGGCTGAAGCTTCCCATCATTACGAATACATGGAAGATCTCATGCATCCCTATCCATTTTGTCCGGTGTACTTTGTTGTCCAGTATGAAAAAGACGCAGCCCAGTGTATAAAATATGCCTCCTGTAACCAGCCACACCATGGCTGACGTATTGAGCCACTCCGAAATTGGCAGTATCGCAATTATTATGAGCCATCCCATTAGAAGGTATATGGACGCTGTAATGTGATTTTTCATCTTTATCCCTGTGATTTTCAAGACAAAACCTATAACCGCAAGTCCCCATATTATGCCAAAAAGGCTCCATCCCCATCCACGCTCGGGCAATGCCAGGCATATTGGAGTGTATGTTCCTGCTATAAGTACAAAAATCATCGCGTGATCCAGTCTTTGAAGCGTGCTCTTTGCGGGGGTCTGTTTCGATGCAAAATGGTAAACGAAGCTTGCGCCATAAAGCATGATTAAGCTTGTTCCGAAGATTGAGAACCCGACAATGTGACTTGCACTACTGTGCATTGCTCCGAATACCACCATCAAAACGAGTCCCGCTATCGATAGTAGCATCGCTATAAGGTGGGTGAGCGCGCTTAGTGGTTCATTATCTCTCTTTTTCATGCTGCAGTTATAGATGTCCCTATTGTATGCTCAACTCTATGAGCTGCCAACTACTATATGGTATCTGTTAATCTCGTTCCCTGTCTTTGGAGATATGATTGTGCTTTCTAATATGCCACCATTGCTAAGTATGATTTTGTTTGAGGCTATGTTTGTTACGTGGCAGGTTATCAGCAAGCGTTCTCCAGGGTGTGTTGCTTTGAGCTTATCAAGCAGGAGACTTAGGATGTTGGTTCCATGTCCTTTCTCTCGGTGTGAAGGGCTGATATCGTATCCGATATTGCCTCCAGCTATTCTTGTTAAGTCGCTTAGTTCGGGTCTGAACCTTGCTGTGCCAAGTATTGTGTCCGAGTCGTTCACGAGCCAGTATGTATGAGTCTCTGAGTATCCCGGCTGCAAGCCAATACCCTTTGACATATCATCTATTCTTTGCAGATAGTCTTCGAATGAGTCTTCATCTCTATTGAAATGTTTGGGGTAACTCAGTTCGTCGTGGTCGTCATAATCTTTGACCATTGAGTAGAACTGATCTTGATAATCCTTATGTGGCTTTATTAATCCGTATCTCATGTTTGTTTATGGAAATATACGAACAGACCCTGACTTGGCGTTTTCGTACCTTGTGCCTAGTTAATTTGACTGCGCTATTTTATCACTATGATTTGTTTTGTGAAGGCAGCGCGTTTTATTTGGCGTTCAGACATTCTACAATTTGAGCATTGCCGAGAAAATAAGTTTCTTTATGTTTGGTTTTTAGACCGACTTTATCCAGATAGTGATCTAGTCCGATCTGCATAAAATCATCGTAGTATCTGCTCTCCCAGAGTTTGACGATGTTGCGGACGATTCGCGCTATGATCCTGTTTTTTGGTTTGTGATAGTCGACGATAATGATTTGTCCTTCTGATTTCGTTGCGCGCATCATCTCTTTAAGCACTAATATGCCTATTTCTTCCGGCATATCGTGAAGGCCGAAAGAGATTGAAGAGACATCGAAATATCCATCCGGGTGATGGATCTCTGTCGCGTCACCTTTGGAAAAACTGACGTCATACTCCTTTTTTACCTTCTTTTCCGCACGACTAAGCATATCTTCTGAGAGGTCTATTCCTGTAACAGAGTATCCTCGCTTGGCAAATGCAATTGCCTGAGCTCCCGTACCGCATGCGGTGTCAAGAATTCGCTTGTTTGCGCCTATCACTCTCTCGGCTGCTTTGCGTCTCAGCTTGGCAATCAAAATCGCCATATAGTCATAAACAGGTGCCCATTTCTTGAAGAATTTGGCGTTGTATGATGAGTGGTTTTGTTTGGTGGTCATCTATGCTTGGGTTTGTATTTCATTGTTGATTTGACTAATTGCATCTTGAAAAACTACATGCAAAACGGCAGTTTTAGCTGATGTTCCTGCGTGGCTATCATACTGCGAAAATTGTACACCGCGTAACGGTGCCTTTTCCACAACCTAAATCTGGTTGGTCTCCAAATATTTTTACAATATTTTTTGACCTTTGATCAGTCTCACAAGCACTACGATGATAGCTATCACGAGTAGAATGTGAATAAAACCTCCTATTGTGTAGGAAGTAATGATTCCGAGTAACCACAAAACGATGAGAACAATGGCGATAGTCCACAACATATGGTAGGGGATTAGAAATGAAAACTTTGAATTAAGGCAAGTTATCTGGAATCCTCTTTTTGAGAGTGGCTGCTTTTCATCATAGTTGATAATAGGAATTAGTGCAATTGTGGCTGGCAATTACTCTACTCAGTTGTTATGCCGTCAAATTCTGCGTCGTTGGCTTCCGCTTCTTTTTTGGTGGTACGTACGATACCGTCTTTGTGGTGAGCTGGAGAATAGATGGTATAAACCTTCAAATCCTCTGTATCCGATGTGTTAATGATATTATGCTCAGCTCCAGCGGGTATGACGACAGCTATACCGTCCCCAACTTCATATTTGTTACCATCAATGATGCATTCGCCATGCCCTTTCTCAAAGCGAAAGAACTGATCATTCTTTGAATGAGTCTCCATTCCGATTTCTTCATTGGGTTTTAAATTCATCAAAACCAGTTGGCTGTGTTCTGATGTATACAACACTTTGCGGAAATTTGTGTTTTCCAAAGTGTCCTTTTCAATGTTTGTTGTAAATCCTTTCATGAGTTTGATATGGTTAATTAGTGTTGCAATATTTTCTTGTTTATCTGATTATACACCAATTTTTGCTCTACTTAGTCACTACGCTTAAAGAGTGGAGGGAAATCTCCAAATACACTCTGTTAGCGTATGTATTTTTTTCGTTAGGGGTGAGTTTTGCGAGCGAAAACACCTTATTTCTTATGGCCAGATAATATATTTAAAAGCCATAAGTAGAAGTGCTATGGCAATAACTGTTCGGAATTTTTTCTCAGGGGGATCTTGTCGCTTATTTTTCGTCCAGCGTATCCGCCAAGGAATGATGCTGGGATGGCTAATGCAAGTGCGATAAGCAAATTGTTCTCAAACCTTACTCCATCAAGTACATATTTTACGATTCTTCCTGTGTCAATAAAAATACCGATTGCTCCTGCTGTAAAAACGAATGATACTTCTTTTTAAGTCGTAGGCTGATAGAAATGCTGCTCGTATTGCTCCGCCCACTCCGAATATTCCAGAGCTGAAGCCCGACAAAATGCCGCCGATAAGCGCACTAGAAGCGTTTGCTGTTATTTTCCAAGCTTCTTCTGGAAGAACTTCAGATAAACAATTGGTAAAATCCCTATCGTGTTCAATACCAAGATGGCAATAAACCATTTCATCTGATTGTTTCTTCCGCACTTCCATAGGGCAATACCTTTCCAAATTAATTCCCAAATACCCAATGGAATGATAATGAACCAAGCTGCAATTGGAATTTCTGATATCATATTAGATATATTAATTATTTAAATAATGTGATGATCACAATTTCAGCTAACGTTCCTGCGTATGCGATGTTTGCCACTGGTAAAATACGCTGAAAGCGTACCACTGGCAAATATGGGTGTAGCGAAGAAGCGAAGCGACTGAACGAAACCGCTTATACCTTGTTAGCTGATGTACATTTCTTCCTTTGATTTCTGGAAGAAATTACTTTTAAAACTGGAATAAGAATTTGATTTTTCCGTTTTTGTGAGCACAAGAGGTGGCTATGGGGTGAATGCCCGAAGCCCCAAACACCTTATTCTAAATCTTTCTTTTTTGCTTCAAACTCTTTTTTGTTGATGTCGCCTTTTGCGTAGCGTTTTTTCAGAATTTCAAGTGGAGACTTATCTTTCCCGTGCATGTCATCGCCATGACCATGTCCGCACATATGGCCATTCCCGAAACCGCCTCTTACTAAAGCGATAATTGCCCAGACTATGAGACATCCAAAAATAAGCATGAATATCCAACCGAAGCCACCATATGGCATAAATCCATAATTCATCATAAGATTATTTTGTTAAAAAGTTAAAATTTTATCGCTTTCCTGCACAAGTTCGTATAAATCTTTCATACTGCTCATCGGGCAGGAATTGGTAGCTTCTTGGTTTCTCGATTTTAAACAAGTGCCACATGCCAAAATTTTCGCTTTCTCTGATTTCAAAAATTCCGCTACCTGTTCTTGAATGTTGAATTTTTCTGAATTAGCTGCTTCATATTCCACTCCCTCTCCAACGAGAAAAATTTTAACTTCGTCGCCTTCCTTGATAGCAAAATTAGCTAAACGGAAAGCGTTCCAATTTGTTTCTGGATTTGTTTGGCTGATGATGATGCCTAGTTTCATAAGTTATTTGGAATTATTTATAATATCCTGGATTTTTTTATCGATTTCTTGCGGCTTATCTCCCAGATCGACATCCGGAAAAAAGTGAGAGAGTACAGTCGGACGCATGCCGGAAATGAATGTTTGCCCATCTTTGATATAAACGTTGATTTTACATGGCAGACAAAGTCCGATTTTAATATCGACATTTAAAAAATCATTGGCGTATTTGGCATTGCAGAATTCAATGATTTTAAACGGTTCTCTCTCAAACCCTTTTTCAGTCAAAGTTTTCTGAACATCATGAATATGTAAAACCCGCATGCCTGCTTTGGCAATTTCTTCCTCAACGCTTTTTATTGCTGAATCAAAGTCCTTTGTTGTTGTTTGAGTATAGTCAAAGTCCATATTTTTGGTTGTTAATTTTTTTAGTTGATGATTGAATTGTAATTCAAAAAATAATCTTTATAAAGTGTTTTCGGAGCGTAGCGGAGAAAACTCCATATTTCCCCTCTATAAAAAAAATGGAAAACAAAATCGGATTCTTTTAAAAGCTTGGGCGTTGCCCAAAAAGGAAAACATGTATGTCACATAACGTTAGGGATATACGAAGTTTTTCTGGAACGAAGTGGAAGAAAAATTTGGGTGAGGGGCGAGCCGAGCCCCGAACCGTATATCCCTTGTTATACGTCCCGACGACTGAAAGGAGGAGAACGCAGCGTGGCACGAAGCGTAGCGGAG
>Ga0210019_1001508_pt1 | contig 24607 bp, 24 predicted proteins | sample CryGeyCG2114_020_2_FD_183969 | JGI IMG/M metagenome (GOLD analysis project Ga0210019, IMG submission 183969) | Groundwater microbial communities from aquifer - Crystal Geyser CG11_big_fil_rev_8/21/14_0.20 (SPAdes) (version 2) | ecosystem: Environmental > Aquatic > Deep subsurface > Groundwater ...
GTGAATTACGAAACTCGTCGCAGGCATAATTTTTGAAAGACATTGCGCAGGCGAACACGCAAGCATAACAAAAAATCAGCAGATTTTTATGATGTCTTGCAAAAATTTATGCCAAGAAAGAGTTTCGTAATTCATAGAGACTTATATGAATTATATTTTTAATAAAAAAAATAATACGAAGTTTGTTACATTACATTTCCTTTTTTTAATGGGGTTAAGTATTATAGGTATTGCCGATGCCTCATATCTTACAATAAAACATTATTCAGATACCGGCATAAATTGTTCAATTTTTAACGGATGTGAATTAGTTACGACAAGTTTATACTCAACAATTTTTAATATACCTGTCGCAATATTTGGAATAGTATTTTATATACTCGTATTTGCGTTAATATTTTTATTTTCAAAATTTAGAAATAAGAAATTTTTATTTCTACTCGCGGTAATGACAGGTGTTGGATTTTTAATTTCTATGTATTTTATATATGTTCAAGCTTTTATTCTCAATGCATATTGTCTTTACTGTTTGGTCTCCGCCATAATATCCACAGTATTGTTTATTCTAAGTATGGTAATAGTGATACAATATAATAATACTGCCGATATTACTGATAAGAAAAAATTAAACGAGATAAAAAATAATGAAATAAACACGCGGATTTAACAATTTAACAATTTAACAATAACTTTATGAAACGACTTTTAAAAACAAATACAGCGTCAATTTTTTTACGATTGGCATTTGGATGGCTTTTTTTATACGCCGGTATTACAAAAATTATAAATCCAGAATGGACGGCTGCGGGATTTTTAAACAACGCACAAACATTATCAGGATTTTATGGCTGGCTCGCGTCGCCGAATATTCTTCCATTTGTTGATTTCTTAAATCAATGGGGTATAACTCTTATCGGCATCGCTTTAATATTGGGAATTTTTGTCAGATTAAGCTCTTATCTCGGCGCGTTTTTAATGGTTTTATATTACTTTCCGAATCTTGCGTTTCCATATGTTGGCGAGCATTCATTTTTAGTGGATGAGCATATAATATATGCTTTAGCGTTAATACTTATAGCAAGCATCCATACAAAACGGCATTTTAGTATTTTAGGGAGTAAAATGTAATAAATAAAAAAAGATTGACAAATATTGTTAATATGCTATAATATAAAAAGTCGGGCAAACGCTCGATTTTTTGTTTTTATTTGCGACATTGCAAAAAAGCAAAATTTATTAGCATAAAAAACGGCTTATTATAGAAATAACAATATTAATCGCGACTTTTCTTGCTTATTCAAACCCTGCGCCTATAGCGGAGAAAGTAGAACCTGCAAGAGTGGAAAACGCGACAAAAGAATTTATAGGATTTACAGAATCTTCAAGTATTGAGGAGTATGTGCGGGAGCATTTTGAAAATTATCCAATTATGGCGGAAGTCGCCAAATGTGAATCGCGATTTCAGCATTTCAAAGAAAATGGCGACATCGTAAGAGGTGAGATTAATAATGCTGATATTGGCGTGATGCAAATAAATGAATATTATCATTCCAATACGGCAAACAAACTTGGTATTAATTTATACACGCTTGAAGGTAATCTAAAATACGCGGAGTATCTTTTTGAGAAAGAGGGGACTGCGCCGTGGATTGCATCGTCAAAATGTTGGAAGATTCAAGACCATATCGCTATTAGATGAAATAGATAATTTAATAATATAAAATAAAACAGCAAAAATTTTTGCTGTTTTATTTTATAAAATTTATTATTTTTATCAATTAAGATTAAAAGAGATATCTCTATTAAATACAGTGGGGAATATAATTATTTTAATTTTGTAGAGAAAGAAAAGCGTATTATATTATTAAATTATAAGTGTCGCACAATATATCTTTTTATCAGATTGCTTATGCGACACAACATAAAAAATAAACACAAAGAATTGACTGAGCACAAATTCTCTATTGTGCATCTCTGTCATAATTCTCCACTACTCTTTTATTTTCATATTTTCAATGATTTCCGCAATCCGCAAAATTCCTGAAATGTCTGCCACCCCATTAAATACTGTCCCTTCGCAAGTGTTTTCTTTTTATTTTTTAAAATATCTTTTAGTGTTTCCTCCGATATATTTTCATTCATCTGAAGAAAGATTATCGGATATTGGTTCATATACTTATTTTTATATTTTTGCAGTTTAATATTGAGACATACTATCAAATTACGCCGATTCGCAGGATAAAATACATCCACACAAAACCCATCACACATATCATATACAAGAAAATCAGTTCTGCTACGCCCATCATCTGTAAAAAGAAACTCATGGCGCACAAATTCCTTTTGAAATGATTTACAAAGAAATTCGTATATCTTTGCTCCTGTCTCGTGAGCCCTTTTGTTTATCTTTTTGGCGCGTTTAGTACTATGCTCTCCCGAGCGAAAATCTTCCTGTCCTTTTAGCTTTAATTCTTTACGCACATTTACCAGTCCGCCCAAACTTCGCTCAATAGAACGAGACGCTGGTAAATATTGGTACAGGTCAATTTCTGTTGCTGTTGGATAGCGACCATATTCTTTATAAAAATGTTCAAATCCGGCAGCAACCTCTTTTAATTTCCACGGTTTTTGGAACCCTACCCTTTGTTTGCGTAGCGTCATATAATTTATTATATCATAGTGTCGCAAAACGCATATAAGAAAGGATTCAATAACATCGGTTCAATCTTGATGTTAATAATATAAAAAATCGCTCCATTGGTTTTAATATAAAACCAATGGAGCGAAAATTGTCATCCAAAATATCTATTTTCATAAAAAGAAATCTCTGTGTTTTCATATATAAACACGGAGATTTCAACATTATCTCCGTACAATTTTTTAGAAGACATAACTTCCTCTTCTAAAAAATCATTACCTATGACGGCGATAGGAATGCCTGTTAAAACACAACGCAATCCCTCCTTTGCGTTCTGTTTTATTTCAATAGGCGCATTTTTCGCCTCAACCGTCTTTGTAATTTTTATAACTACTACTCCATCATTTTCTATGGCAACAATTTTTCCTTCCATTTTTTCTTCCTCCTTTTTTCAAAAATATAAATATAATTTTTCTTTAGTTCTTTAATATTTGTATCATTTAATTATTAAAAAGTCAATTTTTTTAATTTTTCAAGTATCACAGGACATCCGACATCCTATAAAGTAAAAAGCTCTTTATCTTTATTGTGTATTGTTAAATAGATTTTTTATAAATAATCAAGAGGGTTCAGATATGCGTTAAGAGGCGCGACCGGAATATAAGCATCGCCACAATTTGTTTTTCCATTTGTATAATCGCCGTATCGCACAATCTGAACTCCTTGACTTGCGTAAACCGTAAAATGCAGATGTGGACCTGTTGAATATCCGGTATTTCCAGAAAGTCCGATTGTATCTCCCGTAATTACTGCGTCTCCTTTGCTCACTTTTATTAAACTCAAATGCGCGTAAAGCGAGGACAATCCATTATTGTGCCGTATCAGAACATACTTGCCGTATGAATAGCATCCTTTTACTTCATCGGTATTCCCTATCGCTTCCACAATTCCAGTAAGCGCGGCTTTAACTTTCGTGCCTGATGACGCGCGAAAATCCACCCCATTATGCCCTTTTCCTTTATATGCTCCCGATTTTGCGAATTCCGTATCTCCAAAATATTGAGTAATTTTTATACTATCAAGCGGCCAAGCAAGAATACCTCTTCCAGCGGCTGGGATTTTATTCGGGTCAATCTCAATCTTCAACTGCGACTCAAGGTCAATAAGTTCGCGCTCAAACGCTTCGCGCGCCGCCGTTTTTTCTTCAACGAGTTTTTGATAAGTTGATTCTTTATTTTTTGTAATATCAAGGAGCGCTGTTTTGTCTTTTTTGTTAATATCAAGCGCGTATTTTTGGTCTGATAAATCATTCTTAAAATTCGCAAGTTCTTTTTGTTTTTTTTCCGTCTGATTTTTCTTTCCTTCAAGTCCTTCTTTTAATTCGGCGAGTCGTTTAATATCATCCACTATTGTTATTTGAAATTGCCGCAATGTTTCTATTTGGTCAAGAAGTTCTGATAAATTATCGTTTGATAAAATAATTTCAACAAGAGAGTTTGATTCCGCTTCATTTATCGCGCGAAGTGTTTTTGCTGTGGCTTTTTTATTTTTATCAATTTTTTCTTTTTTTTCTCCAATACCAAAAGAAAGTTCTTCTATTTGCAAATTTGCTGAATCTATTTTGTTTTGTGTTAATTTGATGTTCGTTGAAATTTTCTGTCGCGATATTTCAAGAATTTTTACTTCATTTGTAAGTGTTTGTTTTTCTTTTCCCACAATATCAAGGTCTTTTTGGTATTGCTCAATTTCTTTTTCAAGTTCTTCTATTTTTATATTTCTGTCAGATATGCGATTTTTTAGTTCGTCTATAATAGATGCTCGTGTATTATTTGCAGTAAAAATAAAAAATCCAATGATTACAAAAATAATAACTGTTATTAAAAATAGATGGTCAATTTTTTTTAGCATAAAACCATTATATCAAAAAAATTTACCAACAAGCGGTTTTTTGTTTTTTTTATAGAAGTTTATGAAAATTATATGAAAGTCAGATTTCCATATTTTAATAGTGCCTGTCCTCATTCATACTTCACCCATTTACTCCTGTGAATAAATAAAATATCAAGGTTAAACCTTGATATTAAAGATTGTGATTTTGCGTGATTAAACCGTTAATTTTTTTCAAACCGCCAATGCCACGGCTCAAACATTACGCCAAATTTATTATCTTTGGGATAAGAAAGCGAGAAACCAAATTTTTTAGCGTATTGCAAAAGCCAAGCATATTCTTTGGTTTTATTAAAATCTTTAATATTTTTTATACCATTCTCCGGCGCAACATCTATGGCTTGTCGCAAAGAATAACCATGCTCGCTACAGCCAGGTAGTGTCAAACGCCATAAGGTTTTTTTTACATTCCATTTATTTTCAAAAAATGTGATAAATAAAATCACTGCTTGATACGCCGGAGAACGGTAACCGGAAGTTATATTAATTGATTTGCCTAAATCTTTCCGCATCGCTTTTTTTATTTTAAGAAACGCCGTAAAAACAAGTTTTGGCAGATATTGAGTTTTTACCTTTATTATTTTTTTGTTATTAGCTGAAAAATATGTCTGGTTGGCAATCGCGACTAAATTCTTTGGTATGGGTCTAATGCCGTAAAAAACAGTATGCTTTTTACCATAATCCTTAGGTTCAACCGAACAAACTTTATCAATTAATTTTTTTTCTTCTCTGCTTAAAAAAGCATACAGGTCATTAAATGAAATCAACTGCGCGTGGAAATCTTGTTTTAACTTTAACAGTTTTTTATAAAGCTCTGCACCGATGTATTTCTCTATAATAGAAAAATATAACATGACATAAAAATAATATCCTAATAAAAATTTTCTTTCAAGTTTTTATATCCTTGACATTTGGACTACGCGATTTTATTTATTGCATTGTGTAAACGAGAAATCGTTTCTTTTTTCTCCAACGCTTCTGTGAGCTTAAACGGGTCTGGAGATTTATCTTTTCCTGAAAGCGCGTAACGCATAGGCCAAAGCACCGAACCTCTTCCCTCTTTTTCCGCGAAATCCCATATTGATTTTTTTATTTCATCTGAATTGAATTTATTATCGGAAATATTTTCAAGAAAATTTATAATTTTAAGCAAATTTTTCGCGACTATATTTAAATCAGTATCCGTCTTCCAAAGCAAATTTTTTGTTTCGTATTTTGGCTGTTTAAAATAATAATCCAAATCCCCTTCCTTCGTAATTTTTAAGATATCGCTCCATATATTTATCCGTTCTTTTATTATAGGAATAATTTTTTTAAGAATTTTATCATTGTATTCACTCATATTTAAAATATTTTCAGGCAGATTTTGCTTAATATTTTTAAATATTTCTTCTTCTGACATTTTTTTTATATATTCTCTATTAAACCAATTGAGTTTTTCTATATCAAAAATCGCGCCGCCTTTTTGTATATTTTCAAGATTAAATTCCTCTACAAGTTTATTCATAGCAAACAATTCATTATTTGTGCCGGGGTTCCAGCCAAGCAGAGCTATATAATTGATTAAAGCATCCGAAATATACCCTTTTTGACGATATTCGCTTATGGATGTAGCATTACCTCGTTTTGACATTTTTGACCTATTTGGAGCCAAAATAAGCGGAATATGAGCATATTTGGGTCTATCTATTTCCAACGCTTCTTGTATGAGGATTTGGCGAGGAGTATTTGAAATATGGTCTTCTCCTCTGATTATATGACTAATTTCCATTTCATAATCGTCCACGACGACGGCTAAATGATAAAGTGGGTCATTTATTGTTTTTGCTATAACAAAATCACCGAGTTCCGTGGTATCAAACTCAATTTTACCGCGAATTATATCGTCAAATTCTACTTTTCTATTCGGATTTTTTAATCGCACGACTTCAACTTGTTTTCCAGTTTCTATTTTACTTTCTTCTTTTGAAAGATACGCTTTACCATTTTTAAGTAATTTTTCAATATATTTTTTATATACATCGGTTCTTTCCGACTGCCGATATAGATTATCATTATCCAAACCAAGCCATTTTAATCCTTCTAAAATATCGTCTTCAAATTCTTTTTTGCTTCGCTGTTTATCAGTATCTTCAATACGAATAATAAACTTGCCATTATTTTGTCGCGCAAAAAGATAATTAAACAAAGCACTCCGCGCCGTGCCTATATGCAAATTGCCCGACGGAGAAGGAGCTATTCTTGTTATTATTTGATTTTTCTTCATATTTTTTACTTTTCGTGTCTTAATGCCAATGCCATAATTCCTTCAGCGATTTTACGTGTCGCATTCGGCTTTGAAAAATTTTCTGCTCCCTTTTTCATTCTCTCTTTAATCGTATTGTCTCCCATAATTCTGTCAATTTCTGAAATAAGAAGATTTGGAGAAAGATTTATTTCTTCAATCACAACGCACGCTCCGGCTCTTTCATACGCAAAAGCGTTTTTTCTTTGGTGGTCTCCGTTTGAGTCCGTTATCGGAATAATTATACTCGGAATTTTCCATATGGCTATTTCAAAAATCGCGGACGCGCCCGCTCTTGAGAGCGCGATATTCGCCGCTCCCGCCGACATACGCATAGCAAGCGTGTTCAGATAGCCAAATGTTTTATATCTATGACTATTTTTTGAATTTTCAAGAATAATTTGCGCAGTTGATTTAATCTCTTCAAAATTTTTTTTCCCCGTCTGATGAATAATCTGATATTTTTCAACAAGCATCGGAAGAGCTTCCATAATGGTATTATTTATTTTTTGCGAACCCTGTGACCCGCCTATAATCAAAATTGTTGGAATTTCTTTTTCAAGTTTTAGAAATTCATAAGCGCCTTCATAAGCGATGTGATATATATCTTTTCTTACTGGATTACCGGTGTATGCAACTTTATCTTTATCAAAATATTCTATTGCTTCTGGAAATGATACAGCGATTTTTTTCGCAAACTTCCCCGCCCATAAATTAGTTCTTCCCGGCGCGGCGTCTGATTCATGGATAATGACAGGTATATGAAAAAATTTAGCGGCAAATACCGTTGGAAAACTCGCGTATCCTCCTTTGCTGAAAACGACATCTGGATAAATCATAAAAATTTGAAATATTGTTTTTACTATGCCGATTCCTGTTTTAAATATGTCAAAAAAATTCAATACGGAAAAATATCGGCGTATTTTTCCCGCTGGACTTTTTTTGAACTTTATATTATTTTCATAAAGAGCTCTCGCGTCAAACGGAGTGGGAGCTATATAATACAACTTTGGTTCAAGAAGTTTATTTTCTTTTATAATAGCTCTTATTTCTTCGGCAATTGCTATTATCGGATAAAAATGTCCACCCGTTCCACCGCCTGTAAATACAATTTTCATAAAATAAATAAATTATCGCGAATTAAATAATACATAATGTAAATAAATACGATTTTGAATAATATTATTATGTTTTTCTAAACTTTGAAATATTAAGTATAATCCCTATTTCCGCAAGCGCAAATAAAAGCGCGCTTCCGCCATGGCTTACAAATAAAAGAGGCAGTCCCGTGAGAGGCATTACTCCAAGCATTGAACCAATATTCATAAATGACTGCGATATTATAAGTATAACAATTCCGACCGTAAACAGTCTACCAAAACTGTCAGGCGCTTTCGCGGCAATTTTAAGTCCTCTAAAAGCGAGAAATAAAAATAGCGTTATAAGAAGAATGCTTCCTATAAATCCAAATTCTTCCGCCGCTACGGCAAAAATAGAATCTCCTATCGGCTCGGGTAAATATTGAAATTTCTGCACACTTTGCCCGAAACCTCTTCCAAACCATTCTCCAGAGCCGATTGCAATCAGTGATTGTTTAATTTGCCAGCCGGCGCCAAGAGTATCGCTTGCAGGATTTATGAAAGTCAAAATTCGCGTTTTTATATACGGCTGGAAATTCGCGAGAATCGCCACGCCTGTAGCAGATATAATTCCAAGAAAAAATATGTCGCGCCATCTTGCTCCCGCTACTATAAACATAGCAAGCCCGGAGGCTAAAATCACAATAAATGTTCCCGTGTCTGGCTGAGAAAGCAATATGCCGCCTGTAATCCCAAGTAAAATTATAAAAGGTATTATCCCGTGTCCGTATGTGTGTATTTTATCTTTTACATTAGTAAGCCATGCGGCAAAAAAAATGACAAAACCGATTTTAAGCATTTCCGCCGGCTGAAATGTGATTATACCGAAGTTAATCCACCTTCGCGCGCCTCCAAATTCTATTGCAAGACCGGGAATAAATACTAAAAGCGTCGTAAAAATTGACACTAAAAATATATAAAAAGCGTATTTTCTCCAAAATGTATACTTAATCCGCGTCATCGCAAGCATAGCAAGCAAACCTAAAAAAATACCCAAGAAAAATTGGTTAAACGCAACCGATGAGAATCGCGCGCCATCTCGCGCTAAAAGTCCGAGAGACGCGGATGTGAAAATAAAAAAACCCGCCACGACTAAAATAATAACTGTTATTAAAAATGGTCTGTCAATTTTTCGCATATTTTTATAGGAATTATTATACTATAAAAAACAAACAAAAAATCGCAATATGCAAATTGTAATTAGCATATCAATGTCCCGCCTTAATGCTCGCCTTGATATTCACTTGATAGTTAAAATGCCAAGAGATAAATTCCATTAATATGGTAACTATCTTATGACTTCTTGTTTCGTAAAATCTTTTTTTCTTTTTTTCATATTATTACTAATACTATCATATATGATAGTATGTGGAAATTAATTTGTATTATTTGTGGATAATTAGATAATAAAAACACTACTATATATGATAGTATGAAAAGAAAAGGGTACCTGACCCCTGACCCTCTTTTCTTTTTTTGCTCGCTTGAAAATATTGTTCTCATATTCTTTTGTTAATTATTAATAAATTAATTCTAACAAAAGAAAACACCAGATTTTAGATATGCCTGTGTCCACTTTATAGGGTACATATCACTGGCTGCGGGGTTAGGACTCGAACCTAAATGACAACATCCAGAGTGTTGTATCCTACTATTAGATGACCCCGTAATATTTATTATATTATCATATTTGGAATAATTTCTAAATTCTAAATTATAACTTTCACGAAAAATAAAGCGTTTTTTGTTGTATCTTTAGTTAAATTAAAATGGTGCGTGATTTCAGCGATAGCAGATTTTCGACACCTTTTTATTTTAATACTAAAAAGGGTACCTGACCCCCTTTTTCTGCTTTTCTGTCCTTTTCTTGTACGGTGTTTATTAGTCTTTCTGACAAACTAAAAATTGAATATAGGGTGCATTTGTACCAACAGTAGTACCAGTATTATTAACGGTAACGCTGGTGGTGGCTGAAGGTGCCGACCATGATGTTGTCGGTTGGGCCGACCAGGCTGTATTAAGGCGATAGGTATTAATACTTCCTATCAGGCCCGGAGCCTGGATAGGCTCAATCCTATGAATATGGCTAGGATCAGTGACACCGTGATTGTGTTGTACAACCGCACGATTTTCTCCATTAGTGAGAGCCGTTCCAGTGATCCCTGATAGTGCGCCTCCTGATTGCAGACCGACCAGGTATCAACCCTGGGCGGTTGCCAGCGCGCTCCAACCGCTCGGGCAGACAGTGTCGTTGAAAAACATTACCGCCTTGCTAGGAACGCCTCCACCTATCGGCGCGCTTGAGCAGTTATTGCCGTTCTCGTCGCAATAATACTTTGCTCCTACCGCGCCCTCCACATCAAGCTTTAAGTTTTGCTCGCCACCAACACTCGGACTCATCGTCCCGATGCCGATATTATCCTGAAAATATCCGTTTCCAAACACAGCAAGAGAGTTTAAGGAAAGTCCTCCGTCTTTCACTTGAGCGATTGAGCCGACATTTACAGGCATTGGAGTATTCCCCAAAGGAGGCGTCTGCGTAGGTCCAATCCACGCGGCGAATATGTAATTGACAGAGAGAGCGAATGTGAACGCTATTGTGAGTAAAAGAAATTTTGTGAGATTTTTTCGCATAATTTTTGATTAGCTTTACAAACTTTATGAACTTTATGACTTTATGAACTTTATAACTTTATAACTTTATGACTTTTTTTATTGTATTTTAATTCGGCAGATTTTCATATAAAAATCTGTGGATAACTTTGATATAACTTTTAGTATTACTTTTTGTCAGTAACTTGGCGGTTAAACCGCCAAGTTTATTTGTGATTTGTGATTTATTTGTAATTTGGCGCTTTGAATTTGGAATTTATTAGAAATTAGGAATTAGAAATTAGTTTGTCCTTTATCCGATAAGCGCGACTGACAATCCGATAATCGCAAAAACAACGCTTATAATCCAAAATCGCATTGTTACTTTTTCAGCGGGCCATCCGATTGCTTCAAAATGATGATGGATAGGCGCGACTCGGAAAACTTTCTTGCCGTTTCTAAATTTTTTAGATAAAAGTTGTATTATCACGGATAAAACCGTAATAACAAGCGGAAAAGCAACAATTGGAAGAACAAAAACGCCGTGCCCTCCTCCGAGCGAGTCAGTCATAAAAGCGACCACTGTTAATGTAATAGTGAGCCCCATCGTGCCAGTTTCTGACATATAAAATCTTGCGGGCGGAATATTAAACCACAAGAATGCTAAAATACTTCCGACAATAAGAGCGCAAAAAGCCGCTAAATTTATTTGTTGCTGATAAAAAGCAATACCAGCATAAGCCGCAAATATTGTCGCAAACACCCCGCCCGATAATCCGTCTATGCCGTCTATTACGCCACCCGCATAGATAGCAAGCACCACAAGTATAAAAAATGGAATAAAATAAAAACCAAGCGTCCAATCTTCCAGAAAAGGAAGTCCGATTGATGCAATGCCGAGTTTTGCAAAAAACCACAATGCAACAAATACGGAAATAAATCCGACAATCAATAGCCGTTTTTTAAGCGAAAGACCACCTGCTATATAACCACCATTTCCTTTTATTTCTAAAATATCATCTATCATTCCAACAAACCCTCCTGCCATAAGTGTAAAGAGCGGAATCCATGTTTGGTCGCGGCTTAAAAAATCAAATTTGGCGGTTATTTCTGATGGAAATATTTTTGAGATGAGCCATATGCTTATGATTGTGATAAATGCGCTTGCCCATATAACAATACCTCCCATTCTCGGCGTATTCACTTCCCTGTCTTTATGAAGTTTGTTAAATATGGGTGTTTCTCTTCCATCAGTGGCTATTTTTTTTGCCGTCTTCTTCCACGCTTTATATTTATAAAGATAATAAGTTATAAGCGGAGTGATAAGAATACCAATGAAAAAAGCGATTGCGGAGGGCGTGAAAACTTTAATGATGTCTATAATCATAGATTTTAATATTGTATAATAAAATAAAAAATTTAACAAAAATAAAATATGTATGGAATAAAATATAATAGGGCAACACTTAGTGTTGCCCTATTTTGTCGATAATTTTTTATTCACAGAAAAAATTTTCTGTTAATTCTGGATATATAAATAATTATATATCCAGTTCTCCAAAAAATTTCTTTTGAAGAAATCGACAAAAATATAAATCGCCGCCCATGCTAAATTGAGAGAGAAGGATAGCGCTTTCTCCCAACTTTTTCAACAGTTGTAAAATTAAAACATGGGCGGATACTATAAACTGCCCGCGCAGTGAGAAAGATGTAATGCGTTACATCTTCCCACTTTATATCACCAAAATATAAAAACGCGGGCAGTAAACTTCTGCATAATATACTATAAATTTTTTAGAATAATGTCAAGTAGTTTTTCCACATCTCTAAATCTGCCATTTTGCGTTGAGCCCAAGACAGTAATAATGATGGGTCTATTAATACCAGCGTCAAAAGCGATAATAAGATTACCTTCCGCAAGGTCGGTAAAGCCGGTTTTGGAAGCAATTAAACCCGGCAATGAATTAACAGCAGAATTTGTGTTTATTGCCGTATGATTAATATCGTTTAAAGACGCGAACTCAAGTTCTTTATATTTGGTAGCTTCAAAAATTTCCATATTATTTACAATAGCGTATTCCATAAGCAATGACATATCGCGAGCTGAACCATATCCACCTCCGAGAAATTCATTTGTATCAAGCCCCGTCGGATTTATAAAATATGTTTGATTAAGTCCGATTTCTTTTGCTTTTTCATTCATCGCGCGCGTAAAAGTTTTTTTACTATCCGCTTCTCTGCTTGGAAAATCGCTTTTCAAAAGACCGGCGACATTCGCGACAGCGCTTGCCCCGTCATTTGATGAAGATATAAGCGTAAATTTAACAATATCCAATAAATTCCATTTTTCATTTTCAAATAATCCGCTATCCCCTTCTTCGGAAATAGCTTCTTTGTCAATTGTTATAATTGAAGATTCAGGGAGTATATTCATAGCCGTAATAACTGTCATAAGTTTCGCAAGAGAAGCGAGTGGTAATTGCGCTTCCTCGTTAAGATTATAAATTGCTTCTTTTTTATTAACATCCCACACAAAAGCGGCTTTTGCTTCCAATGAAATATCTTCAAAAGCATTTACGGAATAATTGATTTCTTCTTTAACATCAGTCAATTTATTTTTATTATCATCTTTTGCAAAAATAAAAAATAAAAATATTATTAAAATTACGCATAAAAACGCTGTCTTTGCGTATATATTTTTTCGTATCCTTGAAATCATATTAGTTTTGTTCCGTATCGCCTTTTTTTTCTTCCAAGGCGGCAAATTTATTCAATTCATCTTGAACTTTGTCAAATTCTGGCATTTCTTTAGCATTTTTTACTCCGAGAAATGCAAGTAATTCCGTCGTTGATTTATATAAAAAACTTCTTTGATTATTCGGGTTTGAAATTTTTTCTATCATACCGCGTATTAGAAGATTTCGCAAAATAAATATTGAATTGACGCCTCTTATATAGTCAATTTCCGCGCGCGTAATCGGTCCTTTATATAAAACGATAGCAAGTGTTTCCGCTCCGGCTTTCCCTATGTCTTTTACAAGTTCTTCTTTGCGTATTTCTTCAATAAGTTCTGACATTTCAGGATGTGTTGCGAGCATAATATCATCGTCTTCTTGTATCAATTGCATCCCCCTGTTTAAAAGTTTATTTTTTAATTCATTGACGGCGTCTTTTACGCTCTCTTCGTCAGATTTTAAAATCTTAACAATATCTTTGATTTTCATTGTCTCGCCCTTAAAAAAAAGCAATGCTTCAATTTTTGAATCTAATTCCATAATATTAATCATTATCCAGTATCCACAGTCAGCATGATTTCCAGCAAGTCCAGCAAGGTCCGACCTTGCTGGAAAGATTACTGCTTGTTATATTCATCAAAATCTTTCTCAAATTCTTTCAGAATATCCTCAAAACTATTAATTTGCGGAGACTGATCGAAAAAAATATCTTTATTTAGAATAACTTTTTCTGGTCTATCCCCGATAAAATAGTCGTAATAGCTTGAATATCTATAATTTTGAATGAATTTTTTTGCAGATGTTAGATTTGAAATACCTTTCTCTTTCCAATTCTGGTGAATCAACTTAAACGGGTTAAGATGAATGTATGAAAATATCCAATTTAAATATGCATCCGTATTAATATGTTTTGCTTTAAACCGACTCTCAAATAAAGAACCTTCTCTATCGTGTTTTGTATTAAAATACATTGAGTAAGCAGTCAATAGCTTTTGCATAAATAAACTTATACCGCCATCAATTTTTTCATGGAGTAGCAAATGAAAATGATTCGGCATTAAACAAAACGCGATAATATAAACTAATGTATCTTTTCTATCAACTCCAAATAATTCCAGCAAGGTCCGACCTTGCTGGAATAAATTATCAGTTCTTACCGATATAGTATTATTGCAGATATACAATGAAAATACAAACCGTCTGTAATCATTATCGTTTGTAAAAATAATCCTTTTATCGGTGCCTCTGCTATAGGAGTGATAAGTTTCTCCAACTATAAATGGTATTTTTCTTATCATTTTATCATTATAACAATATCATTAGCTTCCAGCAAGATTCAGCAAGTCAGCAAGGTCCGACCTTGCTGGACCGACAAAGTGTTACAAAGGAAAGTCCTTTGTTGGAAACAAATTCCAAATTACAAACAAATTTCTAATTTCTAATTTCTAATTTCTAATAAATTCCAAATTACAAATTCAATTATTTAATCATATTTCGGAACACCAATACTGTCGGATTCTATTATTATATCAGAAAATTTCTCATCTTGAATTACTGACACTATTCCCTGTTTTACAAGTTCAAGCATAGCCAAAAAGCTTACAATAACATTGACTCTGTCTTCTTTTCCGAATCCGGAAAATTCTTTGAAGCTCATTTTTAGATTTTTTGTAATTCTTTCGGTCAAACTTTCAATCATTTCTTCAAGTGAAATTACTTTTTCAACAACTTTCTTTGGAATTTCTGCGATTTTTTTAGGGAGATTGCGAAGAACGATTTTAATACAGTCCGTAATTTTATATACGGATAAATTTTTATCCGGAGAAAAAATCGGATTTATGTTTTTTGAAGGTGTTTTCATATACATTATATTTTTACCAAAATTTTCCTTTATATAAAATGATAATTCTTTCATTCTCTTATATATCTTCAGCCGTTTTTCTAAATCATCAATATTTTCTCGTTCTTCAGAAGATAAATCAAGCGCAGGGAGCAAAGATTTTGATTTTATAAGCACAAGCGTTGATGCAACAAGTATAAAATCCGCTACGCTTGTCATTGGAAAATTTTCTTGTTTGTTTATGTATTCAATATAATCGTCAGCAATCTGCGCGAGCGATATATCGTTTATAAAAAGCTTTCTTTTTTCAATAAGTGAAAGCAAGAGCTCCAACGGTCCTTCAAATACTTCTGTTTTTATTTTGAATGATGTGTTCATAGTTTTGTCTTACTCCGTCAAAAGATTTTTAACAATTTTTACCATCGTTTCTTTTTCTTTCGGGTCGCTTTCAGCGACAAGAAGCGCCAAAGCGGCAAGAGCATTGTCGTTTATCTTTCTTTCACCTGTTTTTTTGAAAAGAAAATTTGTTTTGTCCAAAAAATACACAAATAAAAAGGCGGCGGAGCGTTTGTTTCCGTCAGAAAAAGGGTGGTCTTTGATGATGAAGTAAAGCAGGTGCGACGCTTTGTCCTCTATTGATGGATAAAGTTCTTTGCCTCCGAATGACTGATAAAGGCCTTTGATGATACCTTCAAAACTTCCGTCTTTTTCATTTCCAAACAAATCACTCGCTTCTTTTTTCAAAAGTAATTCTTTTCTTAATTCAGTTATTATTTTCAAGCAATTACCATATTTCAGAACAAATTTTGTTTTCCCGCCTTTTGATTCTTTGAGTTGCCCTTTATCATATTGTTCAAGGATGGTCAGCGTTTTAGCGTAATCGGAAAGCAAGTTCAAAATTTCTCCCGCTTGCCCGCTCAATAATTCCTTTTTTGATTTTTCTTGCAAAAACAAGATGGCTGTTTGTAGTTCTTGAAATTTTTCGCGGGCTTCCAAAAGCCGTTTTTCGTTAATGACATATCCCTGTAGTAAATATTTTTTCAAAACCGATGTTACCCATTTTCTAAAATGAACGGCTCGGGCAGAATTTGTCCTATATCCAACCGCTAAAATCACATCAAGACCATAAAATTCAACAGGTTTATCGGAATTTGCAATGTGCATTTTTTGCACATTGCTTTTTCGTTTAATTTCTTTGCCAGTAAAGATATTTTTAATATGTTTAGTAATAACCGTTCTTTCTTTGCCAAATAACTTCCCGATTTCTGCCTGGGTCAGCCAAACTGTCTCATTTTCAAAACGCACTTTTAAATCAACCTCATTTTTTGAAGTTTTATAAATTATTATTTCCCCTTTTTTAAAATTCTCTTTTTTCATTAAAAATTACTATATGTTTTTTCCTAAAAGACTTCCATCATATAGTTATGTTTACTGTAATTATAACACAAAAAATATAAGGGATAGACCAATGTTGCGGTCTACCCCTTCGTTATCACTTATTTTATTTAACAGAAAAACATACGGTGTATGTAATAATCCAATCTGCCAGTATTGTTCCACACAGTGACCTCATAGTCAGTCATTTCGTAAATAAGAATTTGATCAACGATCTTGTTGATTTTTCTTTTTAACTCCCTCCTTGTTAAATACTCTTTTGGCAATTTGACATTATCAAGTGTTGACATATCTATGCTCCTTTTCTCTGATCCCGTCAGATGTCGGTCGCTTTTGGCGAAAGATTAAAATATTCAAAATACTACCTACACCATACAGGAATTTTATAAAAAGTCAAGGATTTTGCTAGTCTTTGGCTTATTTATTGAGTTTTTTACTCCTTCTTTGGTTTATCGGTAGATAGTAAAACATCTATCCTGTTTAAGTCTCTTGGAAATAATGTCGCTTCTTTGACATTTTCTAAATCGAGAAGTTTGGCGGTGAGCCGTTCCAGTCCCATTCCAAAACCGCCATGCGGAGGCATACCGCTTTTGAAAGCTTGCAGATAAAAACTGAATTTATCTGGATTAAGTCCTTTTTTCTTGAGCGCTTCCACGAGCTCTGTATATTTGTGGATACGCTCCGCGCCGGTGGTTATCTCTACTCCCCTGAAAAGCAAATCAAAACCTTTGGCGTATCCAGGGTCATTCTCGTCTTCATAGGTGTAAAAAGGTCTTTTTGTCATCGGGAAATGGGTTATAAAAATAAAATCGGAGGCAAATTGTTTTTGGGCGTATTCGCACAGCCATCTTTCGTGTTGTGGTTCCAAATCCGGCTCTTTGAGACAATCTTCCCCTGTTTCTTTCTTTATAATCTCCTGCGCTTCTCTTAATTTCATCGCCGGAATATTTTCCAGCACTTCCGGAACTTTCGCTTTGAGCAAATCAAATTCTTTCGCGCGAGTTTCTTTAAGCGCGTCCATTATGAACTTAAGCAGGCGGTTTCCTATCTTCATTATATCCGTGTGGTCTTTGATGAATCCCATCTCTATGTCCAAGCTCGTGTATTCATTAAGATGACGCGTGGTGCTATGCTTTTCCGCTCTATAGACATTACCGACGGTAAAAACTTTTTCAAAAACACCCACCATTATTTGTTTATATAATTGAGGGCTTTGAGCTAAATGAGCGATATGCTTAAAGTAAGTTACATCAAAAGAATTCGCGCCGCCTTCCGCGTCCTCCCCTATCAATTTCGGCGCTTGGAATTCCGTAAATCCTTCTTGATTTAAAAATTTCCGGAAAGCTTTTGTTATTTCCGCCTGAACTTTAAAAATTGCTTTGGCTTTTTCCGTTCTTAAAGTAAGCGGAAGATTGTCCAAATGTGTGTCAAGGTTTATTACAGCGTCTTTTTCAAACGGAATTTCAGCTTCACTAAGAATTTTTACTTCCATTATCTCCACTTCCACTTCGCCTAATTCTTCGTTTTTATTCACCATTTTTTCCGGCCTTTTGTTGACCTTGCCGACAATTTCCACCACCCACTCCGAACGGAGCTTGCTTGCGGCGCTATGCGCCTCTTTATGATTAGGCAAAGCTACAGTCTGAACTTTGCCGGACATATCCCGCAAGTCAATGAAAATAAGTTTTCCATGGTCGCGACGAACATCAACAAAGCCGTCTATTATAATTTCTTCGTCTATGTGGTCTTTTAAGTCTTTTATATATATTCTATTTTTCATAATTTATGTTTTAGAATTTGTCTACAATTTGTTTATAATTTAATGCTTGTAATTTGTAATTTTTTTATAATATAACGCCTATTTTTTCTCTAACTCTTTTCATTTTCTTTTCAGCTTTTTCTCGTATTTTTTCTCCATTTTCTTTCAGCATATTTATTATAACGATTTTGTCTTTATTAAGCTCCACTCTTTTTTCTCTGAACGGTTTGATGAATTTTTTAATATTCTTCGCTAAAATTTCTTTTGATTCTTTATATCCGATATTGCCTTCTTCATATCTTTTTTTAATATCAACAAGTTCTTTGTCGCTGAATAATTTATGAAGAGCGAACACAGTATCAGTTTCTGCGTTCTTTGCTTCTTTTACGCCTTTTGAATTGGTTACAATTGACATTACAAGTTTATCAATTTCATCATCCTCCGCAAAAAGCGGAATGGTATTGTTGTAACTTTTACTCATTTTTTGTCCGTCAATTCCCGGCACGGTCGCCACATCTTCTAAAATCAACGGTTTGGGAAGTTTGAATTCTTCTCCAAAAATTCTATTAAATTTTTCCGCCGTGTCGCGGGCAATCTCTATATGTTGTTTTTGGTCAGCACCAACTGGCACAATATCCGTATCATACATTAAAATATCCGCCGCCATAAGCATAGGATAATCAAAAGTTCCGATGCTAATTTCTTTATTTTTTGCTTGCGCGTCCTTGAAAGCGTGCGCCCGCATAAGATACGGCATTGTAGTAATAGTATTAAAAATCAGAGCAAGTTCAGTATGTTGAGGAACATCTGACTGTTTAAATATAGTCACTTTTTTAGGGTCAAGACCAATAGAAAGGTAGTCAAGCGCTACTTCAAAAATATTTTTTTTCATTTCTTCTTTATTCTGAATGGTATTAAGCGCGTGATAATCCGCAACAAAGATTAACGATTCTTCATAATCGTTTTGTAAGTTTATAACTTGCTTCATCATACCAAAGTAGTTGCCTATATGCGGTACTCCTGTGGGCTTAACTCCGGAGAGTAATATTTTCTTTTTATCTCTCATTACAAAATAATACCAAAAAACAGCTAATTTTAAAAGCTCTTAAAAACAATTAAAAAATAAAATAAATTTTCCTATCCAAAGACTGTCTTTGGACGAGGATGTGCGACGTCGGATGTCGCACATATCCTTGGATGAAAAAATTTTATGGGAACTTATATTTTATATAGAGTTTAATTCCACAAAAAAAGTTGAACCCTTACCTTCTCCTTCCGATTCCGCCCAAAGTTTTCCGCCTTTATGCGCCAGCATCATTTGTTTAGCGAGATAGAGTCCAAGCCCTGTGCCTTGAGTGTTTGTGTCGCTCGCATTTTTGGCGCGGACGAATTTACTGAAAAGTTTTTGCATACTTTCTTTTGATATTCCTATGCCAGTATCAGAAATCTGTAAAAGCAATTTATTTCTCTTTTCATCTTTAGAAAGTGAAATCGTTACGGAACCCTTTTTAGTATATTTGACGGCATTATCTATTAGATTTATTATTACCTGTTTCATCTTGCTTATATCAATATTCGCTTTATATTTTTTTGAATCGTCAATATTTACAATAAATTTAAGTCCTGTTTTTTTAACAGTTGGTTTTAATTCCTCTAATATCTCGCTAACTAATTTTTCAAAATCTGATTTTAGAAAATTATATTTCATAGTTCCTATTTCAATTCGCGATATGTTTAAATAATCTCCAACTACAAGCGCAAGTCCGTTGCTTGACTGATAGATTTTATCAAGCGCTCCCCTTACTTTTTCTGACACATCGCCGTATGAACCCTCTTGTATGAGAGATATATACCCCTTTATGGCTGTAAGTGGAGCGCGTATCTGATGTGTAGCAAACGATACAAATTCAGACTTAAGTTTATCTAATTCTTTCAGATGTATATTCGCTTGTTCAAGATTTTTCGCAAGTTTTCCAATCTGCTCGCGAGCGTTAACTTCTTTGATGACGCTTTTAACGAGCAAAACTCCGAAAATACTGACAAATGATAACAAACTTAGTCCTAAAAATTTTGCCTGCAATGTGTCCGCCAAAATGAATTGGACAAGCAAGATGATCCAAACAATGAAAGTTAATATCTCCGTGGCAATAATTTTAATGTCAAAAAGATGGTGTTTGAGAATTGCGTAAAAAATCGTAGTCATCATCACAATTAAACCAACTTGCCCAACCCAATTTAAAGCAAAAATTCCAAATGTTGGCAAAAGAAGATTGGTGGTTAAGCCAATTAAAGTTGAAACTAATGTGCCAATGACAATATAAGCCAATTGTGTTTTAATTATGCCGCTTGATTTAAAATATTTTTTGATAAGCACTACATAGTTCCATCCGAAGTAAACATTAATATATAAAATATAAAGCGAATAATTAAATTTATTAAAAATAATTTCTTTTTCTTTTCCCTGGATTATGTTGACGCTTCTTATCAAGGCCTCTGGCAATAACGATATGGTGGCGATAAATATGAAAGGAACGAAAATCAAATAATCTTTCCATGACCTTAAGAAAATTTTATCTTCAGGAAATATATAAGAGAATCCCAAGAAGCAAACTGGTATGAAAGTTGCTGAGAGGTATAAAATTTTTGCCCAAAAAATAGAGCTCGAGACATTAATGGAACTGCGGAAAAAAAACATACTAATAGACCAAAATGCGACGGACAAAACAAACAAAAAAAACCAAATATTTGTTTTGTTTTTTTTGTTTCCAGAATAGACAATCAATCCGTAAACCATACCGATAAAACCCACCAGCAAAACGAGTATGTTCTGTATGTCAAAAGATAACAACATATCTTTATTTTACATTATTTTTGATGATATTGTCCACACGAGCCAGCTTTTCTTTGCTTATCACCTCTTTGGTATTTTGAAATTGAGACAATCTGATTCCAATTTTTTTGGCCATAGCCGATATTTCGTCTATAAGTTCAAGTGTCGGCTTGTTTATAACATAATTATGATTATGTTCATGGGCGGCAAGCGTTATTATTTCTCCCATACAGCTAAAATTGTCGTATCTGTCTTTAAGTCCAAAATTAAAATGGTTTTTAATATTTGGCGTATGGATTAATCCCCCTTCAACAGCGATAACATCTTCACGATCAAACACCTCCAGAGCAACATCAGACGGTTGGGCATCGTCTATAACAATAGCTCCGCTTTTCAAGTCTTCCGATGTTACCACCGCTTCGGGAGCGTTGGTAGCAGTTATTATGAAATCAGCCTCTTTTATTGACCTGATTTGGCTGGATGTTTTTATTTTTACATCCGGATTCATTTTTTTAAGTTCGACAACAAGATTTTCAAAAAAATAAGCCTTTCTTTCTATGTCCACCAAAAGAAAATTATCATAACCGGCTCTGGCTAAAACTTTCAAACTGCTTGACCCTATTGAACCTGTGGCGCCCACAATAGCCACCAAGACTTTGTTTTTGTCCAACTTAAACAATTCCACAAATTTAAAAAGGTTGCTTGTAACAGTATGCGTGGTCAGAGCGTGACCCGTGGTAATATGCGGCTTTACTTTATCTATCAAATCCAAACCGCCCTTCGTTAAAGATGAGATAAGAGCGCCCAGCCCGACGATTTTAGCGCCCAATTTTTCCGCGAGTTTAATGGTGTCAATAATTCTTTTTACAGCGAATTCCCTGTCTTCAAGCATTTGCTTAGCAGTGAGAGGAATGGTTAAAACGAACCCTTTAATATTTTTTCCACTTTTTATAGATTTTATGCCTTCCACCTCAGATAAAACCACTGGCCAAAAATGACGAAACGCCCAATCGGTAAATTTATCGGGAAAGTATCTGAAAAAAGGATATTTCCTATAAATATCCGCTGTGTTTCTAGGATGAACCAAAAAAGCAAAATAATTTTTATTTTTATTAAAATTCGGCAAATATCTTATAATCAAATCCCCCACCATTCCATAAATTAAATTTAAAAATTTCATTTGAGTTTGTAAATTGATTGCATTATTTTACTTGTATCTTCCTCCAAAGACAAGTTTTCCAAATAATATATTGGCTTGCCGATTATTACTTTTATCTTATTAAGACCGATTAATGTTGTAATTCTCGGCAAAAAAGGAACGATTTTACTCATTACTTTGGCATTACCTATTATTCTTATAGGCAATATCGGCGCTTTCGTTTGTTGATGCAGAAAAGCCGCTCCGACTCTCGGTTTCTTTGGCGTTCCATCTTTATGAAAACCGCCTTCCGGATATATCCATATTTTTTTTCCTTCTTTGAGAAGTTTTATCGGTTCCGCTAAAACTTGGCGCAAATGGCTATTGTCCGGTTTTTTATTTTTAGCTCTTGTTACTTTAACAGCGCCAATAAGTTTGCAAATTAAATTTATAGGAAAATGATTCCATCTGAAAAATCTATCTGTCATTAAAAATCTGATTGGAAAAAAATTTTTTGACCATAAACTTATTTTTGGTAAAGATACAACGGCGAATATTCCATCCAAATAACTATTATGATTGGAAGTGAAAATTACCGGACTATTTTCAAGCCCTTTAAGATTTTCCTGTCCTTCCGCCTTAAAGCGAAAAAATATCTTAAACACACCAAGCGCCACCCAGTAAATAATGGTTTGAACAAACGCTAGTATTTTGTCTTTTTTTATCATTTTTAAAATTTTATTATCTTTATTGTTTTTATAATATTTTCAGATAAACTACAAAAAAAGGGAAACAAATCTAAATTATTATTTTAATAAATGAACATAAAAATCAAGACCGAATATTTTTAGAATAATTTTATAATATCGCTATAAGTTACGACAAGCATTAAGAGTATAAGAAGAGCGAAGCCGATTGTATTCACGGTATTTATAATTTTTATTTTTATCGGAGATTTTTTAATCGCTTCTATTAAAATAACAATAAGTCGTCCGCCGTCAAGCGCGGGAAACGGCAATAAGTTTATAATCGCCAAATGTATTGAAATAATAGCGGTAAAATTAAGCAGTGTTACAAATCCAAGCGCCACCGCGTCTCCCACAAGCCCGACTATTCCAACAGGTCCCGCAATCTGCGAGAGGTCTGCGTTTAGCATAATCGCGTTTGCCAAAAAACCGCCGAGCGCCAAAGCTATCGCATATGTCATACCGACAGTGAGATTAAAACTCTCTATGACCGCTTTATGAATTGGAAGTTTCAATACACCTATCATTCCCATTGATATTCCTATCGCGCCTCGCTTTGGTTCATCTGGCACAATATTGTTTTCAGGAATTACTTCTGAAAGCAAGACTTCCCCTTCGCGGGCGTATATTATCGCGACTTCTTCACCAATATGCAGATTCATAAAATCAGCTATATTACTCGCATTTAGAATATCAATATTGTCGTTTTTTGTCGCAACACTCAAAATCTCATCTCCCGCTTTAAGTCCGACCGTGTCAGCCGGTGTTTTTGATAATACTTCCACAATAGTCAGTTTTGCGTCAGAAATTTTATAATTACTTTCCGTAACAAGCGGGTCATTTTCCGACATTGGCATACCAATCATAAAACCGCCAATAAATAAAACAAAAGCCAAAAGGACATTACATACGACACCAGCAACTATTACAAGCGCTTGTATTTTTTTTGGCTTATTTACAAAACTTCTTTTACTATCTATGCCCGAAATAGATTCCTCATCCGGATTTTCGCCGAATATTTTTACAAAACCGCCAAAAGGAATCAGGTTAAGCGAATAAATCGTTTCGCCTATTTTTTTAGCCAAAATTTTAGGCGGAAATCCGATACCAAACTCATCAACGCGAATTCCCGACTTCTTGGCGGAAACAAAATGCCCGACTTCGTGAACGAGAATTAAGATAACAAGAACGATTATAAATATGATTATGGACATAAAATATGTAAAAAATAAAAAGAAAAAGTATAAAAATAAAAAAACGGTATAAAATACAGGAATAATAAAAAAACTTGCCTTTTATATTTTTAATTTTTTGTTGTTTTTTCTTTATATTTCGCGTTTTTAATTTAATTTTTAATTTCTCTCTCTTTCTTCTCCGCCACAATTTCAAAATTTTTATTTTCATCATCTATTATTTTTTGCATTTCTTCTTTATATCTGAATTTATCATCCCCGCTGATTTCTTTGTTTTTTTCTTTTTTTTGTATATCCGCCCAAGTATTATCTCTTTCTCTTCGTAATACAATTCTTGCTTTTTCAATTTTCTCTTTTACAAGCTTGGCGAG
>Ga0210019_1001510_pt1 | contig 24583 bp, 21 predicted proteins | sample CryGeyCG2114_020_2_FD_183969 | JGI IMG/M metagenome (GOLD analysis project Ga0210019, IMG submission 183969) | Groundwater microbial communities from aquifer - Crystal Geyser CG11_big_fil_rev_8/21/14_0.20 (SPAdes) (version 2) | ecosystem: Environmental > Aquatic > Deep subsurface > Groundwater ...
GGTGTATGTTCGACCGTGCAAAATATGTGGTGTAATAGCATATGTAAGCCATAAATGGCTGGTTTTAAGGAGCGGAACCAGCTACAATTTAGACATTCTTTGATTAGCAAACATGGATGATTCTGAATTATATCGGTTGTGTCAGGAGTATGGAAGTAACGCTCGGATGTGGAGCCGCAAATTTGCGGCCTTGCTGCCGGAGGTGGATAAACGTCAGCTTTATTGTAAGCACGGTTTTTATTCAATTTATGAGTTTGCAGCAAAACTCGCCGGTATGAGCCGTAAAACAGTCGAAGAGGTGTTGCGTACATACAGCAAGGTTGAGGACAGGCCGCTTTTAAAGGCCCAAATTGAGCAATTTTGGTGGTCAAAGGTTAGAGTAATCACACCATTAATAGCAACAGTAGAAGAAACCAAGCTCGTTAAAATGGTAAAAACTTTATCAAGAGAGGCATTATCTGAATGTGTGCATGAGCTTAAAGGCTCTAAGCCTAGGGAATTTGAGACTATCACCTTTAAAGTGGATAAAAAGACTGCGCTGGAGTTTCGAAAATTCCAGCAACAGTTGGAGAAAGAGGCTAAAATAAAAATCCCGCTAGGCAAGGTTTTAAGCAAGCTGCTCAGCAAAATTGAGCCTGCACCAAAAATTTCCAGCGTGCTGGGAAAATCAAAAAAAGTTACTAGGCATATTCCGGCACATACAAAACGTGAGGAAGTTGCCAAACACAATGGGAAATGTGCCTATCCAAGCTGTAATAGGCCGTATCAAGAAATTCACCACCCGCAGCGGTTTGCTATTAAAAGGTCACATGCGGACATTGTGCCACTTTGTAAAAATCACCATCGCATAGCCCATGCTGGGCTGGTTAAAAACGAGGAACAGGCGCCAGCCCTCTGGAGTATACAAACGGAGAGAAACTGGAACGACTACAAAAGTCGGGTGGATGTGATGGTGATGCGGTACTGATGGGGGAAGTATAAATTTACCGCTATATAATCTACAAACATGCATTATTTCTACCCGATTTGTTTAAATAGCCAGTTGAGCCCTAGAAAAAAGCTCGGTTGGTTCACGCCCAATCAGATCTGAGCCCAAGGTGGTCGGATCAGAGCTTGAATTCAGTGACAACTTGTACATAAGAGATAGACATAAAATAGAGATTGCGGTATACTGATTAGATATAGCTTATGTATATGTCTGATCAAACAAACACATCACAAACCGGTTCTGCAGCTACTAATGCACATGTTGCAATGGGGCAGGCTGTAGACCGAATCAACCAAGACTTTAAAGAAAAGGAAATTGAGGCTCGTGCCAAGGAGCTGGGTTTTGGATATGTTGACATTTTGCACAAGCCAATTAATCCGGATGTTTTTGAACTAATTGATTACAAGCAAGCACAAGAGGCAAAACTGGTGCCCTTTTCACAACTTGGCAACACTGTATATGTAGCTATTTCGGATCCTAATGATCCCCTCACAAAAAAGATATTAAGCGATCTCACCAAGGAACGCTATTTTGATGTGCGTCCCTATTTGGCTTCTACAGAAGGTATTGCTACAGCATTAGCTCAATTTGCCGAAATGTTTAAAGATCACGTTGCAGTGGCAAAGCCGGAAACACCGGCAACAAGTGAAGATTACATGGTAGAGATAGCTGCTTTGGAAAAGATTGGAGCCAAATTGCACCAACTGGGTGATTCGCAAGAAGGATTGCAGGAATTGGAGCTAGGGGCTTTATCTACGCATGCTTCCGATATTCATTTTCAACCCGAAGGAAACAAAGCCATGGTACGTTTCCGTATTGATGGTGTGCTACACCCTGTAACGCAGCTGGATGCATCTGTTTATAAATTTTTCGCTACCCAAATAAAGCATAAGGCCGGCATGAAAATTAATGTGACCAATGTGCCACAAGATGGCCGCTACACGTTAGAGACTGCTGACCACAAAGTCGATATTCGTGTTTCCAGTTTGCCAACCGAGTTTGGTGACAGTATTGTGTTAAGATTTTTAGATACGAAAGAGCAGGTGTTTGAACTGGAGGCTTTGGGCTACAGAGAGCCAACTTTAAGTTTACTGAAAAATGCACAAGAGTTATCGCAAGGCATGATTATGGTCACGGGGCCTACCGGCTCCGGTAAATCGACCACTTTGTATACTTTGCTACAGGCCTTTAATCAACCCGAAAGAAAGCTAATCACTTTAGAAAATCCGGTTGAATACAAACTTGCCGGCGTGGTCCAAAGTCCAATTAACGAGGAAGAGGGCTACACTTTTGCCAATGGTTTGGAATCAATTTTACGGCAAGACCCTGATGTTATTATGGTAGGTGAAATTAGAGACATTTCTACTGCCGAAACATCCGCCCAAGCGGCTTTAACCGGTCATATCGTTTTGTGTACTTTGCATACAAATAATGCCATTGAGGCGATCCCCCGTTTTATTAATATGGGGGTTAAGCCATTTATTGCCGCACCGGCTCTAAATATTATTGTGGCGCAACGTTTGGTTCGTAAATTATGTGTCTGCAAAGAACAAAGAACAATTACAGAAATGGAGCGTAAATTTATGATGGACATAATTGCCAGGCGTGAAACTCCCATAATTGCCATACCCGACATGGTGTTTGCGCCCAAGGGATGCCAACTATGCAGCCATACCGGCTTTAAAGGACGACTGGTAATTGCGGAAGGTTTTAAAGTTAACGAAGAAATTGAAGAACTAATTTTGAACCAAGGTAGCTTGCAAGAAATTAGAAATATTGTTATAAATAAACAACAAATGCGTACGATGGTTGAAGATGGTATTGGTAAGGTGGTAGAAGGCATTACGACTGTGGATGAGGTAAAACGTGTGGCGATGTTTTAATTATACAATTATGGAGACCCCCCCTACACTAATTGAGAGAGCAAATACTATAATGGCTCGTATTAACGCAATAGCAGATGATGCTCAATTTGAAGCACTGCACAATGAATTGGCGGCGGCATTGGTAAGGATTGACAAGGCTAGCCAGGGTGCTGCAAGGCAAACGACATTATTTCATATATTATCCGGTAGTAGTGATATATTTGACAATATTGACTATGATGGAACATTGGAGGCATTAGTTGCAGAATTTGCTACAAAATTGGAGGGCATTCAAGCCTCAACCAGAGCAAAAATAGCACAGATTGACATCCCTCCCGACGAGCCCTTGTAACTCCATCTTACTGAGTAGTGCCAGCGTTTTTGGTAAGGTGAGATTTAGTTGTTTGGTGATCTGCCCAATTGGCTGCGGAGCTTTTTGGAGTAGTGTAAAAAGTTGCTTGGTGTCGATATCGATATTGGGGATTAATTGGGGTTGAGAGGGGCCGAGGCCGAGGATTGAGGGAAGGAGGTTTAGGTCATTAATGGCGCCGGCTTCGCTGTTGGCGATGAGCGCATTGGTGCCGGCGGAGGCAAAGGCGTCGATGGGGCCGGGGATGGCGTAGACGTCGTTGCCTTGTTCTAGGGCAAAGCGGGCGGTGATGAGGGCACCGGATTTTTGTGGGGCTTCCACAACAATGGTGGCTTGGCTAATGCCGCTGATAATACGGTTACGCTCGGGAAAAGTGTATTTTGTGGCTTGGGTTTGCGGAGGGTATTCGGACAAAATAAGGCCGGATTGCCTAATTTGCCGGTAAAGTTGGTGATTAGCGGCGGGGGTGGGATAGATTAATCCGGAGCCAATGATGGCAATCACGGGCATGCCTTGGTCAAGGGCACTTTTAAGGGCGAGGGTGTCGATTCCCCAAGCACCACCGCTAACGATAGTGACATTGGTACCTGCCAATTTATTAATGAGATTGCCGGTGGTGCGCTGGCCGTAGCTGGTAAGGTTGCGGGTACCAACAATGGCAATTTTATGGGGATTTTGGAGAATAGTTAAATTGCCTTGAGCATATAGCAGGGCTGGTGGTGAATGGATGTGTTTGAGTTGATTCGGATAATAGGAGGAAGTGGCTTGTATAAGCTGAATTTGATGTTGGTCGAGGAGGTTAAGGGCTTTGGCACAATCAAAACGACTCCTACTTATGCACAATTGTTGTGCCTTACTTGTGGATAACCCAAGAGCTTGGAAGTCGGCGACTGTTCCCTCCTCCCATAAAAATTGAAGATCGCCATAGCAGGCGATTTTACGAATTATGGTGGTCGGCAAGCCGACTGTACTTTGGAAAAAATAAAGAAAGTGGGAGCGGTTCATACGGCAACTAAGTTAATAGTTACAGTTTAGCCGTCCCACTTTAAGAAAACTTAAAATTTAATTTCACCACTATTATCAATAACGCCCATAGTTTGAGCATCGGGGAAATGCGCTAAAACTTTGACTTCGGCGGACGGATCCACAATTACGACCATGGCAATACCCATATTCCAAGTTTTGTAGGCTTCGTCACGGGCAATGCTGCCAAGTTGGATTAGCTTTTGCATAATTGGTAAGGGTTCAATTAGGTTATCGAGCTGCATGCCCAAGCCTTCAGGCAGAATGCGGCTAATATTACCTTGTAGACCACCACCGGTAATATGCACAATGCCGGCAACATCAACCTGACGGGGCTCGCCGTAGCGACCAAGTAGTTCCAATAGTTGATTGTGATAAATGCGGCTGGGTTTAAGGACCGCCTCACCCCAAGTTTGTCCATTCATGTACGCCGTATTATGCCAATTATCGCCAAATGCTTTTTGTAAAACGTGACGAACCAGGCTAAAACCGTTTGAGCGAAAGCCAACGGCCGGCAGACCGATCACTTTGTCGCCAACCTTAATTTTTGTACCTGTTATAACACGATCCTTTGCCACAATACCCACGGCGGCGGCGTTCCATGTGTAGCCGTTAACCATTTGATTTAGTTCGGCAATTTCGCCACCGGGGATAACTACATGCTGTTCTTGGCAGGCTTTGGCTAATCCACCCATCAGTACTTCTATAACGGCGGGGTCTACTTTGTGACAATCGACCGTGTTGGTGATCGATACAACTTCGGCACCTAGGCAAACGGCGTCGTCGACAACCATGGCGAGTAAGTCGTAGCCTAAAGTGTCATACTTGCCAATACGCTCGGCGACCATCATTTTAGTGCCGACGCCATCATCGTTTTGAACCAGATAAAAATCACCAAAATCGAGCATGCCGGCAAAACCGCCTTCTAAAATAGCGGGTGCACCCATTCTTCCTTCACGTCCACTAAAAGTACTTTTTGCGGCTGTATAAGCGATTTTTGAGGCTTTGTCGCCGGTCGATATATCTACGCCTGCTTCAGAATAAGTTGTCATAATGAAGAAATAATTGCATATTAGGATCAAATTGTAACCAATCAACAATAATGAAGCTAGCAATTTTTGTTTCCGGCTCCGGCAGTCTCCTCCCCGGGTTTTTTAAAGTGGAAAAAGAAAGTAGTGATTTTACGATAGAATGTGTGGTAGCCAACCGCCAATGTGGTGGTGTAGAGCTAGCCCAAGCGGCAGGCAAAGAAGTATTGGTTGTTAATCAATTTGATGAGCAGTTACTTAACTATTTAGCTGATCATATGGTAGACACAATTTGTCTTGCCGGATTTCTCCAGATTTTACCTGCCAATTTTGTCAAGAATTTCCCCGGGAAAATTTACAATACGCACCCGGCGCTGCTCCCCGCCTTTGGTGGCAAAGGGATGTACGGTGCCAAAGTGCATCAAGCCGTTGCCGAGGCCGGCGCGCAAGAAACCGGATTTACCGTGCATGAGGTGACGGAAAATATAGATGAAGGACCGATCGTTTTTCAAAAAACTGTGCCGATTTTGCCAACTGATGACTGGAAAACAATAGAAATAAATGTCAAAAATATAGAAAAAGACTTTTACCCATTAGTGATTAAAGGGCTAGGAGAAGGGAAAATCATGCAAACCCCCTAAAGTAGATGAATAAAACTATTTGACAATTCGTCAATGGTGTGTTAAAAATTGTTCTTAGCAATTATATTTACACACATTTAACACAATTATTATGTTTGAAAGAATGAAAGGTTGGTTTGGGTCTCCCAAAGCTGCCGCTAAAGAAGACTTAGGACTTACGGATGTCGAATCAACTTGGTTCGAATCTACGCCAGAAGATGATGATGGATGTGAAATTACGGATGCAGAAATTAGAGAATTCCGTGGAATTCCTACAAATGCAGAGAGGAAAGATGCACGTAACGAATTTTACGGAAAAGGCATTATGGCTCATGCAACGGCAGCTATTCGTAATGCACTTGGACTTCCTGTTAACTATAAAGCTACTGAAGTAACCGCATTAACAGTTGCGCCAAAGGAAAGCGAGGAAGGTGTTGGAATTCTTGATACTATGCGCGCCCTTTGGAATAGAAAATTAATTGCTGTAGTTGCGGCATTAGGCGTGTTTGGTGGACTTGGAGTTAACTGTAGCCATGAAGCTGGAATCACAAATGGTGGTGCTAGTGTTCAAAATTTGAATAATAAAGATGGTGAGGATGCTAAGGTTTCGTCAGAGGATACTAAATTATCTAAAGACCCTGTAGATGCTGCTACAATAACTGATGCTGACGTGCTTGTAATTGAAGCGTTGTTAGTGGATGAAGATCTGATCATCTCTAGAACTGAGAACGTTACTCCGTCACATTACTATGAAGAGTTTTTGCATGCAAATACGTCTAGAGTATCCGATACAGCTGCCACTACAGAAAAGACTAAAGTGTCACCAGATGTAATAGACGCTGATGAAGATGAAGCACAAATTAGATTTGACGTACGAAAGTTGTATCCAGATGAAATCGTTAATATTGTCGATTTCCCTACTTATATTGAAATGAATAAAAATGATCTTGATAATCGCTTTCTGTCAAACACAAATAATGGCGTACTTAACAATTTGATTGATCAACTTAATGAATTAGATCCTACATTAAATCTTACGCATTTAAGTGACGAAGAAGCGCAATACTTGATTGGTATAATTACTAGAGAGGAATTTAACCAAACTGGTGATGGATTTACTGCTAGTCAGTACTATATGGAAAATGCCAACATAACTCCACGAGGATGGATTACTGGAGATGATTTAGAAATATATAACAATGGATATTCGGTGTTCTTTAAAGTACCAACAGCATCTCAATTTCAAGAAACTTTGATTAAAGCAATTCTATTAAAGCTAAATGGTGAATCTATGCCAAAGGGACCAAAGGCACATGTAGATAAGACACCGGTGGCTGCTAGTGAGACTGATGAAGGGAAAGTTGTAACATATACTGAGGATACTGGGAAGACAGTTAATATTGTTTATACGGATAAGATGAAACCTGCAGATAAAGTTATAACTCCAAAGAATAGTACTTCTATTACAGAGAATGACATTGATCAACTTGAACAGCTTATCGCTCAAGGTCGTGACGTAAGCCCTATCTGGTTTACTCTTGATAAGAACAACACATTTATTGATACTTTTAGATTTGATGCACCACGCGACCAAAAATGGGAAGGTGTAGCTGTAAGAAATACTGATGGTAAAATCACTAAATATGCACGAATACCATCATCTAATGATATTCGTTTGCTTATGGCGACTAATCTCGGTCTGGCTCTACGTGCGCAAAAGCTCCATAATCAATTATCAACAACCCAAGAGGCGGCTCGCAATGATAAAATCTGGAATGAAGGAGTACAATTATCGGATGGTTCAATCGTTGAAGTAAGTACCGCTAGCAAGCTAATAGAGCTAAACGAATTGGAAAATATGGACGAGGATGGCGTACAAGTACCAACAGAGGTTAACGTGCCTAATATTACTCCTGCTCCAAAAGTAGAAGAAACTACTCTGCCTCCAGTTTCTGCAACAGAGGGAGTAAAAGGTGCTAGCGCAGCGGCGTTTAGTAGACTTAGACGAGCTAAACAGAATAGAGAATTACAGGCAGCAGTAGACCAAGATTGGTTCAACATTGATCCTACTGCCATAATTGCCAACAATGAGGTAGAAACCTTATTTGGACAATCAACCGATGAGATTCATGCCATAAGTGCGAATACTAACTTAGGTCTCGCCGCTGAAGACGACACACCAATAATCGAATACACAGACGCACAAAAAGAGCTTCAAAGACAGTATGATGCCGGTGAAATTTCTATGGCTGAATATATGACACAGAACAATATCCAGACAAACTTCGTTGGCTAAATCATAATTACCAACAACCCAAAAAAGTGGCTACCAACACGGTAGTCACTTTTTTTTGCGTGGGGGTGAATTATCTATTGGCAAGCGCTGCGGCAGTCTTTAGAATGGGCGTGCCTTAACCGTTATGTGATGAATATTAGTCGTATTGAGATTAGACCAAAAAATTATCTGGAAGATGCTGGTTCCAAGAATGCACTTAGGCGTTTTTGCCAGATTAGTGAGGCGGTAAAGCAAGTAATGGCAGTTAAGGTGCTGACGGTAAAAAAGAATTATACGAAAGAGCAGCTAGTGGAATTTGCCGAGCAGGCACACAATCCAATTACGGAAATGTTTAGTTTGGTGCCGACGGATGTTGCTGATTTTGATTTTGCGATGGAGATTGGCTTGCTGCCTGGTGTAACGGACAACGTGGCAACAACAACAAGACAACTATTGGAAGATTTGCATAAAATCGATTTTGCGGATGATGAAGCGGTGGCGAGTTCGATTTTGTACTTTGTAAAAGGCGATTTAAACAATGATGATTTACGGAAATTGGAGTATGCGATTTATAATCCCTTGATTGAGCGGATTGAGGTTTTGGCGAAAGTTGATTACGAAAAAAATGGTGGTATGAAGGCGATTGTGCCGCAAGTAAAATTGGGGCAGCATGCGGCGGTTACGATGATCAATTTAGAAATTGATGATGAGGCATTGGAAGCGTTGGGGAAAAAAGGGATTAAAGATGCGGATGGCAGTTACAGAGGGCCGTTGGCTTTAAACTTGGAAGAGCTGCATGCAATTCGGAACTATTTTAAAAAAGAAGGTCGAATGCCGACAGACATTGAGTTGGAAGCGATTGCGCAAACTTGGTCGGAGCATTGCAAACATAAGATTTTTGCGTCGCCAATAGATAACGTTGATGGTGGCTTGTACAAAACATATATTAAACAGGCAACGGCGGATATTCGTAGAGATAAGGGGGCGGACGATTTTTGTGTTTCGGTATTTAAAGATAATGCCGGGGCAATTAAATTTAATGATGAGTACTACATTACAGACAAGGCGGAAACGCACAACACGCCGTCGGCGCTGGATCCGTTTGGCGGGTCAATTACGGGAATTGTGGGGGTAAATCGGGATGCGCTGGGCTTTGGGTTGGGGGCAAAACCGGTGTTTAATCGCTATGGTTTTTGTTTTGCCGATCCACGTGATGACGAGCCTATTTACAGAGACAGTGCTTTACAAGATCGCATGTTGCCGCCGGAAAGGATTATTGCGGGGGTAATTAAAGGTGTTGAGGCCGGTGGTAATGAATCGGGAATACCGGGGCCGCAAGGGTTTGTTTATTACAATGAACGTTACAAAGGTAAACCGCTGGTATTTGTGGGGACGGTCGGATTAATTCCAAGGGAGGTTGCCGGCAAGCCAAGTACCGAAAAGGCGGCGCAAAATAATGATTATATTGTGATGGTGGGTGGTCGTGTTGGCCAGGATGGCATTCATGGCGCCACTTTTTCATCAGAAAGCTTAGATGAAGCTAGCCCTAGCACCGCCGTACAAATTGGTGATCCGATTACACAAAAAAAATTCCTGGATGCAATTTTAGAAGTAGCGCGTGATGAAGGGCTTTACAGTTCGATTACCGATAATGGCGCAGGTGGTCTTTCTTGTTCTGTGGCCGAAATGGCGGAAGAGTCTGGTGGCTGCACGGTCGATCTAGAAAAAGTGCCACTAAAATATGCTAACTTAGAACCGTGGAAAATCTGGATTTCGGAGTCGCAAGAACGGATGACTTTGGCCGTGCCGGCAGATAAATGGCCCCGATTTAAAGAAGTTATGGACAAATACAATGTGGAAGCAACGGTGATTGGTCAGTTTAATGATTCGAATCGCTGTCAGGTTAAATTTAAGGGGGAAATGATTTTTGATTTGGATATGGAGTTTTTGCATAATGGGGTGCCGCTGCCAACTTTGCACACAACATACACAAGGCCGGAACTGGAAGAACCGGAAATGGATGATTTAAAAGACACAAGCCAAACGCTGCTTTGGATGCTAAAACGGTTGAACATAGCTAGCTACGCGGATGTATCTACTAAATTTGATCATGAAGTTCAGGGGTTAAGTGTGATTAAACCGCTACAAGGTTTAGGTAAAGTTAATGGTGATGCCACAGTCCATAAGCCGGACTACAACAGTTGGACGGGTGTTGCCGCATCTCAAGGTCTAAACCCTTTGTATAGCGATTTGGATACTTACCATATGGCTGCTTGTGCGATTGATACAGCCATCCGCAATGCGGTTGCGGTGGGCGGTAATGTGGACCACATGGCTTTAATGGATAATTTTTGCTGGTGCTCCTCAAACGATCCGGAACGACTGGGGCAATTAAAGGCGGCCGTTAAGGCTTGTTATGACTATGCTGTTGATTTTGGGACACCGTACATTTCCGGTAAGGATTCCATGTTTAATGACTTTAGGGGATTTGATGCAGATGGTGAGCCGCTAGAAATTTCGGTGCCGCCAACGTTATTGATCTCCTCTTTAAGTGTGTTGCCGGACGTACGTAAAACCCAAACGTTAGAGCCAAAAATGGCTGACGATCTTGTCTATGTTATGGGACTTACAAAAAATGAACTTGGTGGTAGTGAATACTATGACATGCAGGGGGTGATTGGGGCTAACGTGCCGCAAGTGGATGCCAAGCAGGCGCTTAAACTGTATCGATCATTTTACCAAGCAATGCGTCATGAACTGATTGCTTCTTCCGTCGCTGTAGGCCTTGGGGGTCTGGGTATAGCGTTTGCCAAAATGGTAATTGCCGGAAATCTGGGCTTAGAAATTGATTTAAGTAAAGTGCCGACCGAAGGTGTAACTCGTAACGATCAACTGTTGTTTTCTGAGTCGCAAAGCCGTTTTGTGGTGACAATCAATCCTGCCATGCAAGCGGAGTTTGAAAATCATTTTGCTGGCTTAAATGTCGAGCTTGTAGGCAAAGTTACTGCCGAGCCACTACTCAAACTGGATAATTACGTGAGCCTACCTGTTTCCGACCTTGCGGATGCCTATTTCAGTGCTAATAAATTCTATTAATATGAAACCAAAAGTAATTGTTTTAACGGGGAACGGTATAAACGGTGAACGTGAAATGGCGCAAGCCTTTATTCAAGCCGGAGCAGACACAGAGATGGTACACATAAACGATTTGGCTCAAGGCCATAAAAAACTGGATGACTATCAGATTTTGGCTTTTCCCGGCGGTTTTGCCTATGGGGACGACTTGGGCGCCGGAATTGCAATGGCAAACCGCTTACGCAACAACATTTGGGAGCAATTAATGACTTTCACGCAAAAAGACAAGTTGGTAATGGGGATTTGTAACGGTTTTCAAATGATGGTCAACTTAGGGATTTTACCGGGGTTTGAAGGTGAAATGGGCATGCGCAAAGTAGCCTTACGTCCAAATGCCAGTAATCGTTACCAATGCCGTTGGGTAAACGTTAAAAGTGTATCAACAAAATGTGTCTTCACGAAAAATATAGGTGTTTTGCCGTTATCGGTTGGTCATGGAGAGGGCAATTTTTTTGCCGAAGAGACTGTACTAGACCACTTAGCCCAAAATGACCAAATTGCCTTACAATATTGTAATGAAGCCGGCGCGCCAGCCGACGGCCTTTTTCCCCTAAACCCAAACGGTGCCGCCCGAGACATTGCCGGTATTTGTGACAGTAGCGGCCGAATCTTTGGCCTAATGCCCCACCCGGACCGCTTTTTAACCGCCTACAACCAAGCCAACTGGACGCTTTTAAAAGAAAAAGCCAAACGCGCCGGCAAAGAGTTTAGCGACAAGAGTGTGGCGCAGGTTATTTACGAGAATGGGGTTGGGTATTTTGGCTAGCTATACATCGCATTCCGCTCATCTCTAATAATCTTGCCTTGGTCAATTAAAATGACACGTTGTTGCATTTCGTTAACGACAGTTTGGTCGTGGGTGGCGATTAGGACGGTGACGTTGCGTTTTTGATTAATTTTTTGGAGAAGTTGAATAATGTCGCGGCTGGTGTAGGGGTCGAGGTTGCCGGTTGGCTCGTCGGCTATTATTAAGTTTGGTTCGTGGACTAAGGCGCGGGCAATGGCGACACGTTGTTTTTCGCCGCCGGAAAGTTCTTGGGGGAAGGCATCTTCTTTGTCTTGCAGGCCGACTTCGTGTAGGGCTTGCATTACTTTGGGGGTAATGGTGGCAAAGTCTTCATCAATGGCGTCTAGGGCAAAGCGCACGTTTTCGTAGACGGTTTTGCGGGGGAGAAGCTTAAAATCTTGAAAAACCATGCCAACTTTGCGCCGATAAAGCTGCAGAGCGTGGTGGTTCATGTCGGCAATGTTGATTTTATCAACCAAAATGGCGCCGGTGGTTGGATGTTCCGCCCCAATCATCATGTGTAACAGGGTGGACTTACCAACGCCGGAAACACCCACAAAAAAGATAAACTCGCCAGCGTCAATCGCGCAATTAAGATTATCCAAAATTATGTTGTCGCCAAAATGTTTTGATACGTCTTTAAGGATAATCATAGAACCAGTTAGGTAAGATTATTATAGCTAACTCTTTTAATAATGGTAGGTTTTCCCCTTCCACATTGTGACTATACGATAAAGCTGCTCCAGCAGAACCACAAAGGCTAGATCATGAGGGAAGGTTAATGGTGACAGGCTGATTTGATTTGAGTGTGTGCGCTTAAACTCATTGGTAAAGCCAAAGGCGCCGCCAAGTACTAATTGGAGGCGGCCGGAGGCCGCTGTTAACTGCTGGAGGTGATCGGCTAAGGCTGGGGTGTCTAGCTGCTTGCCGAATTCGGTAAGCAATATTGTAGGCCAATCCGGTTTAATTTTGGCGGATAGCGTTTCTTGATCGGCAACTTTTACGGCAGTAGGGTCGTTTTTACGGCTGGCAGGTAAACTCAATATTTCCAGCTGATTGGGCTGCAAATAGGTAATGAACTTTTGTTCTAAGGGCAAATATTCGTTGGCGGTTTTGCCGATTTTAAGGATGCGGATGTGCATACAGCTAACAAATAGAGATTTGACTTCGCACTATAAAATACTATAGTTGCATTATCTTTAAAAGGTCAAAAAATGGCTCCCAATACACCATCTCCACCTGAGCAACAATCTACTTCTCAACATAAGATGGACGAGCTGAGAGATCATTTTTTAGATGAGGTATGGGCCTTGTTTTTATATGAACTGGCTAATACTGGCCAAAATGTAATGACAATTCACTTTAGTACCCCTCGAGTAAATGGCACTGATTCTACCAAGTACATTGTTAGCACTGCGTCACATAACCAGCTTAAATACTCGCCGAATAACTTATTTTTGCAACTTGTAATATTAATGAAAAAAACAACTTATGAATGGCAATGGAATCTGGCGCGCCAACAAATAGGGAAAAAAGCTACTCCGGATCATAATAACTTAGTGCGCTATCATGAATTAATCTCTGAACAAGAGACAGAGATTAAAACACCGGCGGATCACATACTTGTAAAACTTACTAACATTCTAAAAATTGTGTTTGCCTTAGTGACTCTGGCAAAAAATGATGCTGTTTTGCAACATCCAAAAACAGCCTCCCTTTTAAGAGAACTGTTGGAAACCGAAAATAGCGAGACAATGCTCAAAAATAAAATGAAGCCTTACTTTAAGCGTGGCCGTATCGAAGTACATACGGATGAAGATGGTCGAGAATATTTGGCATTAGCTACTGGTGTGCCGAAATTGATCAATCAACAGACGCGAAATGCCGCATTAGAGCAACTGGGTGCCCCCTCCGTTGTTGCAGATACACCACAAGGTCATATTGAACAACTCTGGCAGCAAATACTGAGCCTGCATGCCCAGCACTCTATGTCTCCCGCCACTTAATGGAACACCCTTGCGACGGCATTTGGTCAACAATCGGATCCTCGCCGGCCAACATAAGGTCTATAGCTTGATGCATTTCTTCAATACGTCCGTGATATACTAGTTCGCGATCTTGATCAAACAAGTATAAATCGGGGGTGCATTCGGCCATGTAGGCTTTGGCAACAGCTTGAGAATTATCGCGTAAATAGATTAAATTACTATATCCTTGTGCTTCGGCGCGCTTTTTCATGTTTTCGAGGCTGTCTTCGGGGTACTGCTCAACATTGTTGGGGTTGATGGCAACAATGCGGACTTGGTGGTCGGCGTATTTTTTGTGAAGTTCGACAATTTGATGTTCGATTTTTTGGACATAAGGGCAATGAACACACATAAAAATAATGACGAGTGCTTTGTAGCGATAAAAATCATCTAGAGAATAAGTTTTACCATCGATACCTGGAAGATTTTCGAACATTGGGGCCTCCATCCCCATTGGTAGATTTTTTGATGTTAACAAGGCCATAATTTATAAAAATTTAAATGATGGTTGCGTCGTGCGCTAATTTATAGCAAAATCAGAGTATCAATTTATTAATCAAATAAAAATGAAAAAATTTGGTGCAATTATTTCGCTGCTACTCATGTTAGCAGTCCCTTTTTCGGCATTTGCGCTAACCGCAAAATCCGGAGAAAGTGTGCTTATTGACGAAGCAGTCCAAACCGACCTTTATGTGGCGGCGGGCAGTGTGCGTGTGGCAGAAGCTGTTAATGGCGATGTGCTAGCGGCAGGCGGCAACTTAAATATGTCCGGTGCAGTTACAGGTGACGTTTTAGGCTTGGCTGGTGATGTTGTAATTGATGGTGATATAAGTGATGATGTCAGAATGGTTGCCGGTAGCGTCAGCGTTAATGCAACAATTGGTGGTGACTTAATTTTGGTAGGCGGACAAACATATATCGATGCCGATGCTGTAATTAATGGTGACCTTGTTGTTTTTGGTGGCATGACCGAAATGTGGGGTACCGTAAAAGGTGACATCCTTGTCATGGGTGGTGAACTTGGTATCTATGGAACAGTTGAAGGAAACGTGAAAGCAGAGTTAGACAATCAGCTACGAGTATCAGACAAAACAAGCATAAAAGGTAACCTGGTATATGACGCCCCAAAAGCGGCAGAAGTGACAGCTACAATGGTGGGTGGTGAAATTATTTTTGGCCAAAAAATAGTAGATAGACCAGAGATGCACCGCGGTGGTCTTTGGGAAATGAAAGCAAGTGCTATTGCTTTCTCTTTACTTACAACACTTGTTTTAGGCTTACTACTGATGTTAATGGTACCAAATCTAGTTGCCGGCAGCGTAGTGGCGGTTAAAGAAAAACCACTAATGACTGTGTTGATTGGGTTTGCCGTTGTACCTGCTGCACTTTTTGCAATTCTTTTATGCTTCATCAGTGTAATTGGCATTAAATTGGGATTATTGTTGATGATAAAATTGGCGGGGATGTTACTGGTTGCCAAGATTTTTGCTGCATACTTTGCTGGTAGCTTAATCTTACGTTCAAAGAAAAAACTTAAGCCGATTGAGCACTTTGGTGTATTTGCTTTAGGCTTGATTGCTATTGAACTACTAACTTTGGTTCCGTACTTAGGTTTCCTTGTTCAAGCAGCCGCTCTCCTATTGGGACTAGGGGCAATGTGCATGGCCGCAATGACAATTTACAAACGCTTAAAAAAAGAACACCTAGTTTAGGTAGTTATGTTTAAGCCAAGCGCGTGTTTGCAGGGGGGTCACAAGCTCCCCTGCTTTTTGTAAATCGGCAATTTCCTCTAGGATTAAGCCAAGTTTTGGCCCCGGTTTTAGTTGTAAAATTTGCATAACTTCTTCGCCCGACAGTAGTTTTGGTAGCTGGGCCGGCAACTGGCTGGTTTCTTTGTCATATAAACTACGGACTTTTTGGTATCCTGCTAAATCAACGGGGATCGCCCCAGAGGCATCGGCCTTATGTACTTCCAATAAATCGAGGAACCATGGTTTTAGAAACCACTTCATGCGGGTTTGCTTGGGCATATCGAGCACATTAAACACAGACATGTGATGTTCACATAACCAACTTACTTTTTGAATAAAGCGGCGAGAAAACTTGAGTCGTTTAAGTAAATTTTTGGCAATTTCAGCAGAAGCCTCGGCATGGCCGTCAAAGCGGATGCGCTCCGCCACCTTAAAGGTTTGGGCTTTGCCGACATCATGCAGCATTACCGCCCAATACAAACTTAGCGGCTTATTTGGACTCATCGACTTTAAACAAGCCATTGTATGGGTAAAAACGTCACCTTCCTGATGATAGATGTCCGGTTGGGCAACACCTTTTAAGGCTGAAATTTCGGGCAAAATCAGCTCTAATAAGCCAAGATCGGCGAGATCATTTAATGCGTCGACGCGGCGGGGGCTAATAATCATTTTATTTAATTCGTCGGCAACACGTTCGGGTGAAACATCTTTTACTAGGTTGATATGCTTTTTAATTGCCTGGTATGTGTCGGGGTGATATTGAAAATCGTAGACATTTTTAAAGCGGATGGCGCGTAAAATACGGAGATGATCCTCTTTAATCCGCTCCTCGGGATTACCAATAAAGCGAATTAGCTTGTTTTCGAGATCGATTTGCCCACCAACATAGTCAAAAACTTTGTCATGAGTGGGGTCGTAAAACATGCCGTTAATGGTAAAGTCGCGACGCTTGGCGTCTTCTTCGGCGGTGGTGAACTCCACGGCGTCGGGGCGGCGGCCATCGCTATAGCCGGAATCGGATCTAAAGGTGGCGATTTCAAAATTGTGACCGTCTTGTAAGGCTAAAATTACGCCAAACTCCTTACCAATGGGGATTGTTGTTTCTAATATTGCCTCAATTTCTTCGGGACGGGCGCTGGTAACAATATCGTAGTCTTTGGGTTTGATGCCCAAAAGCATGTCCCGTACGCAGCCACCGGCCCAAAAGGCCTGATGGCCTTGTTCACGCAATTGCTCAATAATTTTAATCGAAGTTGGCTGCATGTATAAAGTTTAAACCTCCTAATATTGTAGCACAAAGCTGCGGATTTTGCTTCTTAACCTTTAACGCACGCAACAACTCCCTTTTATCGCTACACCTAAAATTTGACGATTCTAAAATCTTTGATATAGTTACTAGATTTCTTCATATGAAATCGCTTTGAAATAAAGTTCCTTGATACAAATATTGCTTTACGATGGTGATAGCCTAACTAGCTAACACCGTACCCCTTTAAGCTTGGTGTTAACTACCCTCCCCTTTGTGTATTTATACACTAGTTAATACATAAAACAAGCCGTCCGATCCGTAAGACGAAAATCTAATCGGAAGTAAGGCGATCAATCCTTGTGGTTGTAAATGGTAGAGTAGTCCTCTGCAATAGACCGACTTCTTCAAGCCTATACATTCTCTCCAATCGCTTATATTCTTTATTTTTGACTGGTGATAGAATAGCTTAAAGTAGTTTATCTAGGCCTCTTACTTCGGTAAGAGGTTTTTTTATTTTGTCCAATTAAAATTCCCAGCATGTTGGGAACTGTGTATTATACGAATAAATCTAATCTGGCATGATGAAAATTTTGGCAATTGAAACATCTTGTGACGAAACAGCCGCCGCAGTAGTGGAAGATGGCACCAAGGTACTGAGCAACATCATTGCCAGCCAAGCCGATCTACATGCCATAACCGGTGGCGTAGTGCCGGAAGTAGCGGCACGCGAACACATTAAAGCGCTCCCTTTTGTTTATAAACAAGCCTTAATCGATGCCAATTGCGACTGGTCCGACATCGATGCCATTGCCGCAACAGAAACGCCCGGGCTTATCAGTTCCCTCCTAATTGGTATCCAAACCGCCCGGATGCTGGCCACAATCCATAAGAAGCAATACATTCCCGTAAATCATATCGATGGGCATATTTACAGTAACTGGCTGGGACGTAACAAGGCTGACTTTAAATTTCCATTAATTACACTGACCGTTTCCGGCGGACACAACTCTTTATTTCTACTTAAGAGCCCAACCGAAAAAATCGAACTAGGACACACACAGGACGATGCCGCCGGCGAAGCCTTTGATAAAGTGGCCAAAATGCTGGGACTTCCTTACCCGGGCGGGCCCGAAGTTGCTAAATTGGCTGTGCAAGGGGATAAACATCGCTTTAAGCTACCTATTTCTGAACTGAATGAGCCGTTTAATTTTAGTTTTTCGGGATTGAAGACTTCCGTGCTATATCTAATTAGAGACCTCGGGGAACTAGATCAACAAGCCAAGGCTGACTTAGCGGCTAGTTTTGAATACACCGTGGCACAAACTTTGGCCCAAAAACTGATAAAAGCCGCTGTGCAATACGATGCCAAGCAGGTGCATCTGGCGGGTGGCGTGTCTGCCAACCTTATTTTACGGGAAGAAATTGCTGTGGAATTAAAAAAGCACGAGCTAGATATACCCTTGTTTTTCCCAACTTCACTAAAATATTGCACAGATAATGCGGCAATGATTGGAGCGGCTGCGGACGTGTTCTTGGCTTAAAGATAACCAAATTAGCCGCCGTTTCCCGGGAACAGATTTGACATATTTTAAAAAAGTACTAAAAGGCTTGACAAGTTAGGGATTTGTATTTATAGTGCTGTCAAGTTTTTATTCATTTAATTTTAAAATATGAAACTTAGAAACACAGCATCGGGAATTATGCCTCGTAAAGGGGATCCAGAACTTTATCCTTATGCTAAAGATTTAGCAGCGGTTCTAGCACCTTTAATGCCTCAACTTAAAGCTACAGCACTAGCTGTCCTTGCGACACTGGGACTTACCACTACTACCGGTTGTGTGGAAGGTGATGGTACAGATGTACCTGTTGTTGGACATGTTGATGGTCAAGCTACTGGCAATACACCTTCCGCACCACGTGAAGAACTTGGTGTTGCAACCCTAAATTTATTAGACGAAGCTGTTGCACTAACCGCAACAGGTACCGTGGTAACGGACACATCTACTACAAGCGCCCATCAAACGGTTGGCAGTGATGCCGCAATTGCATTAATGCAAGACCGAACACCCGGGGAAGTAACACTTGAAGCGGTTGAAGATGGTACAGTTCGTAGGAATACAGAAGGCGCCATAAATAACTGTGGCACAGTGATTGCAACCGTTGATACAACGCCAGCAGAAGGACCAATCGATGATTTATTGAATATTGCTAATGGTGGTAATGAGACAAATGAAATTGGAATTACCGCATGTGTTGCCGTAGATAAATTGAAAGCCGGAGTACACACTTTAGTATTTAGAGCTACATCAGACGGTCGCATATATTTTGAAGTTGCACTTGATAAGGACACTAACCGTCCCACAGATTTAGTCGGTGAATTCAATGTAGCAACCGGCGATTGTACCGTTACAAGTGCCAGATTTGGGGAGGAAAAGACCGTAACCCCTTCTCGTCCAGCTTGTAAAGATGCAGTTGAACATATTGGTAGAAGTGTAGGTGCCAATTTTGGAAACTAACACCCCCGCCCCCCCCTTACCTTCGGTAAGGCGGGGGCTTTTTTAGTACCTATTTTTTTGACTAGCCAAAACCCCATTTATCCGCTAGACTTTCCGATGAAAATCGCAATATAATCACTAAACAAAATGGTCGACGATACTACAACCGATGATGCGGGAATAGCAGAAGAGGAATTTTTTCCGACATCCCCAGAAGGAATGCATGACATCTTGCCGGATGATCACGAGTATTTTACTTATATGAAAAAGGTTGTTCGTCATAGGTGTCGTCAGGCCGGTTTTAGAAGAATTACAACGCCAATGCTGGAGCGGGCGGAAACATATAAAAAAGCGCTTCCGGAAGGGATAGACAAAGTAAATCGTGGTATGTTTGGGATGCGTGATACAGATGGAAACGACTTAGTACTGCGATCAAGTGGCACAGTTGGGATTGCGCGTGCTTACGTAGAACACGCTTTTGAGCAAATGCCTCAACCAATCGAACTTTACTACATTGAAACTTTTGCTCGTGATACCAAAATTAAACCGGGGCAGTACAAGCAGTTTACGCAGTTTGGTTTTGAAGTAATTGGCGAAAGCGATCCAGCCTTAGATGCACAGGTTATTTATACGGCACACAAAATCAATCAAGACTTTGGTATTGCCAAAAACTTAAGACTGCAAATCAACAATTTGGGCGATGAAGAAACCCAAAAAGAGTACAAAGATGCATTGCGCAACTACTACATGGGCAAAGAACGTAGCCTTTGTTTTGATTGCCAAGAATGGATGGAAAAAGATCCGCTACAATTACTAAGTTGTATGGAGGAAGATTGTGTAATTCTTAAGGAATTAGCACCAAAAATCGATCAATATTGGAATGAGCAGTCTAAAGAGTATCATGCCTCACTAATGCGCTTTTTGGATGAGTTGGGTATTGAATACACCAACAACCTACATTTGGTACGAAAATTACATTACTACAGTGGTACGGTATTTGAATTCTGGGATGACAAAAAAGGCAGGGAATTCACAATTGGTGGGGGTGGCCGCTACGACAACCTTATCCAAAGACTAGGCGGTGATCAGCCGACACCGGCCGTTAACTATGCAGCTGGAATGGAACGAATTGTTCGCAAAATGAAAATCAATAAAACAAAGGTGCCATCAAAAGACGACCTACATGTTTTTGTGGCGCAACTGGGCGAAGGTGCCAAAATCAAGTGTCTCAAACTGCTAACCGAATTACGTGAACGTGGCGTAAAAGCCATGGGAGCGATTGGACGTGGTAGTATGAAAGAGCAAATTGCCATGGCAGAAAGGTTTAAAGTTCCTTACATGACCCTAATGGGTCTAACGGAGGTTAGAGAAGGTCAAATCATTATTCGCGAAATGACCAAAGGTCAGCAGGTTCACGTACCATTAGAAGATGCAATGGATGAGATTATTAAGCGTATTGGCAAAGAGAATCTCGATACCTATACACCGGATGAAATTATGTATTAATCCATAATGAGGCTACAAACCGGACATATTGAAACAACATTTAGTTGTTTCAGCTTGTGAATAAGGTCAGTTGTCTTATAAAATTACTTTGTTTAGATTGAAATATGCTCAAAAAAGATATCATTAATGAACTGAAGAAATTCGGGATTGATACTAGTATGATCCAATCAAAAGATGAGTTGGAGAGACTACTTAATTTGGCAAGAGCGGCAAATAAGCAGGTGAGACCGAATCGTGTTTACAAGCCTCAATATAAAGAAGGGCGTTTTATGCAAATCTCCGGACCTTCCGGGCCATCTTTTTGGTATGGATTTGCGGGCGTGTTGCTAGTTATACTGTTGGTCGGCTTTATGCTATTTAATGTTAGCAAAACCTTTCACAACAACATCGCATACGTGGCGGGTAAAATTGGCTGGAATATCGAAATGACTAAAGATGCGGTAGATGAAGAAATCGTTGTAACCGATGAAGCTAAAACTGATCCAAGAATTCCAAGAATCTTTGAAAAAAATAATCAAACTTATATTGTTTACGACTACCCGTTGATAAACGTAACCATATTACAAGATGGTAGCTGCAAGCGTGATGCCTGTGCTACAGATCCACTTATCCAACAAATTAAAACCAGTATCACTCCCCTCGTAAAATTCAAATACGTTGATTATCAATCCAGTGAAGGGCGAGATTTAATTCAAAAATTCAACTTAATTTCTCTACCGGTTTTAATATTTGACGAGCACCTAAACCTAACGGAGAATTTTGAGAAAGTGCAACATTTCTTCTCCGAGAATAATAAAAAATACTTACTACAATCAGAACCGTATAAAATCCTTTCCGGCCCGGACCTTACCGGCTCACACTTTAAAGGCACCGACCCAAATACCGCAGCAGTTACACTCATAGAGTATTCCAGCTTTTCATGCCCTCACTGTAAAGATTCCGTAGAGATTGTTAACCAACTACAAGCTAAGTATCCGGATCAATTGGCAATCTATTTTAAACACTATAACCGCGGTGGCAACGATATGTTGGCAGCATTGGCCAGTGAATGTGCGGCTGACCAAAATGCTTTCTGGCAAATGCATAAAAAATTATTTGAAACACAAGACAGTTGGATTGGGGAATCGGAAGCACAGCTAAAAACACTCTTAGCTAAATATGCCAGTCAGCTTAACCTTAACAAAGCCGAATTCAACCAATGTATGAAGGATGAAAAATACAAAGATTTGATTACGACAAACACAGAAGAAGCTAAAAAACTGGGAATAGAAAACCTACCAACCTTCTTACTAAACCAAGATATTTTAACCGGCACATATCCTGTTGATCAATTTAGCGAATGGATAGATGCCATCTTGGAGGCAAGCAAAATTCAATAACCTAAAACCAAAATGGCTACCCCACCAAACATTCAACGACTGTTTATCTACTTAGCAGTTGGTCTTTTACTAATACTTCCTGCAAATGTTACGGCTAAATCTTTTGGCGATGTTGCCCCCGCCTTACCGCAGGCCATGGCAATTGATGCTCTGTCTAACGATGGGACGATAAGTGGCTATCCGGACGGCAGCTTTAAACCGGCTCAAACGATTATTCGGGCCGAAGCCTTAAAGGTGATCTTATTGGCATTTAACGTAAATCAAGATGGTGCTGCCAATATTAACTTTAAAGACGTTGTTACTACAGACTGGTATCATCCCTTTGTAAAAGCAGCCGTTTCACTAAAGATTGTTGAAGGTTATGGGGACCAAACTTTTCGCCCGGCTAATGTTGTAAATTTGGCCGAAAGCCTAAAAATGGCCTTAGCGGCGGCAGCAATAAATGTTGGTGATGCCGTTGATAGTAACCATACCGACTTGCCGGCCGGTGCTTGGTACAAAAAATACTTTGATTATGCTTTAGAACATAACCTTATTGACACCGATGCCCAAGGCCGCATCAATCCTGCAAAAGAGATGTCCCGTGCGGACTTTGTCGAGTTAATTTATCGTGCCAAAGTTAGTGATAGTACTAAAAAGTTTGATATTACCTACAACTGGAAAAACATTAGTGCCAGTAACGGAATTAAAGCACTTTACCCATTTAACTGGGAGAACTATGAAACGCCGGCAGGTCTAGTGTTTTATCATCGTGATGCCGTATATTCACAGGCTTTTGTGGCGCACACATACCCAAGCTCGGCGCACATTGTAACTGAGCTACTTCAAGCGGACCCAAGTAAAAATGCGACCCAAGTGTTAGACACACTGCAGCAAGAATATGTACAATTGTACGGCATTAATGAGGTAATTTCGGAGCGCGGGGAAAAAGATGGGCGGCAAACTCTCTCTATCCATGTCCCTAATCAGCGCACTTTAGATTACTTTATCTATCTTAAAGAAGGCTTAGTCCTAACTTCACAAGCAAGCTATGGTAATGGTCCCAAAAGATCAGACTTCATTAAAACTATTTACTACTTTCAAAACAACTTAGACTTTAAGGAGCCGACGGAGGTGGTGCAAGTCCTGCAAGATAAAGATGCTTTACTTAATCAAGCCAAGGCAAATATTTTAATTGAGGGTAAAGGTCAAACGACAATCGATCTATTGCATGATGCAGCTGTGTTTGAAACAGATAATATTGGTGTTGGCACCGGTGCAATTGACTACTACTACAGTGCGAGCATGGATGTTTCGCTTAAATATGAACGCTCAAGTGACACAATTTTAGATATTGAAACAGGAAAAACTAGTGCCTTTTAAATTTTGGTGGTAACTTATTTGTGATCATAAAAAAAATGACTATGAAAAAATTACTGATCTTTTCTTGGTTAATCATTTTGATGGGCTGCAGTGGGGCCGAGGTTGTCCCCTATGTAGATGGTCCAACAGGTCCGCCGAGCGTGAGTCCAATTGGTAATCCACCACAATAATTTAATCCCATATTATGCTGTATGACGTACTTTATAATATCGATTTTGCGATAGACATAACTGCTAGCGTGATTGGTTATGTTGCCGTATTAGTGATTATTGGCGGCATTATTCATGGCTTAGTAATTCTAGTTCAGCATCTCTTTGATCCGAAACAATTCCCTTTTACGGTGGTACGACTAATAGTGGGACAATACTTATTGCTTGGTTTAGAGTTTTTGATTGCAAAAGATATTTTACAAAGCGTTTTACAGCCTACCATTTCCGAACTGGCACAATTGGGGATCTTGGTACTGATTCGTATTGTTTTAAATTTCTTCTTAGAATTTGACCTGGTAGGCAAGCATAAATTTTTAAAACATTTGTTTCGTAAATAATCTATTAATTTAATTTTTTCACATGGATCTTAAACAAAAGGCGCTCGACTATCACGCTGAGCATAACGGAAAAATTCAAATTTGCAGCAAAGTAAAATTTGATACAGTAGAAGACTTGGGAATGGTTTACACACCGGGAATGGGCTACCCTTGCCAAGAAATTGTAAAAGACAAAG
>Ga0210019_1001511_pt1 | contig 24581 bp, 29 predicted proteins | sample CryGeyCG2114_020_2_FD_183969 | JGI IMG/M metagenome (GOLD analysis project Ga0210019, IMG submission 183969) | Groundwater microbial communities from aquifer - Crystal Geyser CG11_big_fil_rev_8/21/14_0.20 (SPAdes) (version 2) | ecosystem: Environmental > Aquatic > Deep subsurface > Groundwater ...
TACCTTGCGATCAAACTCCGGGAATTCATCGAGAAACAAAATGCCGTGGTGAGCGAGACTCACCTCCCCTGGCCGCGGGATGCGGCCCCCACCAATAATCCCCACATCAGAAGTCGTATGATGCGGCGAGCGCATGGGCCTCCGGGTAACCAAGCCTGCCTTGCCCGAGAGAAGACCGACAATTGAATAAAGCCTGGTTACCTCCAGGGCCTCAGCCAACAATAAAGGGGGGAAAATTGTTGGCAAGCGCCGCGCCAGCATTGTTTTACCGGAACCAGGGGAGCCGACCAGGAGCACGTTGTGTCCACCAGCTGCCGCCACCTCAAGCGCCCTCTTCACGTGCCCCTGGCCTTTGACATCGCCAAAATCAATCCCAAAATCATCCTGGACCTTAAACAAAGAGTCAATATCTACCTTGTGCGGCTTAATCTCCCGGCTCCCGCCCAAATATTCTGCTGATTCACGCAAGCTGGTAACAGGTATCACCTCAATCTCTTCAACTAAAGCTGCCTCGTCGGCATTCTCTTTAGGGACAATAATTTTTCTTTTCCCTGTTTTAAGCATAGAGAGGCAAATTGAGAGGATCCCGTTAATCGGCCGCACTGTCCCGTCAAGAGAGAGCTCCCCTAAAACAACATGGTCAGCCAGTTTTTGGCTGGTGATCTGCTCAGCCACTAATAATTTACCCAGGGCAATCGGCAGGTCATAAAGCGGCCCCTCTTTTTTGGTGTCAGCAGGAGCGAGGTTAATCGTAAAATAGCCGGCCGGGAATTCAAATCCTGAATTCTCAATAGCTGCCTTGACCCGGTCACGAGATTCTTTCACCGCCGCATCAGGGAGCCCGACAATCGTCTGGCCAGGGAGGCCGCGGCTGGCGTCAACCTCTATCTCAATCTCATAAGCCTCAAGCCCTAAAAGCGCGGCACTGTTAATCTTAACGAGCATTTAATACCTCCCAGCTATAAAGTGAATGCATTTTTGTACAAATCGACAATTGCCAAGCCTTGCTGACGCCTGAAAATAATTAAAGCGTCAAAGCGGCAGTTAATATTTTTGATTTTTTTTCTCAATAGATATGTTTTAGCGGCATGGATAAGGCTGGCCCGCTTATTTTGGTCAATAGAAACATATGGGGAGGAAAAGCTGCGGCCGGAATAATTTTTAACCTCAATGAAAACCAGAAAGTCGCAGTCGTAGGCAATAAGATCAATCTCACCGCGGCGAGAGCGAAAATTGCGTTCAATAATGTGGTAACCCTGTTTGGTTAAATAAGAAGCAGCGAGATCTTCACCACTCTGGCCTAATTCATAACTCTCCATACCCATGATTTTGATACAGCAAGTTTATTGCCTGGTAGAAAAGCCAAGGGGTGTCGAGATTTCGACACCCCTTAGATTAATTGAAGACAAAAAATTAGTTCAATAGGTCAGAAAGTCCCTGGCCCATGCTGAACTTAGCAACTTTGCGGGCATTGATCCTGATCTCTTTGCCGGTTTGTGGGTTTCGTCCCTTGCGGGCTTTGCGGTTAACCCGTCTCCAAGTACCAAAACCAACTAGCCTGACCGGCTGTCCTTTTTTGAGTGATCGGCTGATCTCTTCAAAAGTAGAATCAAGCACAGACATGATTTGGGACTTGGGCATTTTGGTTTGTTTAGCAACTGAGGCGCATAATTCTTGTTTGTTCATTTATTTCACCTCCTCTTTTGTGGCAATCATAGCAACCGATCTCGTGCTGTGTCAAGCGCGATCTGGGACTTACGCCACTCCCTTTTTATTGTGCATCTCTTTAAGCCGGGCCTTCATCTGGTGAAGGCTCGTGCCGACTAATGGATAAAAAGCAATAATCAACAAAGCCAAAAGGATCCCCCCCATCGGAAAAGCCACAATTAATAAACGAAGGCCAAAAATAAAATCCCGCGTCTGGGTAAAGATGTAAGGATTGTAACCGGTAGACATAAAAACAAAACCGATCGTCAGGGCGTTAAGAGCAATAGCAAATCTGGTAATAAAAGCATTAGCGCCAAAATACATCCCCTCCCGCCGGGTCTTAGTCTTGGTCTCATCCTCATCAATCACATCACTTAGCAAGAGGTCAATCACCTCAATAAAACCGGCAATCCCCACCCCAAGCAAGAGGGCACAAGCTAAAGCCCCGTTAAACGTTGTCACAAAAAAGAGAGGGAAAAGGGCAAGGGCCAAAGCCAGCATGGCAAACATAAAAGAACGCTTGGCTCCCAGGGCTGGGGCTACCTTTTGCCAAACATAAACCATGGGGATAGCGGTTAAAAACGCGGCTGCTAAAATAGCAGCTGTAGCGCCAGCAGGGGCATCAAGGTAATATTTTACAAAAAATGGGATTGTGGCCAAAATAAGGGTAAAGCTGTATTGGACAAAGAGATTGGCAAAAACAAAAGTCAAAAAAGAGCGGTTTTTTAAAGTTGCCTTAAACGAAGCAAGCAGTGGCAGCTGTTTTTCCCGGCTATACTCAAGGTGTTCACGACTGCCAAACAAAGTGATTAAAAGTGAGACCGCTATCACCAAGCCAAAAACTGTCCCCATTGCCCCCCACCCCAGGGAGCCAAAAATCAGCGGCGGAAGAACCACACCAACCAACATGCCAACCAACCCAAATGTCTGGCGATAAGCATTAACCTCGGTCCGTTCCCTAAACCTTGGAAACATTTCCGGATAAAGGGAAGACCAATTAAGAATAGTAATAGTATAGAAAAAATCAAAAAAACAGATAAAGACCACAAAATACAAAAAAAGCTGGAGTGGCTGGGCATAATCAAAGGCTGGCGGGTGCCATAACAAAGAATAAACCAGACCAAAGGGGATGGCGCCCAGAGCAATATAAGGGATCCGTCTCCCCCAACGCGTGTGGGTGTGGTCGGAAATAAAGCCCATTAGCGGGTCATTGATAGCATTCCAAACCGCATAAATCAGCATGCCTACTGCAGCCAAAGAGGGGGGGAGCTTAACTATATCAACATAAAAGAAAATTACATAAGTGGAAAAAGCCTGATAAGAAAGAGCAGTGGCAACTGCACCAAAGCTATATGCTAATTTTTGCGAAAGTTTCATGCGGCTTAGATATCAATTGCTTCAGTTGGGCACTGGTCAACAATCTCTTCTAAGTTAGCGGTTGAGCTTTCTTGTTTTTGGACCACAGCCTTACCATCTGATCCCCAACCAAAAACCTCTGGACACAAATCAACACAAAGACCGCAGCCGCTGCAAAGCGCTTGATCAATCCTCACTACCATTTTATCCCCCTAATACTTTTTTTAATTTTGTCTTATCAAAGCCAATAATAACCTGGCCGTCAACCTCAATCACCGGCACCCCCATCTGGCCAGACTTGGCAATCATCTCCTGGGTAGCGGTCTGATTACTGGCCACATCAATATCTTCAAATTGGATATTATTTTCAGTTAAAAATTGTTTTGCCATCTTGCAGTAGGGACAGGTGGGGGTTGAATAAACCTTGACCTTTTTTTCATCCATTTTACTTCTCCCCGTTAAGCTCTTTGACCAAGGCGTCAACCTCAAGGCCATGGACACCCGCTGCCTGCTCCACTGTTTCGCCGTGGGCAATAACGCAGCCTAAACAATGCATCCCTTTGGACATCAAAATGGGGGCAATTTCAGGATTAATCTTTAAAGCGTCGCTAATGGTCATCTCTTTGGTGATTTTTTTGTCGCTCATAATTAATACTCCCTGTCCGCTAAAAGCGGGCTTGCAACTATTGTATCAGTTCTCTACAATTATGCAATATAACACCCTGGGGAGGATTTAGTATGAAAAAAATATTTTTTAGCTTTTTAGTAGGTTTAGTCCTTGTTTCTGTTAGCTGGTCGCTGCCAAAATTTAAAGATGTCCCGGACGATAGCTGGGCTAGCGATGCTGTTTATGGCCTGGTAAAAAGAGGGATTACCAATGGGTTTCCTGACGGGACTTTTCGGGGGAGTGAAAAAATGACCCGCTACGAAATAGCTGTTTTCTTAAACAGGATGGCAGAGGTGCTTGAAAACAATCAAAAAACACCCCAAGAGGCCCCCTGGCTTTCTGGACAAATATTTTTTAGGCTGTCCAAAGCCTTAACCAACGCCACAACCACAAATAATTTTGACATTGACCGGGCTTATCTAACAGCCGCGGGGCCAATCGGCAAAAACGCCCGAGGCCAGATCACCTTAGACTCGGCCAGAAACACCGGTAAGCTTGATACCTTCCTTAAATATGCTTACGCTGACCTTGACAATGTGGTCCAGGAAAAACTAATCTCCGGCATTACCCTCACCACCAGGGTCGGCCTGCAGCCAACCTACTGGTCACCTTGGGTTGACAAAATTTTAGGATTCAGGATTGTAGCCAAGAGCTTGAGCGATCTTGACGCAGGGATCCCCTCAAGCGATTTTGGTCTGGCAATCTACGGCAGAGCCATTCCCAATGAATTCCTAGCCACCAATTATTTTATCAGTGTAACCAATGGCAATGGCTATACCCAGGCCGAGACCAACGCTGGTAAAAACATTGCGGCCCGCTTTGATACCCAACTCACCCCCTATTTAACAATGGCGATCGGTGGCCAAATTGAGGATGCCAGCCGCAGCGGCAACGGTGACTCAACAGCCAATGCCTTAATTGCCTGCCAGTTTGGGATTTGGCGCAGCTATTTTGAGTTTCTGCGCGGCAAAACCAACCAAGGTTACAGCCTGGCTGGATTAATTGATCTTTATGACCTGGAATCTATGCTACCATATCAGCTCTTTGCCAGATTAGATAACTACGACCCCAATAAAGCCGCGGCCAATGACGACCTTGTCCGGGTCATTGTCGGAACCAGCTACTTATTTAATGAACAAATTAAGGTCATATTTGATTATAACAACACTACTTATGGGATAGCCGCACCAAGCAACGCAGGGCAAACAACCAGCGCGGTATCACTGCGCACCCAGATTGACTTGTAAACATGAAAAAATACATACCTGAAGAGACCGTGGCCCGGCTCCCTGTTTACCACCGCTACCTCTTGTCCCTTAGTAAACAAGGGGTAAAAAATATCTCCTCAAAAAAACTAGCCAACATTTTAAAGATTAATGACTCGCAAGTAAGAAAAGACTTGTCGTACTTTGGCAAACTTGGCAAACAAGGGGCCGGCTACGAAGTTAACAGCCTGTGCACCACTATTGCCAAAATATTAAAGCTCGACCAGGCCCAGGCTGTCTGCATTGTCGGCATGGGGAGCCTGGGCTCGGCCCTGGCCGCCTACAAAGGCTTTGGCCAGCTAGGCCTTAAGATCGCTGCGGTCTTTGATAAGTCAGAGAATAAAATCAGCCACACCATCAGGGGACATCTTTGTCATGACATTGCCAAACTTGCCGCTGTCATCAAATCTGAAAAAATCGAGATCGCTCTTTTGACCGTGCCAGCCGAAGCTGCTCAGGAAATCGCGGAAAACCTGGTTGCGGCAGGGATCAAAGCCATTCTCAACTTTACCCCGGTCAAACTTTTTGTTACTGATAAAGTTATGGTTAACAATGTTGACCTGGCAGTTGAGCTTAAAACACTTTCGTTCTTCACTTGACGCTAGCCGACGCTCCCTCTAGAATAGCTGCATATGGCGCATATCTTAGTAGTTGATGACCAGGAAAGCATGCGGGACATTATTTGTCATATGCTGAAAGACCGGGGGCACGACGTTGAGGTCGCCGGCAATGGCGAAGAAGGTTTAGCCCTCTTCCAAGCTGCACCCCATTCCTTTAATCTAATTGTCGCTGATGTCAATATGCCCAAAATTGACGGCTTTGAATTTCTTAAAACAGTAAAATCAATTGACCCCAAAGTCCCGGTAATCCTGATGACCGGGATGAACGAAGAGGTTGTTGGCTTAATTGGCCAGGAGTATCATGCCGATGCGGTAATCAGAAAGCCTTTTATCGTTGAAGAAGCCTTAGACATAATTGAGAAATTCTCAAAAATAGCCGCTAATTAAGAAATCTTCACCGAGCCGTTGCTGCGAAATCTCTTTCAACCATTTGGCCTGTGCTGGAAAACTAACTCCCTCCCCCTCAACCCCGGTCTTGGCACTGCGTCCCCCAAATATTTTAGGAGCAATTATAAAATGGGCTTTATCAACTAGTCCAGCCTCCAAGAAAGAAGCATTGATCTCCCCTCCCCCTTCAACGAGAACACTGGTAATATTCATCTCAACCAGTTTTTTCAGCAAGGCAGTTAAGTTGATCTTACCTTTGGCAGCCGGACACACCAGAACCTGGGCCCCCTTTTTTTCAAAAGCCGCGATTTTGCTTTTGGGGACAGACTTGCCAACCGCAATAATGGTCCTGGCTTCGTCAGTCTTTAAAACTTCGGCTTTTAATGGGGTGCGGCCATGAGTATCAAGCACAATCCTGATCGGATTTTTTATTTTTTTGACCAAGCGGGTCGTCAGCTTAGGATCATCGATCAAGACATTCCCTATCCCAACAAGGATGGCATCATAAAGGTTGCGCAGCTCATGGGCAAATTTAAGAGACTCCTTCCCTGCCACCCAACGGCTCGCCCCGGTCCTGGTCGCAATTTTGCCATCCAAGGTCATGGCTGATTTTAACGCCACAAAAGGGAGCCCGGTCGTAATATATTTAACAAAAACCTCGTTTAATTTTTTAGCCTCTGCTGCCAATAAGCCGACCCGAACCTTGACCCCGGCCCTTTTTAACTTGCGAAAACCTTGGCCATTGACTAGGGGGTTAGGATCCTTCATGGAGACCACAACCTCTTTAATCCCTGACTTAATAATTAGATCCACACAAGGGGGATTGTTGCCAAAATGGGAACAAGGCTCAAGATTGACATAGATAGTCGCCCCTTTTACCCTCTCTTCAGCCTTATCAATGGCCCACCCCTCGGCATGTGGGGTGGTAACTTCGCCATGGTAGCCGACGGAAATGATGCGGCCGGACTTAACAATTACAGCACCGACTAAGGGATCAGGAGAAGTCCTGCCTTGGGCAGACCTGGCCAAGTCATGCGCCTGCCGCATAAACTTGAGGTCGTCTTTAGTCCACATAAGATGATTGTAGCATAAAATAAATAGATGGGATAAGAGGGAATCAGAAGGAGTCAGACGAAAAAAGAGGGGTTAAGAGGAGAGAGAGGTCAAGAAGGCTTGAAAAATCAAAAAAACCTCTTTTTCTTCTTTCCCCTCTTTTCCATCTGATCCCTTCTTTCCTTCTTAAGCCTTCTGATTCCCTCTGATGCCTTTTCCCCAAAATCGGGTGAAATTTTTTGAAAATGGTGGTGATAAATATATAGAAAAAAGGAGGTGGATTTAGGATGAAATTATCAAGAGTTTATCAGTCAACAAGAGCTATGGATACTTTCTGGAGACAACTTAACAAAACCGCCCCAAATACGTATATAAAAATACGTGTAGGCCTGCATGGAGTTAGAAACGCTATTTTACCAGAAAGCAAAGATTTCGCGAGGACGGCAAAGCTATTAGAGAATGGTGCTCCTTTAGCTCCAGCTTTACAATTAGGGGTGGCTGGAGAGGCAAAAGCCGCTATAGTAGAGCTAGACACAGGAGAACAAGACTTTGTAGTCTTACTGCCAAAGCATGATAGATCAACAACGCCTGTGGACCCTACTATTGCAGCTATTCACAAAGAAGAAGTTACAAGGTTTGGCCGCAACTATTTACGCTAATTTCTTCAGAATCTGAATTATTGATTTTGGGTCATCAGCATAGAAAATCGCAGAGCCGGCGACTAAGACGTTAGCGCCGGCTTTGATGATTTCTGGGGCAGTTTCCAGATTAATGCCGCCATCAACCTCAATGTCCAATGTCGAATTCCCAATTTCCAATGAATGTTGTTTTAATTTAATTATCTTTCCCAAAACTTCCGGCATGAATTTTTGCCCTTCAAAGCCGGGATTGACCGACATCAAAAGAACCATTACAACTTTATCAAGCACAGGAAAGACCTTTTCTACTGGGGTAGCTGGGTTAACCACAACTCCGGGCTTGGCCCCGTGTTTTTTGATCAGCTCAATATCCGCTGACAGGTCTTTTGACGCTTCAACATGAATAGTAATGATATCTGCCCCTGCCTTAGCAAATTGCGGAATAAATTTGTCCGGGTTTTCAATCATCAAATGGACATCAAGGGGGAGCTTGGTTATCTGGCGCAAAGCCTTGACTACCAAAGGACCCATCGTAATATTGGGGACAAAATGGCCGTCCATCACATCAACGTGGATTAAATCCGCACCGGCAGCTTCAACTTTTTTGACCTCGCTAGCCAAATTACCAAAATCTGCCGACAAAATTGAGGGGGCTATTTTAATTTTCACCAAAACCAGGGTCTCCCTTCTTTTTTCCAGGCTTCGTCTGTCGCCACTACCAAAGAGAGAGGGGTTCCAACCTCCACCTCTTCCTCCGGCATCGGTTCCTGGGCTATTATAACACCCGGCTCGCTATCTCTGGTAGGCTCAAATTCAACCGGCCCGAGCAAAAAACCCTCGGCTAAGATTACGGTCTCTGCTTCCGATATCCGCCGACCAAGCAAGTTAGGGACAAAAGCCTTTCTTTTACCGGAGCTGCTGACCAGCATAACTGTCCGCCCCACCTTAACTATCCGCCCCCCCTCTGGCTGGCTGGAGACAATGGTCCCCTCTGGATAATTATCATCATTAACACTGGCCCCACTTTTGCTGTTTAAACCTAAATCCGAAAGCAAGCCCTTGGCTGTTTCCAACCGCAAACCTTTTAGGTTTGGGACAACTACCTCTGCTGTTTTCGTAAAATTGGTTATATAAAGGTAGCCAACCGGGGCCGGCACAATCACAATCGCCAGCATCACCAGTAAAAAGATCTTCAGGGAAGAAGCTTTGACCTTTAAAGTAACAATCCCCACCAAAAGCGAGACCACAACCACAAAAATTAAATAATAAGTTAAATAATGAACAAACATCTTTACCTCACAAACCAAAAAGCATAAGCCAGGCCGGACAAGACCGCCAGGATCAGGGCAACAACTAACTGCCACATCCGACTCTGCTCTTTTTCAGTCTTATCCAGGGCCTCAATCTCTTTTTTGCTGTCTTCTTCCGGCTCACCATATTTAATAACCGTGTTGTCAAAGATATCAACTAGCTCATCTGGCCGTGATTGCTTAACTGTCAGCCTCTGGTTCTCAAGGCTCTGCCTAACCTCCTCTGCCGAGGCAAACCTTTTTAAGGTATCCGGCTGGAGGGTCTTATTAATAATCTCCTGAAAGTAGCGCGGCAGTTGGGAGAGCTTATAAGGCAGGTAGGGCTCCAGGCTTCGCAGCTTCTTAACCGAGGCAGCAAGCCCCACCTCTTTAAAAAGTGCCTCGGGAGCAACCATTTCGAGCATCACCAACCCTAAGGCATAAAGATCAGATGAAATACCGGCCGGTGAACCGGTCAGCTCTTCCGGCGCGCAGTAGCGGCCGTCTTCCATCAGCAGCAAGGCTTTTTGCGGCATCGCCTCTTTAATCTCCCCTTCAATAATAAAATCAGAGACCTTAACAATCCCCTGGGAATCAATAAAAACATTGCTCGGCTTAAGCCCCCCATGGATAATGGCTTTGGCGTGAGTTGCAGTGAGAGCCTGGCAAATTTCCGAGGTGATCACCACCGCCTTATCCAGATCAAGTTTCCCCCGGCTTTTTAAGATTTGCTCCAGACTGTGGCCGTCAATATATTCCCTGACATAGTAGAAACCCTGCCAGCCATAATCACCGTCAATTAATTTAGCCACACCGTGGTAGCTAATGGCCGAGAGCTCACGGACTTTTTGTTTCATCTGGTTGATGAGGCGTGAGTTAAGGGTCCCGCGCTTATAAATTTTGATAACCACCGGCTTGTTGGTACTGATAAACGAACCTTTATAGGTCGCGCTAAAGGGGTTGTCAGAAAGCTGGTCGCCAATACGGTAACGGCTTTTGAGGAAGCGTTCCATAACAGAGATTATAGCACAAAGGGCTCACACCAAAAATAGGGTGAAATCAGAAAGCAGACGGGAGCAGAAGGAGTCAGAAGGCTTTTGAAGATAAAAAAGACATCAGAGGACAAAGATGGCAAAAATGGCAAAGATGAAAAGAGGAAATAGACGGAAAACAAAACTCGCTAACCTTTTCCCTCTTTATCGTCTTATCCGTCTTATCCCTTATCCACCATCTGATGCCTTCTGATTCCCTCTTATCCTTCTTCTTAAAAAACGAGTGAAATTTTTTAGCAAAGCAACTGATATTAAGATACCACTATGTTTGATGCATTAAAAATAAGGGCAAGAACAGCCGTACTCCGAGGCTCAGCAACCGCATTGAACACTCTATACCAAGGTATGAGCGGTTTAAGAGCAGGCGCAGTTAAAGATCTTGCCAAAACCAGGCCAGAACTATATGTCAAACCGTCAGAAGCAATAGCAAGCGAAGCAATAGACAATCTCGTCGATTTCCTTCAGCTTACTATTAGAGCTATCACAGGAGAGACAAGACCATATGAAGAAGTAGAAATAATAATAAGAGAAGGAATAGAGGTTGGGATTTTTGAAGACTTTGGCAAGGTAATGTATGTGAAAAAATCCCGCGTTCCGGATCTTCTTAAAAATCTCAAAATTGATGAAAAAAAACAAGATGCTTTTATTGAGGCTGGGACTGAACATACTATTTTTAAAGAATCGGTTTTTGAAGGTCAAAGAGTTGCTCGAGCACAAATAAAAACCCGCAAAGTAGGAAAAGACCGATATAAGGAAAGAGATTACATTTTCCCATCCCGCGAAGGTTTATTTAACCACATGAAACGCATCACCCATGCTGAAAAAGTCCAAGCAGGAGACAACCGCCCAGACAAGCTTTATCTCCCAGGCACAGCCTGTTTGCCCGATTTTTATGACTTAAACGACGAAAAATCCCTTGCGCTTGAAGAAGCAAAAGCTAGTTCATGGGTTTACCTTTTAAATTCATGTGGCTTAGGCAATAAAACAGAACGCGATAGGGGCTCTACAGTTGATACTGAGATCAGCAATCTTTTGCCGGCTGCCATAGATTTTCTTCGCGCAGTTTCAAAAGGAAAACAAATTATTTTAATAGGCCATAGCAAAGGCGGCTTTAATGCCCTCTACATGCTGGTGCGGCAAGCCTACAAACTAAACAATATTATTAATAAGATTTCTCGCGGGTTAAACGTTGAGCCTTACTCAGTTGAAGGAAAAACCAGAAAAGAAATAAGAGAGCAACTTGACCAATATGAACAAATAATTACAGCACAGGGCAATGGGCATACATTTAGAGCCTGTCTGGAAGAAGCTAAAGAATACTTGCAACGCCTAGATAGCGTTAAAGGAGTGCAGGCTTTAGGCTCTCCCCTGGCTTTTGATAAGAACTCTCATCCGATCTTTCCTATATTCCTCAATCTTAATATTATTCTGCCCTTATTAATGCAAGACGAAGTCCCCGTTGACCTAGGTAAACGACTGGCAAGAATGTTTCCCTGGGCAGCCAAAGGCGCCAGGATGCTGATCAACCCAGCCAATTTTGACGACCCGGACGCTTTCTTAAGAGAACTAGCAGAAAAAGGCACGGATTCTTTTCCGCTTGGAGTTGGCTTTCAAATGCTAAAAGCCATTTATTCTGGCCAGGGGTTGCGAAGAATGACTAAAGACAAGTTTGAATACCCCAAATATTTACACTTAATTCCTATCGATATTCCAATATTTATGTTGTACGGTGACATGGATATTTTAGCGCCAACTTTCAACTTGGGCTTCATCGATCCAAAGTATGCCGAAGGCAGCAAGATTGATCTAAATCGCTTCTCTACTTTCCGGCACAAAAAGAAATTAGTCTATGAAGTAGCCTCTCTTGAAGATGTTATGGGACTTGACCTTAAGCCAAGAGAAAGCCAGGTTATAGGCATTAAGATAGCAAACATCAACCATCTTGATTTCTTCTACGGCAAAACTGGGATGAGAGTTGTCCGCCCCTTAATGAGAAGAATCAACGAAGTTATTTGGACTAGTGCCGCCTAGAAAATAGAGTGAAACCAGGAGAGCAGAAGGCAAAGACGGAAACCAACCCTCTTTCTCGTCTTATCCATCTTATCCCCTCTTCATCATCTAAAGCCCTCTGACTCCCTCTTATCCCCTCTCCCAAAATATGGTCAGTTCAGGCACATGGTCTACAGAGGAACGAGGAAGATATTGTAGATAATAAAGGGCGAAGTCGTCAAGGACCACAGGATTAAAAGCGCAGATCGTAGGCTTCATTTTGGGATAATCGAGCTGCAGCAATTCATATGATGTCTTGTTAAGCTTGGCCTTGTTTCTTCTTAAAAGATTAAAATAAAGCATGTATGAGAACGCTTTGATTGTTAATGGGCGGATTCCCCTGAACTCTTCTAGGTCATAAAAATCCTTTTCAATTTTCCAGTGAGAAGATTCGACATCAGAGTTGTATGTTGATTGTCCGGGAGGAATGCGATGGTGCTGCATATGGAAAACCTTTTCGGTAAGATGAGTAAATAATGAAGCGGTTTTTTGTTTCCAGTTGCCAATGAACTCAGACCCGTTGTCAGTTTGAATAATAACCTTGCTAAGGTCAATCCCGTGCTTCTTGAGGTGTTCTGCCAAGAGAACAAGGAAATTAGCCGCGTTAACGCCGTCGTTTCTCCTAGCAAGGGCAATGTAGAGCATGCCTGATTTAACATCCCTGGCCGTGAGTTGATATCTGGGCAAGTCATAGGTTCGTTTGAAGTACCAATAGTTTTTAATGTCAGAGAGGTCTTTGACATCAACCTGAATTTTTTGGAAGGTGCGCATTTTGAGCTTAAACTTCCTAAGGTCTTTTTGCCGATCATGTTTTTTCTTGTTCTTTGTGATCTTGCCATGGGCTTTGAGGATGCGATAGATGGCTCCGGTAGAGATAGGGAGGTCAAAATCTTCTTTAAGCCTAACCGGGCCCCAAGAGGGGAGCCTATTCCTATGTTGGATTACCAATGATTCGAATTTAAGGGGCGTTTTGTGATGGATAGTATGAGGGGCCTTAGATCGGTTATGAAGGCCAGCAGTCCCCTTTAGTTTGTACTGATTAACCCATTTTCTAACCGTGTCTCTACTCGTTCCAAATTGGATAGCAGCTTGGGAGATATTGGTTTCAAAGGCAAACTTGACCATTTGAAGCCTAATGTTAAAGGGATTTGCGGAATCTTTTAAAATATCATAATATTTATATGGGCACATGAGTTCTCCACCTCCTTAGTAGCTTGTAGTTCCTATCAGAAATACATTCTAACTGAGTTACAGGGTGTAGACCATGTGCCTGAACTTTTAACCTCTCCCAAAATAGAGTGAAATTTCCCGGAAAAGGTGACGATATATATATGAGAGGGAAACACAATGAGCGGACAACAACTAGATAGAAATAATTACGATGTAGCCTCCATCAGCCAGCCAGGCAAAGATAAGAGGACAAACACTGTCCAATTCGCCCTAGAATACGATTACACCAAAGTTGAACGCCCAGGCAGTTTTGTTAAAGTCTTTGCGGACATGTTTTTAAGGAAAGAAGGCGGCACCAATCGCCTCGCCTAAGTAAAAGGAGTGAGTATCTATGAATACTATGAATAACGACCAGATGATCAAGGCGGTTGAAAAGGTCTCCCTGCAAAGATATCTCCATAACCTGGCCAACGCCACCATGCACAAAGTCACCTTATTTACCTGCTTTCCACACACCGGCGCCCCAAATATTTCAGAAGCAGTAAATATAATCCTGGTAGATGACCTGCTGAAAATAGTGCAGCTTAATACCGGCCGGTTTACTAACTAGATCCGCGAGCCAAAAGCAAACGACTCTCTCACCCTGCTAAAAAAGTCATAACCATTTACCCTAATCAGCCGTGTTGTTAATTTAGAGGGCTGGATTTTTATCTGTTTCCCAATCTTTAAAAAGACCTTGGTCTGCCCGTCCGCAGTTAAAATCCCCTCTCTCCCCCGGGTTAACCTGGCCACAATCGGCTCTTCTACCACAATCGGCCTGGTCGCAATGCTATGAGAACAAATCGGGGTAATAATTATGCTCTTTGACTGCGGAGTTAGGATCGGCCCGCCGGCTGATAAATTGTAGGCAGTTGAGCCGGTGGCAGTCGAAAAAATTATCCCATCAGAAAGATAGTTAGCCACCCCTTCGATTTGAACCTTGATCACCCGCGCTATCCCGCTGTGGCTGATCACAAAATCATTAAGCGCAGTGAGCGTCCGCCCTCCTACCCTTGTCTCAATCATCGCCCGCTCATCAATTGCAAATTTTCTTTTTTTAATTAAAGCTAAAACAGAGCTCAACTCGGTTAATTGAATTTCCGAAAGAAAACCAAGACCGCCCAGATGGACTCCCAGGATTGGGATCTTGTTTTTTGCCAGCATCCTGGCGGCACGTAAAATAGTCCCGTCCCCTCCCAAGGTAATCACAAAGTCAGCCTTGTTTAAGCTAATTTTAAAACCAAGGGCCAATAGATCTTTTTTGATCTGCTGGGCAGTGCCGGCTATCAACTCGTCTTCTTGTTTATAAATTATTCCTACTGTTGTCATAATAATCCCGAGTGGACCAATAACCAGATTATACCAATAACTATGCTGATAATAAACAGAGCCCCGAGGAAACGAAAGAAAAAATCAAGATCGCGCTCTTTGGGGAAGCGAAAACCGGTGCAGTAGATCTCCATTTTGTTGAGATCCAGGCAAAGGACCCCATCAACATGAAAAGCCCGGTCAATTTCAATCAACCGGCGCCGAAAGTTCTCTTCGTTGGGATCAGGGCTCCCCTCACCTGCGTAAACTAAAACCGGATAGCGTTTTTTGAGCTTATCAACCAGATAGTCAGCCTGGATATAGCCAAAGTGCTCTTTGTCATTGATCTTGGTGACCACTGTTTCGCGCAAACGCTTGGCTAGAACTCGGTAGCCCTGCTTTTTCAGAAGTGTTTCAGCTGCTTTTTCATCAAACAACGGTTTTTCTGTCTGCGCCATGTATTTACCGCGGATAATTAGGCGGAAAAAAACAAAAAATAATATCGCACCAATAAAAACACCGGCAATAATTGGAAGTAGGACTTGAGAATTCATGACTTTAGTAAGTATATCAGAAACTCCACATTCCCATCCGCCCCAGTTATAGGAGACTCTATCACCCCTCGCACCTCATACCCGAGCGCTTGCGCCTCATTTTTAATTTTCTCAACCACTTTCTCCCGCACTACCGCACTACGAACTACCCCTCCCTTTCCCACATCCCCTCGTCCTGCCTCAAACTGCGGTTTGATGAGCGCCACAACCTCGCCCTTTTCGCCAAGTAAGTTGTAGACCGCTGGCAAGATTTTGGTTAAAGAGATAAAAGAAACATCAATCACAGCAAGATCAAGGGTCAGGGGGCAAGGGTCAAAGTCTTTGAGCTGAAGATTCCGCGCATTACATCTTTCAATTACTACAACTCGTGGGTCAGAACGCAACTTCCAAGCGAGCTGGCCGTAACCAACATCAACCGCATAGACTTTGGTGGCTCCTCTTTGCAGCAAACAGTCAGTAAACCCGCCGGTGGAGGCTCCGACATCTAGACAAACCTTATCTTTGGGATCAACTTTAAATTCATCTAGCGCTTTGGCAAGTTTTAAGCCGCCCCGGCTGACATACGGATGGACCTGGCCGCGCACCTCAATAATACAATCTGGTGGAACCAGGGTCCCTGCCTTATCAACTTTTTGCTCGCCTATATAGACCAGGCCGGCCATGATCGCAGCCTGGGCTTTGGTGCGCGATTCAAAAAATTCCCTCTCCATTAACAATTGGTCAAGGCGCTTTTTCATGTTATAATCATACCTCGCTCATGAGATTTTTAACAGCCCTCGTACTATCAATAAGCCTGGCCACCGGGGTTTTAGCTGACTCATTAGCAGCCAGAGAAGCCTTTAAAAAGGGGTATGAGCTCCTCGAGGCCAAAGAAGCCTACCCGGCTATCGAACAATTTAAGGTCGCGGCAAAAGATCTCCAGTTCCCCCTCCTTGATTATAGTTACTATTATATAGCGCAGGCTTACCGGGCTAAAAACAACCGACCAGAGGCGATTGAGGTTTATGCAATCGTCACCAAATTCTTCAAAAACAGCATCCTGATTCCTAGCTGCTACATTGCCATAGCCGAACTCCAGGCTGACAATAGTGATTATGAAACAGCCACCACCACCTTAAGGGAATTCCTGGCTGCCTATCCTAAAGATGAGCTCTCCCCTAAGGGGCGCTATCTCTTGGGGGTCTATTTAACCAAGCTTAACAAGAATGAAGAAGCAGCCAGTGTTTTTCGCAACCTTGACCTCCTCCATCCCAAGAGTTATTTTGCAGAACAAGCTATTGACCAGCTCGACAAACTCGCTAAAAAGAGCTCGCTGGCCGCGTACGAGGCCCCGGCAGCCAGTGTCTATAATTTGGGGATAAAATATTTTCAAGCCGGCAACTACACCAAGGCCAAAGGTTATTTTACCCGCATAAATAAATTTTATACCAAAAGCTCTTTTTACGACGAGGCAATTGTCATGCTTGGAAGGATCTCCCAACGCAAGGGGAGACAAAAAGATGCTGCCCACTATTTTCAAAAAGCGATCAACCTGAACAAAGATTCAAAGCCAACCGCCATGTTTTATTTGGCCATGTCTTACTATTATGAAGACAAGGATGACGCCGCTATCAGCCTCCTGGAAAAGGTGGTGGCACTTTATCCAGACCACCATATCTGTGATGATGCCCTCTACAACCTGGGGAAATTTTACAAGTCAGTCGATAACAAAGAGAAATCAATTGCTGCCTACACAACGCTGGCCGCCAGGTTTAACGATTCAGAGTTTTTTGACGAGGCCCTCTGGGCCATTGGCAATGATTATTATAAGAGAGGTGACCACGCCAAAGCTTATGAGACCTTTAAACAAGCCAGCAGCGCCCGCTTCCTTTTCTGGACCGCCAAAAGCGCGGAAAAAGCCAAAGGAAGGGACGAAGCAGTTGCTTATTTTAAGCAGACTGTAGCCAAGTATGACTACTCCTACTACGGCTATCGCGCCAGGGAGGAGCTAAAACGCTTTGGGGTTAACCTGGCCGCCACCTCAATCCCAGAGGTTCCCGATGTAGTTGACCCGATAAAATACTATTCATATGAGACAGTTACCCATGAACAAAAATACAATGAGCTGCTGGCTGTCGGCCTGGCAGATGAGGCCGCGCTGGAAGCAGAATTTCTGGAAGAAAAGGTCCCGGCCAGCTCTAAAGACAGCGCGAGCCTGGCTAAGTACCACGCGTATGTTATGAAAGGTAAATTTGCCAAACCGATCTTTGATGCCGACCAAAAGCTGCTTAAAGCCATGGAAGATAACACCTTAGCCGACGTTGACCCCAAGTTCTGGCGCTTCTCTTACCCACGCGGCTACTGGCAATATGTGGAAAAATATTCAGCCAAAAATGGCTTGGACCCGCATTTAACCTATGCAGTTATCCGCGAAGAAAGCCGCTTTCGCTCCCAGGCCCTCTCCGGCGCCGCAGCCCACGGCCTGATGCAAATCATCCCCAGCACCGGCAAACTCTTGGCAAAAGCCCTGGGGATGCGCTACTCAAGATGGAATATGTATGAGCCCCGTGTTAATATTGAGATGGGTACCTATTATTTAGCCGGTTTGATCAAACGCTTTAACGGCAATATCCCGCTCGCCCTGGCCGGCTATAACGGCGGCCCGGCCCGGGTTGACAGATGGCTCAAGAACTATGACAAATTTGATTTGGACGAGTTTGTCGAAGACATACCTATCAGTGAGACCCGCAATTATGTTAAAAAGGTGATGAAGAGCTACTATGGCTACAAACGAACTTATTCGGGAAGCTAAGCTCGAAGAAGACGCGGCTTTTGAAGGGCTGCGGCCAAAAACCTTTGCCAACTTCATTGGCCAGGAAAAGATCAAAGAAAACCTCTTTATCCATATTGAAGCTGTTAAAGCCCGCAATGAATCACTCGAGCACCTTTTATTTTACGGCCCCCCCGGCCTTGGCAAAACCACCCTCGCCAACATCATTACCCATGAGATGGGGGTTAATTTAAGAATCACCTCCGGCCCGGCGATTGAACGCCCTGGGGATCTCGCCGCGATCTTAACTAACCTGCAGCCCAACGATGTCTTGTTTATCGACGAGATTCACCGATTAAATCGGGTGGTCGAAGAGGTCCTCTACCCAGCGATGGAAGACTTTGGCCTCGATATTATTATCGGTAAAGGCCCCTCTGCCCGCTCGATTAGATTGGATCTGCCAAAGTTCACCTTAATCGGGGCAACTACTCGTATCGGCCAGATTGCTGCCCCACTTCGTGACCGCTTTGGCATGGTCTCAAGGCTGGAGTTTTATGACCAAAAGGAGTTGCAGCAAATAATTTTGCGAGCAGCCGAGGTTTTAGGGATTGAAACAGAAAAAAGCGGCGCCCTGGAGATTGCCAAGCGCTCAAGAGGGACCCCAAGAATTGCCAACCGCTTACTGCGACGAGTACGCGACTTTGCCCAGGTGCGCGGGAACGGCAAAATCAGTAAAGAGGTAGCTGATGAAGCTTTGAAGAGCTTAGAAATCGATGACCTTGGCCTGGATATAGTTGACCACAAGCTCTTGCTCGCAATTATTCAAAAATTCACCGGCGGCCCTGTTGGCGTAGAGTCCCTCGCCGCCTCGATCCACGAAGATTCGTTAACTATTGAAGATGTTTATGAACCATATCTCTTGCAACTCGGTTTTATCGAACGCACTCCTCGCGGTAGAATGGCGACCAAGGCGGCGTATAAGCATTTGGGTTTAGTCCCCAAAAAGCAAAAAGACGAGACTAACCAGGCACAGTTATTTCAGGAGGAAAAATAATGAAACCACGCAAAATAAAACACGAAAGAAAGACTAAAGAGACCCAGATTAAAATCGAACTTAATCTCGATGGTAAAGGCAAGAGCAAAATCAAGTACCCGATCCCCTTTCTCGCCCACATGTTTACGCTTTTTGCCAAGCACGGCCTCTTTGATTTAAACCTAGACATTAAAGGTGATATTGAAATTGATATGCACCACACGATTGAAGATACCGGACTAGCCCTGGGCGAAGCTTTTGCCAAAGCCCTGGGAAAAAAAGAGAAAATTGAACGTTATGGCCACGCATTTGTGCCAATGGACGAATCTTTGGCAGAAGTTAAGGCAGCCATTGACCTCTCCGGCCGGCCGCATTTTACTTTTGTGGCTGATTTTCCCGCAGAGCTAATCTACGCACAAGTAGGAAAAGATAAAGTTAAGTTAAATCTTGATGCCGAGATGCTCAAGGAGTTTTTTGAATCTTTTGTTTACAAAGCCGGGATCTCTTTGCATATCGAGCTTGTCCGCGGCAAAAACACCCACCACAAAGTTGAAGCAATTTTTAAAGCCTTTGGTGTCGCCCTGCAAAAAGCCTGCGCGATTAATCCGAGAAAAGAAGGGATTCCGTCAACCAAAGGAAGCCTTTAACTGCCTGTGGCCAGCCGATCAATCAACTTTTGAGGCAGATTCACAGCTCGCATCTTTTCCTGAACCTGCTGGATATCATAGGAAGAGCGGTGGAGAGAAAAAAGGCGGGTTTGAGTATCAAAAATTCCATAGGCCGCGCGAGGATCGCGATCCCTGGGCTGGCCAACAGAACCAACATTGATAATTAAGCGGTCAAAATCATAGGCCAAGAGCTCGTCACCATCATGCAAACTGCGGCTCTCATAAAACCCATCTTTTTTGCGGGCCAGATATCCAGGGCGATGTGTGTGGCCAATAAAACAAAGGGGCTTAGTCATCAGCTCAAAAGTTGCCAAGGCTTCGGAAATGCTCATCATATATTCATTAACATGGTCGCGCAGGCTGGCGTGGACATAATGAAAGCCAGCTTCTTCCCCCACTGTCGGCAGATCTTTAATTGCTGCCAGATCAACCTGGGTAGAAGTCCATTCAATAGCTAACTTAGCCCGTTCATTAAACCATTTGGTATCAACTTCTCCCAAAAGCGCTTTTTCGTGGTTCCCTGCTACAGTCGGAATATTTAATGCTTTGATTTTTTCCAGGCACTCTTTGGGATTTGGCCCATAACCAACAATATCACCTAGACAAATAATTTTGTCGGCTTTAATCGCGGCTAAAACAGCATCCAGCGCCTCTAAATTACCGTGGATATCTGAAATAATGGCATAAAGCATAAACTAATGATATATCAGGAGCGATTCCATCGCAACTATGACGTGGTTATTAAATAATTTGCGGGGTGATCATAAAGACGATTTCCGAACGTCCTTTTTCAACGGTTTTGCTCTGGAAAAGACCACCCAAAATTGGCAAGTAACCCAAAAGCGGCACACGAGAAATATTAACCCTGTCAGATTCTGAAATCAAACCACCAACAACTATTGTCTCACCGTTTTTAACCCTTAAAGTTGACTGCGCGTTGCGGGTTGAGATTACAGGGAACTCGCCGGCAGCTGTGGTTTTCCATTCGGAAATCGAAGAGACTTCCGGCTGGATTTTTGTCGTAATAAAACTAATATCATTTATTTCCGGGGTAATGCGAAAGATAACCCCGGCATCAAGATAAGCCACGCTCCACTGGGGACTTGAGCTTGTTGAAGAGACCGGCACGGCGTAAGGGACCCGACTGCCGATATTGATAACTGCTTCTTCGCCGTCAAGAGTCGCTATCCGCGGCCTGGCCACCACCGTAGCTTTGCCTTCAGCAATTAAAGCTTTAATGTCAGCGCTCACTTTTTCGCCAATATTAAAGCTCCCGCTCTGGTTATTATATGAAAGACCCAAGCGAGAAGCATCGGACTCGGCAATTTCCAAAACTTTAGCCTCTATTAAAACCTGAGCTGGTTGATGCTTCTTGATTGGCAGGGAGGAGATCAAGATAGCCTTGCCGTCTTTTTTAAAGGCAATCCCATTAGTCGCCAAGATGCTTACAATCGCAGCCTCGGCCTCAATATTTTTTAGTTGGACAGAGGAGCGCTGGGTCAAGCTGCCGCTGACAACAAGGTCAAGGCCGGCGTCATCAGCCAAAACTTTGACAATATCCAAGACTGCTGCGTCATCAAAATCGATCCGTTCAATAATCTTGGCTTGAGCTGTCATGGTAAAGACCATCAACCAAGCCACCCAAAAGCCCAGCCACCTAGTCATCTAGCCGTCACCTCCAATCTAACATAATCCTGGCCAATCGCTTGCACCAAATAGCCACAAAAATCAGAACCGGTTTTAAGGAAACGCCCTCTCCCAGCCACCTCCACCACCACTGCCCTGCCAGCCACCACCCCAGCCAGCCGCACCAAACTATCCCCAATGAGAGAGGGCTCGGCGTTTAACCGTAAAACAAGCTCATCAGCAGCCTGACCGTAGGTAAAAACCTCTGGAGCCTCCTCGGCAGCCTCAACAGTTGGCTCTAGCGCTGTAGGAGCCAGGGCTGGCTTTGACGGCGCCGGGGCACAGGCTGAAAACAGCAGAGAAAAAATAACCAAACAAGAATGAAGAAATAATTTCCAAGGCTTAAAGAAGCAAGTTGGGAATTGAGCTTTGTTAATTATTTCATCATTTTTTAGCTGGTCATTCATCATTTGTCTTACCAGCAAGTTTATTGCCAAGGGGAAAGCCGGCAAAAGTGTCGAGATCTCGACACCCTAAACTACAAGGAGAGCCAATAAAGGGCAAAAAGATAAATAATGATCATAAGAATAGAAGGGAGATGACTTTTGGTCTGGCGCCGCTGACTGAAATAAAAAATCCCCATAAGCACCGCACCGGCAAGCGCGGCATAAATCATATTAAAGCTAACCGCGGCATATAACGAAGCTGGCCGGTAAAAAATATCAGCCAGAAAGATAAGCGAGACATCAAAAACATTACTACCTATCATATTGCCGACTGCCATCCCCACCTCACCCATTTTTAAAGCGGAGTAAGAGACCGTCATCTCCGGCAGGGTGGTTACCAAAGCCAGGAAAAGGACCGCCACAAAGGTCTTCCCCCACCCCATCACCTCAACAATTTCAGCCCCGATAAAAGGGAGCCAGCTGCTGGCTAAAACCACTATCAACGCAGCAAAAGCAAAGCCTGCATAAACCTGCCACAAAGAGAGGTTAAGATGATTTTTTTCTTGAGGTGCCACCTCATCGTCATCGCGATGGCGGCTAATAATAAAAAGAGAGAGCAAGTAAATACCCAAGATAATTGCCGAATAAATAGAGACCCCCAGAACAGAAAAATCAATTGAAAGGTGGCCCAAGGCAAGAGAAGCGGAGACCACCAGTAGGATCACCACTCCGAAAAAGTTGGAAATGAGGTTCCCTTGTTTTGGTTTGAGGAAAAGGGTGCCGTGGCCGCGCAGTCCCCAAATCAAATCAAGCACACCGAGACTAAACATGTTCATCATGCAAGCGCCGAGGAGATCCCCAGCCGCCAGGTCAGGCAAGCCGGCAAAAGCCGTGGCTGAAATAGCATTAACCAGCTCGGGAAGCGATGTCACCGCGCCTAAAACAACCAACCCCAACCAAGCCCGGCAAAGCCCTGTCTTTTCCGCAATCGCATCGCCGTAGCGGGTCAGTTTTGAGGCCGACCAGAAAATAAGGCCAGCACAGACAGCAAATTTCAGCCAAACAATAACATACATATTAAATACCAAGATCAGGCGAAGAAGGATTGGTAGTCGTAGTGTACTTCGAAACCAAAACAAAATTGACAGCAGATTTTGTTTCTCCACTAATCAAGGTTACTTCAACAGAAGAGCTTTCATAATATCCAGTATCTGCAGTATAAACCTCATATGTGCCGGCAGGCACATCAGAGATGGAATAGTCACCAGAGCTGTCAGCGCTGTCAGAATAACTGGTCCCTCGCAGAGAAACCAAAATACCATTAGCAAATTCCCCGGTCAACCGCCCTTTTACCCAGCAGCGCTCGGTTATAGTAACCGCGGAGCTGGCAGAAACATCGCCGTAGGTAGCAACAACTGTCCCACTGCCAGCGCTTGCCCCGGCAGTGAATAGCCCAGTAGAGGAAACAGAACCCACTCCGCCAGTAACACTCCAGGTTGGGGAAACTATAACCGCAATACCATAAGCATCAGTGCCGGCAGCAGAAAAGCTCTGGGACTGGTTTATCCCGACCGTAGCAGAGGAAGGTGTCACCGTGAGATTAGAAACAGAACTTTCAAGATCACCACAGCCAACCGCTAAGGCGGTAAAGAACAAACCACAAACTACAAACCACAAACTAAGCGGTAATTTTGCCATTAGTGACCACAAGTTTGCCACCAACAATAGTATAAAGCACTTGACCTTTTAGCTTGGAACCGGTAAACGGAGTATTGCGGCTTTTGGAGGCAAATTTGGCAGGATCAACCAGCCATTCGCTCTTTGGGTCAACTATAATTACATCGGCATCAGCCCCAACTTTTAATGTCCCTTTATTTAAGCCCAATATCTTGGCTGGATTAACCGTCATTTTAGCAATCGCTTGTTTTAAGGTCAGTTTTTTAGTCTCGACAAGCTTGGTCAAAACCAGGGCCAGGGCAGTCTCCAGCCCGATCATACCTGAAGAGGCCTGGTTAAATTCAATGTTTTTCTCTTCAACATTATGCGGGGCATGGTCAGTGGCAATCACGTCAATCGTGTCGTCTTTTAGCCCCCGCATGATCGCCTCAATATCCTTTTTAGTCTTTAGCGGTGGGTTCACCTTGGCGTTGGTATCATATTCTTTAACTGCTTCTTCAGTCAGGCTGAAGTAATGGGGGCAGGTTTCAGCGGTTATCTTAATTTTTTTCTTTTTAGCCTGGCGGACCAGCTCAACAGATTTCCCTGACGAGAGATGGGCCAGGTGGACCCGGCCAAATTGCTCTGCCAGCATAATATCCCGGGCCACCATTGTCTCTTCAGCTAAGGCCGAGATCGCCGGCAGTCCCACCTCGGTTGACAGGGCACCTTCGTTCACTACCCCGCCAGCAGATAAGTTAAGGTCTTCACAATGAGAAATAAGGGGGAGATTAAATTGCCTTAAGTATTCCAGGGCCCGGCGCATCATATCTGCTTTCATAATCGGCCGGCCGTCATCAGAAAAAGCGATTGCACCCTCTTTGACCATCAACCCCATTTCAGTTAACTGCTCCCCTTTTAGCCCTAGGGTCACCGCGCCAATCGGCAGGACACCCACAACCCCCTCTAACCTGGCTTTTTCCACCACATAACGGACCACGGCCGGATTATCAACCACCGGTTCAGTATTGGCCATAGCACAAATTGTGGTAAAACCACCCTTGGCTGCAGCTTGGGTCCCAGTAGCCATTGTCTCTTTGTCCGGACGTCCAGGATCGCGCAAATGGGTATGCATGTCAATCAAGCCTGGCATAACCAGCAGACCGTTGGCCTCAATTATTTTGGCTCCAGGAGCATTAATCTTAGCGGCAACTTTTTCAATCTTGCCGTTAACTATCAGAACATCGCG
>Ga0210019_1001512_pt1 | contig 24578 bp, 23 predicted proteins | sample CryGeyCG2114_020_2_FD_183969 | JGI IMG/M metagenome (GOLD analysis project Ga0210019, IMG submission 183969) | Groundwater microbial communities from aquifer - Crystal Geyser CG11_big_fil_rev_8/21/14_0.20 (SPAdes) (version 2) | ecosystem: Environmental > Aquatic > Deep subsurface > Groundwater ...
AAAACCCATTGGCGTGTCATTGCGAGGGAGCGTAGTGACCGAAGCAATCTCCATAAATCAAGTGTTTGCGGGAGATTGCCGCGCCCCTTCGGGGCTCGCAATGACAGAACAAGCAGGTTTTTAGAGGCGCCCTTAATTGTATGTTGCGAGGGCGTGGACATCGCTTTTTAATTTGTTGCGCCCGTTAAGGAACGCAAGCTCAACAACAAAAGCGCATTCAACAACATGCCCGCCCTGATTTTCGACCAGAGCGCATGTCGCCGCCGCCGTGCCTCCTGTAGCAAGGAGATCGTCAATGACTATTACCTTGTGGCCTTTGTCAATGGCGTCCACATGCATTTCAATGGTCGCAGACCCATATTCTAAATCGTAAGTGGCTTCAACTGTTTTATAAGGGAGCTTTCCTTTTTTTCTGACCGGCACGAACGGCTTGCCCAGTTTATAGGCGAGCGATGCTCCGAACAAAAAACCCCTCGATTCTATTCCTATTATCGTGTCGAACGTTTTCTTGGAATACCGTGCCGCGAACTCGTCTATCACCCTTGAAAAAACGGCGCTGTTGGAAAGTATGGGGGTGATATCTTTAAATATAATGCCGGGTTTTGGGAAATCAGGGATATCCCTTATGCTTGCCTTGAGTATCGACTCCATATCCGATCCTTTCTCCATAAGAATAAAAAATTTCTACGTGGTTCCTGGGTTGTTCCTGTTATTTTTTGACAGGCAGGAAAAATAGAGGATTTCTTGCTTTTTGTCCATGACGAATTTCAAAGTGTATATGGGCCCCTGTTGCGTTTCCTGTCGCACCCACAAAACCTATGATCTGCCCCTTTTTGACCGTAGCCCCCTTTTTTGCCTTGTTCTGCCTGTTGTGGGCGTATGTGGTAAAGAAATTATCGTCATGTCTTATTATAATAGTGTTCCCGTAGCCTCCAAGCCTGCTCGAAAAGACCACCTTTCCTGCGGCCGCCGCCCTGATGACCGTGCCGGATCGTGCGGCGATGTCTATCCCGTCGTGTCTCCGGCCGTTCCTTATGCCGAAGTTGGACACCACTGTGCCACCGACCGGCCAGACGAACCTTGTGCGGTCGGTCTGGATCGGGGCGTTGAACAGTTGCTCTCGTTCTTTCCGTGGCAGTTTTTTGAACGATTCCTTCTTGGGCCTATCGGGTAGATAGAGCCTTGTGCCGGGTCCTATCTTGGTTCCGTCCTCGATATTGTTCAGCTCCGCAAGGTCCTGCACGGAAACTCTGTAGGCCTTGGCGACCCTCCAGATAGTCTCGCCCGACTGAACACGATGGAACTTTCCCTTGGCGTCGAAAGAGGTAGCGCAGGAGAAGAGGAATGAGGCAAGAAACAGGAAGCAAGAAGCAAGAAGAACCCTTTTAAGGGATCCCGCCTTACACTTCATGGCCCATGCTTCATGCATCTTTCTTCCACCCATATTCACCTATAAGCTTTACGAACCTGCAGCCCGAAACGGACTCCTCCTTAAAAGAGCTCCCGATCCTTGTGATTATCTTGAGCGTCTGCACCTCCTCGCCACCGACAGGAATGACGAGCCTTCCGCCATCAGCAAGCTGTTCTACAAGCGCCTCAGGAATGACCGGAGCTCCGGCGGTGACTATGATGCCGTCGAACGGAGCGTTTTCCGGCCAGCCAAGCGTTCCGTCGCCTATCCTAAGCGTAAAATTCACATAACCTATTTCATAAAGTATCCGCCGCGCCCTGTTAGAAAGAGAAGATATCCTTTCAATGGAATATACTTTCTTGGCAAGCTCACAAAGAATGGCCGCCTGATAACCGCTGCCGGTGCCTATCTCCAATATCTTTTCAGTTCCCTTAAGGTGCAAAAGCGCGCTCATCATTGCAACTATCAAGGGCTGCGATATCGTCTGCCCTTCGCCTATATTGAGCGGCCGGTCGCTGTACGCCTGCGCGACGAGGCCTTCCGGCACGAACCTTTCGCGGGGGACCTTCGACATGGCCGCAAGAACCCTTCCGTCCTTTATCTGGGGCCTTATGTCCATCTCCAACATCCTCTTACGGGCGATGTAGTAGCCGTTCTGCGTAACGGTTAAATGGGATTTTTGATATTGAGCGTGACGGGTCGACATTAAAATCTCCAATTTTTCATTTTGCCGATAAAAGAACGGGAAGTGGGATCGACAATGATAGGTGTTATCGAGATATGATCTTCAGAAATGGCGTTGCAGTCCGAACCCTTGATATTATCAAAGCCGGTCTCCTCTCCGTGGATCCAGTAATACTTTCCGCCTCTTGGGTCCATGTTCTCGGACATTATATTGGAATAGTTCTTCTTTCCTAAGCAGGTTATCTTGAGCCCTTTGATCTCACGCGCATTTTTGCTCGGGACATTTACGTTCAATATTAACCCTTTTGGCAGACCTTTTTCAAGTACGGTCGAGGCCACCCTTGCGGCAAAGGCGGCGGCCGCTCCATATTTCAGCTCTCCCTTGGTCCTCGTAATATATCCTACCGAGACGGCAACGGAAGGTATCCCCATGAGCCCGCCTTCCATTGCGGCGGAGACAGTGCCTGAATAATGTATGTCGTCTCCCAGATTGGGCCCGCGGTTGATCCCGGAGAAGACAAGGTCGGGCTTGTGCCCTTTAAGGATCAAATGAACGCCTAAATTTATGCAATCGGTAGGTGTCCCATCCACGCCGTAGACGTTCTTTCGGACCTTGTCGCAGCGCAAGGGTTTGTAAAGAGAAAGCGCGTGACTGGTGGCGCTCTGTTCGGTAGTCGGTGCAACAACAAGAATGTCGCCAACACGTGCCAGCGAAGATGCAAGCGCCTTAAGTCCATCCGCATGGATCCCGTCATCGTTGGTGACAAGGATGAGAGGCCGCCTTCTTTTGTGGGTCCTGTATTTTATCCCTTTATCGAGAGGCATTTTTTAGAGTGGCAAGGTGAAATCGCCGATCTTGATTGAAGGCTGTCCCAGCCTTCCGGTTATAGTTATCGGATATGTCCCGTCCGGCTGTTTTTGTTTTTCTACCATAAAGAGGATCGGGACCGCCTGTTCAAGCTTCTGGCTCACGGAGAACGTCCCTCTCAGGTTCATTCTGTAATTCTTGGCCGATGATGACATGAAGATGTCTCCGGTCAGGTCCATATTGAGATCGCCGTCCTTGAGCTTGAGCTCTTTGACCTTAATAGAACCCTTTGAAAGTTCGATCTTTATCGTGGAACCTTTCTTGGCAAGGAAAAGTTCCGGCACATTGAACGCCCCTCCTTCGCCGAACCGCAACTCCCCTTCCTTGAGCGTTATGTTATTGATGTCAAGGTTGGCTGAACCCGTGCTCTGGATTATCTGCTTATTGTTTATGTTCAGGCGTATAGAGCCATCGATCGCGCTAACGAGCTTTGCCGTTCCGTCGCCCGTAAGAAAGCCCATGTCCCCGATGTTAAAATCCGAAAGGTCGCTTTCAAAATTAAATCCCTCATCTGTTGCCTTGTAGGATCCTTCGATCTCGCTCTTCTTATTGATTATGTCGAAACTTACGTTGCTCCTGCCAAAAAGCAGAGATGACAGGCTCGTCCGCGCTTTTATTTTGGACGCTTCCCATGTGGTGGAGACCTGATCGCCAGAATGTTTGAGTATCTTAACGTTCTTAAGGGTCGCGCCCGTGAAAAAGCTCGGGGAAAAATCGCTTATCCTTACATCGTAATCTCCGCCTAACTGCTGCATCGCGGCCTGGACCATCCTCTCCTTCAGGATGTCATACGGAAAGGTCCAATAGAGGAAGAAGAAGAACGATATCACAAAAAGAACGATATATCCTACGTATCTGATCAATTTCGGCATATTATAGCATTTTAACCTTTGGTTAGTAATACTTTTGGGGCGCCTCTAAAAACCTGCTTGTTCTGTCATTGCGAGCCCCGAAGGGGCGCGGCAATCCCCCATAAACACTTGATTTATGGAGATTGCTTCGGTCACTACGCTTCCTCGCAATGACACGCCAATGGGTTTTTAGAGGCGCCCTTTGTTAAATACTATATCATAGATTTCCGAACCGCTGTACCGCCTTTTATCATCCGCCTTCGCCCGAGAGCTTGAACGTAGACACCGTGAACGACGCGTCCATTAATTTTTTATTGTCGTAGCGCGGTTTGGCGTGAAGCTGTTTTATCCTCAGCACACGCGTCCTTTCGCTCTCTATCTTATAAAGATAGTCGATCAACTGAGCGATGGTGAGCTTTGAGACCCTTACATCTACGCTTGACTCATCGTATATCTCAGAAGGTATCAACGGACGTTCTTTTAAAGAATCTACGTTCTCTTTAACACCGGTCTGGGAGGCTATATTCTCAAGCGTTGTGGATATGGAGGTGTCAAAACCCGATTTCATCTGGGACTCTATGGCCGAAAGCTTGACCTTTTCCCTGTTGTAGTCTGCTATCTCCCTCATGACGTCGTTTATCTTCTCCCTTCCGGTCGATATCTCGTTCTCCATCATGGATATCTTTCCACCGGCAAGCGATATCGGCATGACTATGACGATGATAAGCATGATGCCGGTAGCCACCATTGCGATGATCTGTTCGCGCGGCTGCATACCGAGGAAGGTGTTGAACAGGGCTTCCGGGTTCAAACGTTCGAATATTGCGTATCTGCTCTTAAGAGACATTTGTTAAAATCCTTCTGTCTTCTTCCCCTTTGAAGGTTTTTGTTCCGAAGTTTTTTCGGTCCTTGACTCCGGGCCTTTTAGATCAAGGGTAATGTCGAACTTGATCTCGTCCTTAACGCCCTTTCTGACGTTGCCGGTGGCGACGTTCTTGAACTTGGGGTTCTTATCGAGAGAGACCTTTATCTTATCGACCGCCTCGAAGGAGGTGGTCCTTCCTGCCATCTTTAGTTTCCCGGCCTGGTAATTGAAATCCTCTATATCTACCTGAACCTCTTCGCGCGACGGAAAAGATGCCGAGGCCTCCCTAAGCACGTCAAGCGAGGATGAGCCCATGGCCATAGAGAGCTTCCCAAGCCTGTCGCTCACATCGTTGCGGCGCTGTTTTACCGTTTGCAACGCCGCCGATGCGGTGGTAAGGCGCTTTACACTGACATCGGGTATGGCCTGCACCACAAGATTGGCGATGTCCTTATTTACTTCGGAGACTTTCTTAGAGAGAGAAAAATATCTTATACCGAAATAAGAGACAGGCAGAATGATGACGACAGCCGCGGCTATGGCCATCTTTCTTATGCCGCCGCCTATCTCCTTAACATCGCCCTTATAGACGAACTCGTCCTTCCTGAAATTTATTTCAGGAAGGCCTGCGGGCGCAACACCTCTTAGCGCAAGAGCTAGCGCCTGAGGAATGAGCTGAAGGTGAACATCGCTGGACTCAAGTCTTGAAAAATGGAACTCGAGACAGTCGAGAAATGCGACATTCTGTTTGAGTTTGACAGTTAAATAACGGTCAAGGCCGGGCATCCTTGAAGTACCGCCGGAGAGATAGATACCCGAGACCGCTTCTCCCTCTTCATCCTGATATGCAAAGAACGTCTGGCGCAAGTGAAGCGTTAATTCGTCGGCCACCGTTCTGATCGTTTCGAATATCTGTTTTGTAAGGTCGTCGAGCGCCCCTTCTTTTTCAAGATTCACCTGCCCCATTTCGATCTTTAATTTTTCGGCCTCTTCCGTGGGGACGTTGAGCCTTGCGGCGATGGCATCCGTAAAATGGTAGCCGCCTATCATTATGGTGCGCGTATATATGAGATTCTTTCCCTTGCAGATAGTGACGGTGGTCTTTTTGTGACCGACATCCACAAGCGCAAAAACGCCTTCCGGAGGGACCATGCCCAAGTTGACAAGATTCACCAGCTCCACGCCTTCAACGCAGACGATCCTCGGGTCTACCCCTGAATTCTCAAGTAGCGTCAGGTATTTTGCAAAACTCCCCTTGGGGGCGTACATAACAAGCACCTTGGAAGATTCTTTGGTAAGTTTTACGATGTGGTAATCAACGACGACATCGGCAAGTTCGTAAGGGATATAGTTCTCAAGCTCGAACTCTATCGTTTGGTCTATCTTTTTTTTGCTGCCGAAAGGAAGTGTGATGAGCCTGGAAGATACATATTGTCCGGGAAGCCCGACTATCGCCTGGTCCCATGTGAGCGCGTTATCCTCAATGATGCCAGTGATGGCGGCAGATGTCGCCTCTTCCGGCGTCAGAAGTTCGCTATATTGTATCTGACGCTCGAAGAACTTCACCATTTCGAAGCTTTTAAAGGTCCGCCTTATCTGGGCGGCCTTTATGGAATAACTTCCGACATCGATGCCTAATATGTTCTGCGGCATAACTAAAACGGTTTAAAGGCCTATAGATTTGAAGGTTTTAACCTATTAACCTACTAACTTATCAACCTAATAAACTTTGTAATAGAGCATTCTCCATCTTTTAGGATCGGTATTTTTTATATCCAGAACGGTCATGATATTTACCATAGTCTCGTTCACTTGTCCCGTTAATTTTAACGAAAAATAACGGGATTCCGTCGTTATAAAATTGGCGAAGCCGCCGGTAGTTGAACCTTGCGACTGCGAACCTATTCCAAGGGCCGCATCGAGGTCGGCGGCTATCTTGTTTACCTGTGCCTGGGCTCCGGTACAGCCGAATTTGACCGTATCAACGAGCTTTTTCTTGAGTTCGGGGTCTTTCTGGTTCAATGGCGGAAGATTGGGGTTCTGTGCGGCATAGGCAAGGATAAGCGTCCAGACCACCTCGTCCTCTGCTATACAGACATTGACCTTGTTATCACCGTAGACGGTGAACATATCCTGGACAGGCATGAACCATGTATCGTCTATTCCGTCCACAAGATGGATCTCGTCCAGCGACAGGAGCTTGGCGTTGACCGGTTTCGCATCGTTCTCGTTCGTATAGAGCGAATCCTCCATCCCCTGCGTCATGTTCCCAAGTTCGTTTATCACGTCGTTCTTATCCACCCAGTCGGCCACGTTCCTCACCGATTCGTCTATTTTCTCCGGCGTGATGCCGGTGAAAAGCTTGCTAAATCTCTCCTGTTTCAGAAAGTTCGCGATGAGTATCTTATAGGAATCGTAGGGGTTGTTGCCGGAAAGCGCCTGCTGGGCCGGATCGACCCCGTAGAAGTAATTGAAATTTATCTTTCCGCCTTCGTCCTCACACTGTCCGTCAAAATCACCGTCAAAGGCCAGGAATTCCTGCGCGCTCTCTGATTCGAAGGCCGTTGCAGAACTATCCTTTTCCGGCTCTTTTCCTTCCGCAGGCCCGGCCACTTCGGACCCGGGCATGACCGGCAGTGCGCCGCCCATAAAAAAGCCCCTTATAAGCGCCGTTGAGAACGGGAACTGCTGGCACATTGGCTCGCTCAAGTTTATGGGGAGGTTGTTTATCGCCGAAGCTATAGGGGAAGATGCGATCTGATATTTGAGCTGTTTGTCTATCTTGATCTCCACCTTCATCAGGTTAAGCGCCGACTCGGCAAGATAGAAGGCCTGCAGGCGCTCCCTTTCGTTGACCGCTATCTTGTAATTGATGTTAGTGCTGTAGACGAACTCGAGTATCACCATGCTGAGGAGCATGATCGCCGAGATGACCATCATCAGTGCTATGCCTTTTTGATTTCTCATCTTAAAAATCTATCAGACCCGAGGAAAGAGGAAGCAATGTTTCTGTCGTAAAAAACATCTCTTCCTCTTCGCTCTTAGGATCTGTGAATACCAGCGTTATCCTTACCGCACGCGGAAGTTTGCCTAAATATACGGGGTCCTTCGTGTTCCAGTCACCTCTCCATTCGCTCTTGGCCGTGTCGTAGTACTCAAGATTGAACTTCTTGACATTTTCGGCCACGGGAAAAGAGACGCCCGCATCTTTAATGTCCTTCTCGAACGAAAAGAGGTCCTTCCTCATCAGGCAGGACTTTTTTTCTTCGCTGTCCGGACACTCCTCAAGAGAATAGGCGATCTTGACCACGTCACCCTTCTTTTCGTTCTTGATGAGCCTTGTGTTGGAAAAGCTCATGAAATAGACATAGTCGGAGTCTCCCCTGTCCTCTCCTATGAACTGCGTCTCAAAATATGGTGTTCCGTCCGACTTTCTTCCCTGAAGGGCCGGCGCTACAAGAAACGCCATGGAAAGGTCGTCGGTCAATCTTTTGAGCGATATCCTTGCATACTGAAAAACGCTGTCATATTTGCCGGCCTTTTCGGTGCCCCGATATGCGTTGGATGTGATCTGCCATATCATCATCGACATTATGGCAAGGATGAAGACGGCGATAAGGACTTCAAGTAATGTGAAACCTTTCTTATTCATATTACATTTTAGCGATATGCGTGGTCACGCTGAACGACTTTTCAGTTTCCATCTCCATCCAGGAGATGGTAAGTTTTATCTCTCTGATGGCGTCCGATATCTGCTTTGTCATCATCTCCATCATCTGTTTGTTAGCCTCCCCTGCATTGTCGCCCAGCGGGGGGAGCGGAAGTTCGACCTTTCTTATCTCCACCTTCCATTTGTATTCGTCGTACGGTTTTTCAAATTCCCCGGCGTCCGACTTTTCTTCAGGAAATGCCCCCTTTGTTATCTCTTTTTCTACATCAATCTGGGTGTCGGTCATCTTTGCGCGGGCAAGGGCAACGGCGACGCTTAGGCGTCTCGCCTTGGCGTCGTTTACATAGCCGCGCGCGTGAAAGCTCACGAGCGCGGTCATGGCAAAGGCGAAGATAGCGAGCGCCAGCATCACCTCTAAAAGTGTGAATCCCTTTTTCATATAAATCATCAACTTTCCATAATGTCCAATATGCGACCGGTTTTGCAGGAGCGGGTAAGGTGTTCAAGCGACCGGTGTCCGGATTTGCTCAAACGCCGCAAATCCGGCACCTAGGGCCGCTCGGTCACGGCGGTTATAAAACGGGCTGCCGTTGCCGTGCCCTCCGCGACGTCGCTTTCACACCTCACCCGCCCCTTCAAAACACGCGACAACTTTCTAGTGAAGCAGTCATTAGAGTTTAAACAGGTGACTGGCTGTCCATGAAGCCGCTTGCGTTCCCGAGCGGAACGCGAGGGATGAGGTGTTTGCCGTATGAGGAAGTAAAACCTGTCGTGGCTTTAAAATTTGGCGCCTGAACGAGCTTGTCGCAGTGAAGACGCCAAATTTTATGATTTTAAAAGCCGCACAGGTTTTACGACCGAAAAGGCAAATACCTCAAGCGCGGCTGAATGGACAGTCAGTTACCTGTTTATCTCTAACGTCGCGGAATGGACATTATATCAAAGAACTATTTGCTAACTGATTCAAGTTTTCTGTATTCAGGCTGTATGTCAACATCACCGGTGAACGGATTTATCTTGACCGAGAGCTGTTTTTCATCCGCCTCGTCCTTGAAATTAATGATAGCGGCCTCGGCCGATCCATTCTGAAAGAAGTATATGTATGCCCTGCCGCCGCCTACCGGCTCCTTATCGTGGCTTGTGTATACATCTTTGAACATGATGCCGCTAGGAAGCTTCTTTGTCTCCAAAAGAGGCGTTTCTATGGAGCCGAATGTCGGCTCGAGAGGCTCGATCGCCGGCGCTTCACTTGCGGCCTCCTCGCCGGACTCGGAGGTCGCCCCTTCGACCTTTTTGGACTCTTCCCTGTCCTTGTTCTTTTCCAGATCTTCTTTAAGTCTTTTTGTCTTTTCCTGTTCTTCCGGGGTCTCTAGAAGGAACTTTTCAGAGGTCCCTTCTGCCCAATAGGTGTTGTTCTCGAAATCTAGGACGAGCCTGTTGGTCTTATTCTCCGTAACGGCGGAATTGAAAAGATACTTTATCGTGCTCGCCATCCTCCACGAAAGCTCCCTTGCCTTTGAGCGGAAGGTGTTCGTAAGAAGAGAAGTGCCTATGAATGCCATCGTGGCAATGATGACAAGCACGATCATTACTTCAATAAGCGTGAATCCTTTGTTTCGGGTCATTTTCCCACTTCGGATAGTCTTATATCGTCCTCTGTGCCGGGCGTTCCGTCAGGACCGTCAGATATTATATCGAACGGCTTGCCGTTCTGTCCGGGCACCTCATAATGGAAAGGGTTGCCAAAACCGTCGTTGGGCACTGTTTCCATATATTCTGGTTCCAATGACGAAAGTCCGTCGCCGACCGTTGGGATCTTGTTGTGGTCCAGCTGATATTCGGTTATCGCCTGCGAGAGCTGATGCATTGCAAGCTGTGTGGTCTTTATCTTTGCCTTACCGAACTGTTTGATGACCCTGCTCCCGACAAGCGTCATCACAAGGCCCAAAATGGTAATGACTATCAATATTTCGATGAGCGTCATACCTCGTTGTCCCGCCATCCCCCTTAGTCTGTTCATACCATGCTCCTTTCTTTGGTTATCTTCCAAGTGAACCAAGATCACCCATTTGTAGAATGGGTAATAAAATAGATATAACAACGAACGTAATGGCGCCGCCCATTACCATGATCAGTATCGGTTCCAACAGAGAGAGCATGGTAGAGACGGCGTTGTCTACCTGCGCATCGTAAGTATCGGAGATGCGCTCAAGCATCCCTTCAAGCGAACCTGTCTTTTCACCTATCGATATCATGTGGGTCACAAGAGGCGGAAAATGCCCGCTCCTTTTGAGGGGCTCGGCGATCGATTCACCTTCTTTTACGCTGTCGCGGGTATCTTCTACCGCCTTCAGTAAGACCACGTTCCCGACGACGTTCTTGACTATATCCATTGCCATAAGCATCGGAACGCCGCTCGACAGAAGGGTTGAAAGCGTGCGGGCAAACCTTGATATAGCGACAAGCCTCACAAGATTTCCGAAGACGGGCATTCTAAGGAGTAGCCCGTCCTTGTATTCCCTGCCCGCCGGCCTCTTGATCCATTTCATTAAGAAGTATATGCCAACACCAAGTAATATAAGGATAATATACCAATAGTCTGAAAGTGTTCCGCTGATAAATATGAGTATCCGGGTAGGAAGGGGAAGCACCATCTTCTGCCCCTTGAATATGGCCGTCATCTTGGGGACCATGAAGGTCAAAAGGACCGTCATGAGGCCTACACCCACTACACCCATGATTATGGGATAGATCATGGCACCGGTTACCTTGCTCCTTATCTTATCCTGGTTTTCGGTGAAATCGGCGAGCCTTGAAAGGACGATATCAAGGGCGCCGCTGTTCTCACCCGCGTTGACCATATTGATATACATCCCGTTGAAGACCTTGGGGTAGGCCTTCATGGTATCCGACCACTTGGCCCCCTCGACCACCTTCTGTCTCATTTCGGAAACGATGTTCTTTAATTTTTCGTTCGATATTTGTTCGGACATCGCCTGAAGCGCATCGACAAGCGGAACGTGCGCGGCAAGAAGCGTCGACATCTGGCGGGTCATGAGCGATACCTCCTGCTTCTTAATGCCGCTGAATAACTTTTTAAAGTCGTACTGCGCCGAAAGGCCCATTTTCGCGGACCTTATCGATCCGCCGAGCGCAAGCGAGGTCGGGAATATTCCTGATTTGCGGAGCTTTGCGCGCGCCACCTTCTCGTTCTCGGCCTCCATTGAGCCCGTAACGTTCTTTCCCTTGTCGTTGATACCTGAATATGAATATGCCGGCATATATTTTAAGCGTTATCCTGAATCACCCTTAACACCTCTTCCACGGTCGTAAGCCCCTGCAATATCTTTGTTGCCGCATCGCCCATGAGCGTTGTCATTCCGGTGCCCGCCGCGACCTTTCTAATAGACGAAGCGTCCGACCCTTTCATGATCTCCGCCCTTATCTCATCGTTCATGAGCATGAATTCGTATATAGCGAGTCGTCCCATGTAACCTGTTTCAAGACAATTGGGGCAACCGACGGCCTTGTACAACTGTCTTCCTCGAAGGTCATCAAGCGTAAGACCCAGTTTTTCTAGCTCTTCGGCAGGAGGATTGTATTTCTTTGCGCAATCGTGACAGACGGTTCTTACCAGCCTCTGGGCGATGACACCTATGATCGAGGAAGAAACAAGGAACGGTTCCACTCCCATTTCGACAAGCCTCGAGACCGTGGCCGGAGCATCGTTGGTATGGAGAGTTGAAATGACCAAATGGCCTGTTAGCGATGCCTGAATGGCGATCTCGGCGGTCTCTCTGTCACGAATTTCTCCGACCATTATCACGTCTGGGTCTTGACGCAAGAATGCGCGAAGGCCTGCGGCGAACGTCAGTTCTATCTTGGGATTGACCTGCACCTGATTTATCCCCGCGATCTGATATTCTATCGGGTCTTCAATGGTTATTATCTTTATATCTTTTGAGTTGATCTTTGAAAGCGCGGCATAAAGTGTTGTGGTCTTACCGGAACCGGTGGGGCCGGTGACCAGGATGATCCCGTGGCTCTTAGTGATAAGTTCGTGCATCCAGTCGAGTTGCCTTCCCTGAAGGCCCAGAGAATTAAGGTCGAGAAGGACCGCGCTCTTATCCAAAAGACGCATCACAACGCTTTCGCCGAAGGCCGTTGGTATAGTAGAAACACGGATGTCGATATCCTTCCCCGCGATCTTTATCCTGATGCGGCCGTCCTGCGGCAACCTCTTTTCGGCGATGTTAAGACCCGCCATGATCTTGACGCGCGAGATGATGGAGTTCTGAGCGCGCTTTGGCGGGTTCATTATGTCGTAAAGGACGCCGTCTATCCTGAAGCGGATGACCAGCTCCTTTTCAAAAGGTTCGATGTGAATATCGCTTGCCTTCTGCTTAACGGCGCGGAAAAGAAGCGAGTTGACGAGCCTTATGATAGGCGCCTCATCGGTGGCATCAAGGAGATCCACCGGCTCGTCGAAATCGGCGTTGATCTCCCCCATGTTCTGATCAAGATCGCCCATCGCATCTTCGCCCGAACCGGTCGCTCGGTTATAGACCGTGTTGATGGCGTTGACTATCTCATATGAACTGGCGATGACAGGTTTTATATCGCTCGCGAACAATGTGCGAAGATCGTCTATAACATAAAAATTTGTGGGATCGGCAACGGCAACCACTATAGCGTTTCCCTCTTTTCTTAACGGAAGGACCTCGTTCTTTTTTGAATAGTTAATGGGAAGGTTCTGTATCAGGTCGGCCGGAATGTCATCGGTATTTATTCTATTCTCATATGGGAATCCGAGCTGGATGGAGAGAGCCTTCAAGATATCCTCTGTACGGAGAAACTTGAGCTGAATCAGCGCGTCGCCGAGTTTAATCCCCTTCTCGCGATGAACGGCCAGCGACTGCTCGAGCTGTGCCTCGGTCAGGGTAGTCGTCTCTAAAAGTATGGCTCCTAAGGATCTATCTTCCATAATTAATATGCCAGATCAAGTTCCTCTCCCCTTGCCCCGGGTGCCGGCGGCGGAACGCTTATCACCGGCGCCTTAACGCGCCCCTGCGGCGCCGTTGCAGGAGTAGAAGTGTATGATGACGACCCTGTCGTTACGGGAGTTTGTGTCGTCGCTATAGGTTTCGTGTTTGAACTTTCAGGATGCATCATCTTTCTTGTTTCGCCAAGCTCCGTCTGCGGTTGTTGCGGGGCCGTTATCACCGGCTGTCTCGCCGCCTGAGGAATTGGCGTGGTGGTCACAGACGTAACGGGTTTAAAGGACCTTTCCATATCGCCCTTGAACTCTAGAAGATCTTCGCGATGGTCGGTGATCGATTTTTTGATGGCCGCGCGCTGTCTCTTACCGTAGTTCTCGTCGATGAACTTGTTACGCTCCTCTATCTTCTTCTTTAAGATCGCCGCAAAATCGGTCGGGTCCTTCACAACATGCGGCGTTATGAATATGAGAAGATTGACCTTTTGTTTCGATATCGTGGTCCTTTTGAAGAGGTTCCCGAGTATCGGGATATCTCCAAGGAGCGGGATTTTTGACTTGTCGGTTCCCGATTTGTCCTCCATAAGGCCGCCAAGGACCACCGTCTGTCCGTCTTTGGTAACGACCGATGTTTTGATAGAACGCTCTTTCGTGGGACGCGGGACCTGTGGGTCGTTGGAGACGCCTGAAAAATCTGAGAGAGACTGTTCTATCTTCATGGAAATATTGTCGCCCTCGCCTATCTGAGGAGTGATCTTCAAGATAAGCCCTGTTTCTGATGCCTGCGTTGAATACTGGGTTCCCGTTGCGCTGACGAGAGGATTACCCTTGTAGTATTCCTTTCCTTTGACCTCTATCTTTGCCTCTTCGTTATCCAATGTCAGGATACTTGGAGTTGATATGACGTTAGCATCTCCATAGGTTGAAAGCGCCGAGAAGAAGATGCCGGCGGAGGGAATGTTCTTGGTCGTATCGCCAATAGTGATGGGCACGGTCCCGTTTCCGATGAGCCCACCTAACAATCCCGTCGGAAATGTTGGAACAGCCCCCGACATGAACGAAGAAAGTATGCCGGCGCCGCCGGATGCCCCGGGATAGGGATCGGTAACAAATCCCTTGAACGGGCCTTTGGATAGACCGCCGAACCCTCCCACTCCGTAGTCGCCCCCTTTTCTTACCGTCAACTCCATGACAACGGATTCCAAATAGACCTGCCTTCTTGGAATATCCAACTGTGAAATAACCTTTTCGATGAGAGTTTGATAGTCCTTGGGAGTCGCGGTAATAACGAGAGAGTTCGTCGCCTCATCTGCAGTTATCTTCATGCCGCCTTCAAACTCTGCGACAAGCGGACCGGCGCTTGACCCTTTGGAGCTTTTGCTACCCCCCGAACCGGAGGTGAGAGTTGAAAGCATCTCGGCCATCTGTTTTGCCTGGGCATGCTTCAGGAAATAGACATGTATCTTTCCCTCTCTAGTGGGATCGAGCCGCTGGTCAAGTTTCTGAATGATATTTCTCACCTTGTCGATGGCGCGCCTGCTCGCAAGCACAATAAGGGCGTTCGTTCTTTCATCGGGAATTATCTTAGACACCTCTGCCATCTCTTCAAGCTCGCCTCCCTTTTTGCCTGGCGAACTCCTCTTTGAGGCGGCTTTTTCCCGTTCAAAGAGCTGATTGACCATTTGACCAACATCACGCGCACTGGCGTTATTTACCGGGATGATCTCCAGCACCTGCTGAGGCCCTTCCTGGTCGAGCTCTTTGATTATCTTCATCAAACGGTCGATGTTGGTCCCCGAATCCGTGATAATGAGCGTATTGGTAGCGGGATAGGCAAAAAGATTTCCCTCTCTTGAAACGAGACCTTTGATGGCGTTCGACATTTCAACCGCGCTTATGTTCTGAAGGGCGATGAGCCTTGTAATAAAACTATCGGTAATGGGAGTCGTATCGACATGTGTCGGTATGGGATTTTGAATAGCCTCTTTGAGCGAAATTATCTTTATGACCCCGGCCGGACCCTTGACTATAGTATATCCGGCGACCTCAAGCGCTGAAAGAAATGTCTGATATGCTTCTTCCCTCGTCATCGGTTTTTCCGAGATGATCGTGACCTTTCCCCTTACCTTGTCGTCGATGATGAAGTTGCGTCCGGTAGCTTTGCTTATCTGCTTAATAACATCTTTTATATCGGCGTCCTGCACGTTGAGAAAGACCATCTCCTCTCCATTGGGTCCGGCCGCATTTGCTGTTTCCGGCGGAGCACCTGCGGTGTCACCATGCGAGTCTTGCTCGGTAGCATGGGCAGGTTGGTCTTTAGGAGTTTCGGGGGCGGATCTAACGGAGGAAGATGCGGTCAACAGGAAAAGGCCGAACACCGCGAAAAATAAAAGGCATCTTAACTTGTTAAACTTTTTATCGTATCTCATATTCCACCGTTTGGTTTGCCCCGCCCCTGACGAGGTCAAGAGTAAGGTTCTTTTGTTCTTTTAATTGACTGAATATCTCAAAACCTTTTCTGACATCAAGGTCAATGCCGTTTATCCTGTTGAGAACGTCGCCGCGTTTAAGACCAAGTTTTGAGAATACGCTTCCGGGTTTCACCGAGAGTATCTTCATGCCTGAGACCTTGCCATTCTGAAAGTTCGGGACCGCCCTTATCTCTGTGAAGAGTTTATCAATGTTCTGTATGGCGTTATCTATCTCCTTCTGATCTATGGTGAATTTTCCTTCGGCCGAATCAGCTATTGTATCGCCGGCCGCCGGGCCCTTTGACGCCACGCTAGATCCAAAAGGTTTCGGAGGCCCGAATATCGATTCGCCAGAATTCTCTACAAGCTCGGCGTATTCCAGATGGTTGTTCCTGATGAACTCGATCCTGTCCGGTTTTATCTGCACAAGCCTAACCCCCGGGGAAAACGATCTTTCGTCGTTAACCCCGTAGACATCTATCCCTCCGCTTCCGCCGGAATCTATAGTGGCGGAAGAACGCTTATCTTTACCCTCTCCCATCACAAGTACCGCAAGGACCTTTATACCAAGGCTTGTCCTCACCGCCTCACCTCCGGGAATATACGCGGAATCGGCCCCTCCCTCAGCTGTTGTATCTACAATTGACTCGCTTGAATCAAAAATGTTCCTCTGTTTGATGACAGCGTAATCATCTTCGCTCTTTGGCTGGGGACTCTCTGCCGGCGCTTCCGAAGTTTTAAGGACGCCGATAGATTTTTTTACTTCGAACATCCTGCCCAGATAAACATTGGATATCTTGGCCGCAAAGAACGATACGACAAGGATAAAAAGTATGTGTAACAACCAAGAATATTGTTTCAGCATAACGCCACGAAATTATTTAATAAATTTAAGGGTTCTATGGGGCCCATTTTACACGAAGTTTCTCAAATTGGCAAACAAATTCTATTGTTTTTATTGAGTTTTTTTGAGGCTCGGCCCTGAATCGGCTTGACTTAATAAAACTACCAAGTATCATCCGCAAAATACATGCAGATAAATAGCGATTTTTTGGTCATAGGTAGCGGCATCGCAGGACTTTCCTACGCGTTATCGGTTGCGTCAAATGGAAAGGTCGTTATCGTCACAAAAAAAGAGGGCGATGAGTCGGCTACAGCATACGCCCAGGGCGGAATTGCCTCCGTTATCTCCGAGGCCGATTCCTTTGAGAGCCATGTTGATGATACGATACGCGCCGGCGACGGACTTTGCAATGAAGAGATCGTAAGGATGGTCGTAAGTGAAGGTCCGAGGCAGATAAAGAACCTCGTTGACTGGGGAGTTAGATTTACAAAGAGCGAAGACGCTCCATTTGATCTTACCATGGAGGGAGGCCATTCCCACAGGCGGGTCCTTCATGCGGGAGACTTCACCGGCAAGGAGATAGAACGCGCCCTGCTTCAGGCGATCGCCAATCATCCGAACATAACACTCTACGACAATCATATTGCAGTAGACCTTATCACCGACAAAAAACTGAAGAGATCGCTGGTAACACAGGAGTGCTACGGCGCTTATGTCCTTGATGTAAAAAGGAGGAAGATCGAGACATTTTCTGCGCGCATTACCCTCCTCGCAACAGGCGGCGCGGGAAAGGTATACTTATACACATCAAACCCCGATACGGCATCGGGCGACGGTATAGCGATGGCGTTCAGGGCCGGCGCCATGATCGGGAACATGGAGTTCGTGCAATTCCATCCGACATGTCTCTTCCATCCGAAGGCAAAATCGTTCCTTATATCCGAGGCGGTGCGCGGCGAGGGCGGTATTTTACGACTGGCGGACGGAAGCAGGTTCATGAAAAAATATGACGCCAGAGAAAGCCTTGCTACAAGAGACATCGTGGCAAGGGCCATAGATAAAGAGCTCAAGCGCACCGGTAATGAATACGTACTCCTCGATATCACTCACAAGAAACCTTCGTTCATTAAAAAGCGTTTCCCTAACATATATAAACGATGCCTCTCCTGCGGCATCGATATGACAAAGGAGCCGATACCTGTCGTTCCCGCCGCGCATTATTTCTGCGGCGGAATCCTTACCAACAAAGATGCCGAGACAGGTCTGCACAGACTTTTTGCCTGCGGAGAGAATGCGTGTACCGGACTTCACGGGGCGAACAGGCTTGCCTCCAATTCACTCTTGGAGTCGGTGGTATTTGCCGCAAGGGCGGCAAATAGAGCTCTGGAAATAATAGATGATATGCCAAAAAAGAGCGTCAGAATGCCCGCATGGAACCCCGGAGGAGCGGTCGACAGCGACGAGTCGGTGGTCATCACCCAGAACTGGGACGAGATAAGAAGAACCTTGTGGAACTACGTGGGCATTGCAAGAACAGACAAGAGGCTTGAACGCGCGCTAGCAAGGATAGAGCTCTTGAAAGAAGAGATAAATCAGTATTACTGGAACTTCACCGTCACATCAGATCTTGTGGAGCTTAGAAATCTGGCGGTCGTCGCCGAGCTTGTGATCCGCTCTGCCATTTCAAGGAAAGAGAGCAGAGGCCTTCATTACAATCTGGACCATCCGAACAAGGTCGAGAACTTAAAGAGGGATACCATTCTTTCTACTTAAGGTTCCATTTGAGCTCCGACTGCGCAACTATGCTTCTTAAAATCAGCTTTGGCTCTTTTCCGAGCCCGATCTTAGGGAACTCCACGTAATAAGCCTTTTGCCATCCGTCAAGATGGGGATACAAGATCCAATAGGTGGGTGTGCGAGGGATCGGGTCTACCTTGAAAGGCTGGATCTCTTCGCCGTTCTCGCCTATCAACACGATCTTCCAGACCGAATTCTTATCCATGGAAAATTCACGTAGCTCCTTCTTTACGAAGACCGTCACAAAGAAACCGACCCCCTCGGGAATTTCGATCGGGATGTCCTGATCCATTTTCTTTTCATGGATCAGCTGGCGCTGAGCATCGAGGAGTTCGATGGAAAGATATGTCGCCTTCCATATCAAAATGGCGTCGAGTGTTTCGAACGCAAAGACCCTTCCGGTCTTTGTCCACTTGTTGAGCGTTCTTAGATAACTCCGGCCCGCGTGCGAGATATCAGGTGCGATGATCGACAGTATCGTTATTGACATGACGCCATAGATCAGGAGCTTCTTTTTCATATATATGTCCTTCCTCATCCGCCCTTGCTATCCTTTTGAAGGCGATGATCTGATTGTTGAGCCAGTTGCCTATATCAACGAGCACTTTTTCTCTTTCAACTTCATGAAGGAGCTCGTGGTAAAAACCGGGATAGATCTTCATCTCCTTATTTTGAACGAGAAGGCTGAAATAGAACTTTCTTGTCCCTTCGATTGAGCATATCCTATCCTCGCTTCCGTGCATGAATATCGACGGCACCTTGACCTTATATGCAAGGCGGTGGATGCCGGAGAGGTTCTTCAAGATCTCCGTGCCCAGCCTTGCCGTAACATGCCAGTGCATGAGGGGATCGCTCCGTGAGGCCTCAACGACCTGCTCATCGTGGGAGAGATGGGAAGGCTGAGCATGAGTGTAGAACCTTATGATGGGGAGAACTTTTGATATCTTTCCTGCAAGTTTCTTTTTCCAACCCGGTATCTTTATGAGGGGTTCGATGTTAGGAGAGAGCGCGACGAGGCCCCTCACCCCCTTCGCATACCTTGCAACGAAGTTGATGGCTACCTGACCGCCGAAACTATGCCCGATGAGGAACAGAGGAACGCCGGGCGCCGACGCATGGACCATGTCAACTACCTGCGAAAGGTCGCGAAGATAGTCGTTAAAAGAATGGCAATGCGCTTTTCTGCCGCCGCTGCGGCCGTGACCTCGCTGGTCATACATACACAGGGCGTAATTTTTGCCGATGAGATATTTTGCGAATTCGGCATATCTGCCGATGTGATCCCCCAAACCGTGGACAAAGACTATGGCGGCCTTGGGCTGGTTCGGGATCCAAAGTTCAAAGTAGAGCCTTAGTTTGTCCGGGGTGGTCAAATGTTGAAGTCTTGCGTCCATTATTTTTAAGATCTGATGAACTCTTCCAACAGTTCTTTCTGCTTCTTTGAAAGTTTCTTTGGCGTCTTAACAAAGATCTCGACTATCTGATCCCCCTTCTTTCTGGAATGAACGTTGGTAAAACCTTTATGCTTCATCTTTATATATTCACCCGTTTCGATTCCGGCGGGGATATCTATCTCTTCATTGCCATAAAGGGTTGGAACGGTCAATTTAGTTCCCACGGCCGCCTGAGGGAATGATAAGGGGAGCCTTATTATTACATTGTCATCGTCGCGCCTGAAGAGATCGTGACTTTTTATAGAGACCACAACATAAAGATCTCCGGCCGGACCGCCTGATTCGCCCGCTTCGCCTTCACCTCTTAATATGAGCCTCATGCCGTCTTCGACACCGGCAGGTACTTTAACGCTTATCTGTTTTGATGCACGAACTCTCCCATACCCTCTGCATTCACCGCAAGGTTTTGAGATGACCGTCCCTTCGCCGTGGCATTTGGGACATGTGGTCTGTAACATGAAGAACCCTTGAGAATGAGCGACCTGCCCTCTTCCGCCGCAGGTCTTGCAGGTCTCTCTCGATGTCCCTTCGGCGGCGCCGGAACCGTGACATATCGTGCATATTACCTGTTTTGTGACAGAGACCTCTTTTTCGACACCGAACGCCGACTCTTCAAATGAAATGGATATATCGTGACGAAGGTCCGCCCCCTGACGTGCACGGCTTCTCTTTCTTCCGCCAAAGCTGAAATCACCCATGCCTCCGCCAAAGAACTCCTCAAATATGGAGCCGAACGAGCTGAAGACATCGTCAACTCCGGAAAAACCCCTGAAGCCAGCCCCTTCAAGGCCAGCATGGCCATATGAATCATATAACTGCCGCTTGTGTGAATCCGAAAGGACTTCGTAGGCCTCGCTCGCTTCTTTGAACTGTTCCTCGGCCTTTTTATCGTCGGGATTTCTATCAGGGTGGTATTTCATTGCGGCCTGACGATAGGCCTTTTTTATGTCGCCGGAATCGGAGTCCCTTTTGATGCCCAATATTTCGTAGTAATCACGTTTGTTCATTGCGCCGCTCAAGATAGGTATTTTTGCTGAAAAGTCAATAACTTCATCTACAAAAAAAGCCCCGGTGTCTTACTTTCACCGGGGCTTTCTATAGATACAACTTTTATACCACTTTTTAACTGCCTTTGACCCACATTACTTGGTTGGCTGTATGTCCGTGACCTCATAGCTGTTTCTTGCAGGATTGTATGTGGATGTGATGGTGACCTCTTTTGCCTTAAATTTCTGGACATGATTCTGCTTCCAGTTCGAAGCCAAGGGCAACTCAACTTGCTTTTGGTTATTTAATACAAGGACCGTATTGTCCATTGCGTTCTTGGGATCATACTCATTGAAGCTCTTGATCGTGACTACGTCTTTCTTAACATCACCGGCTCCCGGCTTGATAGCGACCGTTGTGGTCTTCTTGGTGAACTCTCCGGTCTTTTCAACATCTGTCTTTATCGTTTCTTTCTTGAGATCGCCTTTTTTGTATTTTTCGCTGACCTTTGTGTCAGTTACGGTCTCGTTCTTCGTTGTGGTGGTCACCTCTTTTACTTTTTCCTTCATTTCGGGGGTTTTTACTTTTGCCTTTTCTGTGGTGATCGTTTCGCTTCCGACCGTCTTTGTTGTTTCCTTCACCTTCATGGCAGCAGTGTCTGTCGCGCTCGCCTTAAAGGCAACGCCTGCGGCCAATGCGACAGCTACCATCACTACTAGTACATTCTTCATTCTCCCCTCCTTTGTTTTGGGTCGTTCGAGTCGGGCGTTTATACCACAATCTTGCCGATATGCAAAATTATTTTAAAAAATCGGTTATGCCGCCTTGACTTGTATGGTAGCGAACATATATATACGTCCGGGTAGAGTAATAGAGGTTTGGTGTGTTTTTAACGTAAAGGAGCGAAAAATATGGGAAAAATGATAGGCATAGACCTTGGAACGACCAACTCGGTCGTCTCAATAATGGAGGGCAGCCAGCCCAAGATCTTGGTAAATGAAGAGGGTGACAGGTTAACCCCTTCTGTTGTCGCGTGGACCAAAGAGAGCGAAATTCTCGTTGGAAAAATAGCCAAACGTCAGGCCATAGTCAACCCCGAGAACACGGTTTACTCCATCAAGCGTTTCATGGGTCGCAAGTATGATGAGGTTCCGGAAGAGATCAGGATGGTCCCCTACAAGGTCTTCAAGGACGATAACGGCGACGCGATGGTCCAGATAAACGACAAGAAGCTGTCTCCTCCGGAAATTTCTGCTCATGTCCTTCGTAAACTCAAAAAAGCGGCCGAAGATTATCTTGGCGAAACGGTAACGGACGCTGTTATCACCGTTCCCGCCTATTTCAACGACAGCCAGCGCCAGGCAACAAAGGACGCCGGTCAAATCGCCGGGCTAAATGTCAAGCGTATTGTCAACGAACCTACGGCGGCGGCGCTTGCTTATGGTCTAGACAAGAAAAAAGATGAAACAATAGCGGTCTTCGATTTTGGCGGCGGCACCTTCGATGTTTCCATATTGGATGTCGGCCAGAACGTTGTCGAGGTCGTGTCGACCAACGGCGACACGCATCTTGGCGGTGACAACATAGATCAGCGCCTAATGGAACATTTCATTGCCGAGTTCAAGAAGGATACCGGCATAGATGTGAGCCACGACAAAATGGTGCTTCAGCGTTTAAGGGAAGCGGCCGAAAAGGCTAAGATCGAGCTTTCGAACGTCACGGAGACAGAGGTTAACCTCCCCTTCTTAACCGCCGATCAGACGGGACCTAAGCACTTTGTTATGAAGATGAACCGTGCCAAGTTCGAATCGCTTGTCGACGACATCCTTCAGAGGACTCTTGAACCCTGCAAAAAGGCGCTGGCCGACGCGGGAAAGAAACCCTCTGAAATAGACGAAGTCGTGCTCGTTGGCGGTTCCATCCGCATCCCCAAGGTTCAGGAGATGGTCAAAAACTACTTTGGCAAAGAGCCTCACAAAGGCGTCAATCCGGACGAAGTGGTCGCCGCAGGCGCTGCGGTACAAGCAGGCGTTCTTGCCGGTGATGTAAAGGACGTACTGTTGCTCGACGTAACTCCACTTTCTCTCGGTATCGAGACCCTGGGCGGAGTGATGACAAAACTTATCGAACGCAACACCACTATCCCGACAAGAAAGAGCCAGATATTCTCAACGGCCGCAGACAGCCAGGCAAGCGTTGAGATACACGTCCTTCAGGGAGAACGCGAAATGGGAGCCGACAACAGGACCCTGGGCCGCTTTATTCTGGACGGTATCCCTCCTGCACCGCGCGGCGTGCCGCAGATCGAAGTTACATTTGACATCGACGCCAACGGTATCGTCCATGTTACCGCAAAGGACAAGGCCACGAACAAGGAACAGCATATAACCATTACCGCGTCGAGCGGACTTGACAAGAACGATATCGACGGTATCGTTAAAAGCGCCAAGGAACATGAATCGGACGATAAAAAACGACGTGAAGAAATAGACGTAAGGAACCAGGCAGACGCCCTCGTCTATAACACCGAAAAGGTATTGAAAGAGAACAGGGAAAAAGTGCCGGTAGGTGACGCAAAGGCGATAGACGACGCTATAGCCGACTGCAAGAAGGCCATCGAGGCAAAGGAGATAGCAGGTATCAAGAGCGCGATGGAAAAACTAACGGCCGCCAGCCACAAGATGGCCGAGGCAATGTATAAAGCCGGCGCTTCCCAGCCGGGAGCAGGCGGAACGCCGGGAGCCGAAGGCGAACCGAAAAAAGAAGGCGGAGACGGCGAAGACAAGAAGAAGGACGAAAAGGTCGTTGACGCCGAATTCACGGAAACTAAAGAATAAGAGAAATATATTTGAAATACAAAGATCCGCTTGGGAAGAGCCCGGAGCGGGTCTTTTATTTTAAGCAGATAAAATTGACCTGTATTCTTTCTTCTGAGCGGTCACGGCGGTACGATGCGAAACGGCTGTCGCAATGATTGCAGATGGATATGATGTCGATATTCGTGATACCGGCGTCCACAAGGAGCCGACGGTTTATTCTTAAAAAGGGGTCAGGCTTTCCTAATTAGCTTATTTGATTTCACGCACAAAACAGGGAGGATATTTCTTTTTTATGTATGAAGTTATTTTACGTATCACCTTTGACGTATTAGACTCTCGATCTGTTATCTCAATTTCGATCTTCTTTAAGGATTTGGACAACACCGGTTCGCTTCTCCCAAAATATCTGCAAACTTCCTTGGTCTTCTTTCCGCATGACGATCTGCAAATATACGCCACCATTCCCCTTGCTTTGACTCCAACCCTCTCTCTGCTAATAGACCTGATCGCTTCTCGCCCAACGCCGGTTTGTTCCGCCACGATTTTTACAACATCTTCAATGCTCAAGTTGCGATATTCAAAGTCTCCCGCTTGAGCGTCGGCCATCTTAATAATCTCATGCGCAATAATCTTCTTCATCAACAAACACCTTTTGCCTGTTATTGCCTCTTGTAATGACATGATAGAATGCTCCCGGAAATTCAATTCTTGGTTTACGCGCCACGCATAACGAACTATGAAAAATGATAGACTTTGTTAATAGCTAATTAGGAAAGCCTGACCCTGTTCTCTTGTTAAAAGAATATTTTATTCAAGTATTTAGGCGTGCGCTAAAAGTCACCGAATATAAAGCGGAAAACA
>Ga0210019_1001514_pt1 | contig 24576 bp, 23 predicted proteins | sample CryGeyCG2114_020_2_FD_183969 | JGI IMG/M metagenome (GOLD analysis project Ga0210019, IMG submission 183969) | Groundwater microbial communities from aquifer - Crystal Geyser CG11_big_fil_rev_8/21/14_0.20 (SPAdes) (version 2) | ecosystem: Environmental > Aquatic > Deep subsurface > Groundwater ...
GGCTCTAGAAAATTTTCTTCATACTCATTAACTACTATGTTAATTGCATGAGACTTATCCTTAAGGCCGAATTTTGCCTTTACAATGTTTAAAACTCTATTAGTATTTTCGTCTATATTTATTACAGCTTGCACCATATTACATCACATATATAAGTATATATATCCTATATATAAATTTTTCCTTTTTAACGGCACCGTTGAAAATCTCGAAAGAGAATTCCTAAACATGTTTAGTGCATATAGTGATATTATCAACCAACTTATTGTTTTCAGGACTTTTTCAATGCAGCCAAAAGTTCTAGAAAACTTTAAATAGTTACAGCTTAAATGTTGTTTTGTAACTGAACACAAGCTTCGGTTAAAAAGGTGATAAAAATAGCAGAAAAAAAATCTGAGATAATACTGAAAGTAAAGAAGCTTTTCAAGGATGTGGAGCTTCCAGAGTATGCCTTGGACACAGACCTTGGTTTTGACATAAGGGCAAACGAGACAGTCACAATACCTGTTTCTGAGCAAAGAACAATAAAGACAGGCCTTGCAATAGAAATACCTGAAGGCCATGTGGGCCTGATAAGGGACAGAGCAGGCGTTATAACAAAGATGGGTCTTCACACAGCAGCAGGAACCTTTGACCCTGCATACCGCGGAGAGGTTTCAATAGTACTTGTAAACTATGGAGAGCATGATGTTGAGGTTGAAAAAGGCATGAGGATTGCGCAGATGATAATCCTTCCTGTAGCAAAGGCCAAATTAAAAGAGGTAAAAGAGCTTCCTTCAACAGAAAGAAACAAAAGAGGTTTCAGCTCAACAGGCTTCAAAGAAATCATAAAGGAGCTTGAAAACTGCAACAAATAATCCTTTAAAAATTCCTGATTTTTATTCTTTTTTTAATTATTAAAACCCTTAAATTCTGGCATTACAGGGCCTATACTCATAACCCAAAAGATATATAAACTAAGCTGGATTATTGCTTACAGAGAGAAAATGCCAGAAAACGAGCAAAAGGAACAGAGAGTTATTAAGAGATTAATAGCTGATGAGATGAAAGAATCTTATATTTCATACTCTATGAGCGTTATAGTAGGCAGGGCCCTTCCAGATGCTCGCGACGGCCTAAAACCAGTTCACAGGAGAGTCCTTTACACAATGTATGAGAATGGCCTTCTCCACAACAAGCCATTTAGGAAATCAGCAAATGTTGTTGGAAACTGCATGGCCAAATACCACCCGCATGGTGACTCAGCTATCTATGACACATTGGTCAGGATGGCACAGGATTTCTCATTAAGATACCCTTTAGTGCAGGGCCATGGTAATTTTGGATCAGTTGATGGGGATTCAGCAGCAGCTATGAGGTACACAGAAGCAAGGTTGCCAAGGATTGCAGAAGAAATGCTTGAAGATATTGACAAGGAAACAGTCAGGTTCCAGCCAAATTTTGATGACTCAGCAAAAGAGCCAACTATACTGCCGTCAAAACTTCCTAATTTATTGATTAATGGCTCTTCTGGAATTGCTGTTGGAATGGCAACAAACATGCCTCCGCATAACCTAACAGAGATAGCAGACGGTATAATAAAAGTTATAGACAACCCAGACACAACTGTTGATGAGCTTCTTTCTGTAATAAAAGGCCCTGATTTTCCAACAGGAGCATTAATCTGCGGCAGAGCAGGGATAATAAATGCATACCACACTGGAAGGGGAAAAATAGTCATAAGGTCAAAAACAGAGGTTATTGAGAAAGCAAACAAAAAAGCAATAATTGTTTCTGAAATTCCTTATATGGTAAACAAGTCTGTTTTAATAGAGCAGATAGCAGACAATGTTAGAGATAAGAGAATAGAAGGGGTATCTGACTTAAGGGATGAATCAGACAGAGAAGGTATAAGAGTAGTTATAGAACTGAAAAAAGATGCTAATCCTGAGATTGTTCTCAACCAATTATTCAAACATACAAGAATGCAGGACTCATTTGGAATCATAAACCTTGCACTTGTAAACAACCAGACAAAAGTCCTTAACCTGAAAGAGTTGATAATATGCCATATAAATCACCGCAGGCAGGTTATAAAGAAAAGAACACAGTTTGACTTAACAAAAGCAGAAGAAAGGGCTCATATCCTAAAGGGGCTTAGGATTGCGCTTGCAAACATTGACAGTGTTATAACACTAATAAAAAAATCAGGCTCAACAGAGGATGCAAGAAAATTATTAATCTCAAACTTTAATCTGACTGAAAAGCAGGCAAATGCTGTTCTTGACATGAAACTGCAGAGACTAAGCTCACTTGAGCAAAAGAAAATAAAAGATGAATTTGAATCATTATTAAAAATCATAGAGCAATTAAAGGCAATACTTGCATCAGAGCAGAAGATTCTCAATATAATAAAAAACGAGCTTTTAGAGCTAAAGGAAAAATATGGTGATGAGAGAAGAAGCCATTTTATAGACATGGAGGAAGATATTGAGATAGAGGATTTAATAAAAGAAGAAGAGATGGTTATCACAGTGACTCATGCAGGGTATATAAAAAGGCTACCTTTAGATACATACAAGCAGCAGCATAGGGGAGGAAAGGGTGTTATAGCAACAAAAACAAAGGAAGAGGATTTTGTTGAGGATATTTTTATTACATCAACTCATTCATATTTATTGTTTTTCACAAACAAGGGCAATGTCCAATGGCTTAAGGCATATAAGGTGCCGGAAGAATCAAGGATTGCAAAGGGAAAGGCAATTGTAAATCTTTTGAATCTCAAGGATGAAAAAATAACAGCAGTTATTCCAATAAGGGAATTCAAAAAAGGATATTATTTGCTTATGGCAACAAAGAAGGGGATTGTTAAGAAAACAGATTTAGCTGCATATTCAAATCCAAGGGCAAATGGCATCAGGGCAATAAATCTTGACCCTAATGATGAGCTGATTAATGCAGCTCTTACAGACGGAACAAAGAATATACTTTTGGCAACAAGAAACGGAATGGCTGTTAAATTTAGTGAGAAAGATGCAAGGCCAATAGGCAGGACTTCAAGAGGGGTTAGAGGCATAAGGCTTAAAGCAGGGGATTATGTCATTGGAATGATAATTGCAGAAGATAACCATACATTGCTTACTATCACTGAAAACGGATATGGGAAAAGGACAATGATAGAGGAATACCGTCTTATAAACAGGGGTGGTTCAGGGGTTATAAATATACAATGCACAGAAAGAAATGGAAAGGTTGTTGCTATAAAATCTGTTAATGGCGATGATGAAATCATACTGATAAGCAAGAATGGGATTGTTATAAGAATGCTTGCAAACGGCATATCTGTAATAGGAAGAAATACCCAGGGAGTCAGGCTTATGAGACTTGGCCAGGATGACAAGGTTGTTTCGGCCGCAAAAGTAATAAATGACTAAACATTTAAATAAGTTGAATTCTTTTTTATTATTATGAAAGCAATTGCAATAACCCATAAGGGGACAGAGGACATAGCTGCTTTAGAAATTAAAGAGCTGGTTAAAGCTTCTTCCAAAATTAGTGAGACAGTTGTATTGTTTGAGCCGAAGAATATGATTGACTTATGCAAACTGGCTTATAAGGCACAGTCAATATCCAGGGTTGTCTATTTATTTGACGAGCTTAAAATCCAGGCTGATTTTAATAAAATCCTTAAAACAATAGAAACAGCAATCAAAAAAATAAGCTTTGATAAATGGCTTGGTAAGGACAAGAGCTTTAAGGTATTGTGCAGGCATTTAACAAATAACAATTTCAGCAGCCAGGACATGGAAAAAGAAGCAGGTGCTTTTATAATAGAAAATATAAAACAAAAAAAAGCATATGAACAGAAAGTTGACCTTGAAAACCCTGACCTTATATTTTATGTTTATATTTTTGGTGAAAGATGCTATTTAGGGATTGATTTCTGCGGATTTGATCTTAGCAAAAGGGATTACAAGGTTTTCAGCAGCGCATCTGACATAAAAGGAACAATAGCTTATTCATTACTGAGGATTGCTAGGTATGAAAAACAAAAAAAGCTTCTTGACCCCTTCTGCAGCTCAGGGGTTATCCCTATAGAGGCAGCACTTTACAGCAATGGCTCTGTCAACTATTACAGAAAGGATAATTTTGCTTTTCTTAAATTAAAGCCATTTGAAAAAGAAAATTTTGATAATTTCTTTAATAAGCTGAATAAGCAAGACACTAAAAATAAGATATTTATTGCAGCTTCTGACCAGCAGCTATACCATGTAAGGTCTGCAAAAAAGAATGCAAAGATAGCTGGGGCTAACAAGGATATAGAATTTTCAAGAATAGACCTTGAGTGGCTTGATACAAAATTTAATAAGAATGAAATTGACCTGATTGCTGCAAAGCCGCTATTTTCAAAATATGATGTGCAAAAAATAAAAAAAACATATGATGAATTCTTTTATGCTGCAAAATACATTCTTTCAGAAAAAGGAAAAATTGCCTTAATATCAATATCAATGGATTTACTAAAAGAAAGCGCAGAAAAGCATGGTTTTAAGATCGCAGAAGAGAGGATTGTCTGGCAGGGCCAGCAGAAACTTGAAATAACTGTTTTTAAGAACTAAAACATCAAAAGTTTTATATATAATTCATGTTATTAAATCTATATGAAAAAAAGAGGACAAATAACACCATTCATTATTCTTGGATTAGTGTTCCTATTGTTCTTTTTGATTATTTTGTTTACCAAGAGCTATCGCATTGAAAAAATAGGCGTCATCTCCTCAGATGAGTTAAATCCTATAAAATATTATGTTGATTTATGTGCAAAATCATCTGCATCTGATGCATTATACCTTCTTGGTGTACAAGGTGGCTATGCAGCTCCGCCAAAACTTTATTTCCAGTCTGCTTATGCAAAGATAGCTTACTGGTATTATCAAGGAGAAGATACTTCACCAACAATCGAAGAAATGGAGCAAGAGCTTTCTTCATATATAAACAGAGCACTGCCAGAGTGCATTGAAAACCTTGATGCCTTTAGTGTTATGGGCTTTGAGTTTGAATTTGGCGAGATTAATACAGAAACAAAAATAAATGAAAATAATGTTGAGTTTAGGATTGATTACCCAATAACAGTCATAAAAGGAGAGTCTAAATCAGAAATAAGTGAATTCTATAAAATGGTTCCAGTAAGGCTAGGCCATATACACAGCATAGCAGAAGAAATAGTTTTAAAAGAGGTTGAAGACCCTGATTGGGTGGATATGACTTATTTGGTTAACCAGGACCTTAATTTCAAAATTTACCCTTATGATGAGAATACACTAATATACTCTTTATTAGACAACCAGTCCGTAATAGATTATGGCACTCAGTTTATGTTCTTGTTTGCAAATGGCTTTAAGGAAAGCGAGGAGCTATCCGAGGAAAATGAATAAAAATAATCTAATGAACTTGATTGTTTTGCTGTTTATTTTTTCTTTACTCATTGCTATGCCAAGAGTAAACTCAGTTCTTGAGCAAGGAGCAGGCTTTGGAGGTTCCAGTGATGAAATCTCCCCTGCAGATATAACAAAACCAGTTGAATTTCCTGAAGGTTATCTTGACCTTATTGATAAAAAAGAAAAGACCTATGAAGATTTTGAAGCAATAGAAGAAATTGAAAAGAACAATAATTTAGGATTTGTTGAAGTCGGTGATGTTAAGATACCCCTTAATACAGAGACACATGATGGCAATGTAGGAGGAGCTACAGCAAGCACTTTTGAGCTGAAAGGGGGTCTTGGCGGTGACCTAATTTCATTTAAGACACTCACATCAAAAAGCGGCAATGTCCTTGATGTTTCAAGGGCAGGAGACATAGAAAAGGTTATTATCAAGGACGGCGAAATAGCTGAGATAATTTTCAGCAAGATTGATGAATCAAATGAGAATCTCAATGAGGTTTTGTATTCTTCTGGAGAAGGCAAGGGACTTTGGTTTTCCCCCTCAACACCAGAAGAGGGAGAATCTGAAGAAACTAATATACAGATAAATGAATTTGGAGAAGGAACTATTGGTATTAAGGCTACAGCAGGTGTTAATATAGATATAAGCGGAAAGGAAAATTCTGAAATAAAGGCAGACACAGATGTTGAAATAAATGTTGATCCACTTGGAGATGGCTCATCTTATATTGAAGGAACACATATAACTGCAATTAAAGGAACCCTTTCTGTTAATGGAGAGGTTGAGGATTTAAAAGTTACGCTGTTGCCAAGCACTGAAAATGAGGCCAAACTTGTAATTTTTGAAAAATATGATGATAAGATAGTTACACAAACAATAGAGATATTGCATGAAGAAGATGAACCACAATCACCTGGAGAATCTGAACACAAAAAAAATATTTACATGAATTGCGACGAGGATAAGATAGGGGATGATGAGGACAAAATAATATATTCTTTTGGTGATATTAAGGAAGGAGCAAAAGAAGCACAAACCCAGATTGATGCAACTCAAGCCAGTGGAGTTGAAATCACAACAGCTATTGAAGGGGGAAATGAAGTAACTGCAAAATGTGAGGAAGATAAAACAGTTAAGGTTAGTACTTGGGATATAATAAAAAACGCCGCTAATAAAGCTATCAGTGATATTAAATCTTTTTTTCAACCAGGAGAACCTGATGTTGAAGAAGAAAAAACTCAAACTACAATTTCCTTTCCATTTACACAACCAACTAGTTCAGAAGGGGGAGGGGGTGGAGGAGTAGGTGTAATAGATTCTGCTGAAAAAGAAGAGAAAACTAGTGAAGAAGCCCCTGAAGAAATTATAAAAATAGATGTAGAAGCTTCTGGTTCAATAAAAGCAGGAATAGGAGCAATTAGTGAAAAAACAATTCAAATAAATGACAAGGTAACCATAGAAGAAGGTGGAGATAAACTTGATTCCACGCTTAGTGAAACGCTTGAATCAATAGAAGATTTAACCCAATCTTCTTTAGAATTAACTGAAAATACTGAAAAGGCAAAAGCAGTTTTGGAAGCAGCTTATAATAGAGCAGAAGAAGGAGAAAATGCTCAGCATTGTTGGGATGCATGTGCAAAAACTTATGAAGAGGCAGGAGCAGGGTGGCAAACAGTTTTTGTTAACCTACCGGAAGGAGATGATAGGATTGTATCTGTCAATTCCCCCCCTGATGAACAGAGAGACAATCTTGTTCCTGGGGATATTGTGGAATATCACATACCTGGAAAAGATTATGGTCATAATGTGATATTTATAGAATGGGAAAAAAAGGAAAACTGCATAGCTAAAGTTGCACAACAATCAACTAGCACATCCCCAATAACCCTCCGTGACCAATCTCTTTGTGGTGATTATGCACCAATTATTATATGGCAGCCTGTATAAAATAGATTATTAAATTATATTCAAAAACTTTAAATAATCCTTCTCTTACCAGTATAATATGAAAAAGAAAGTAAGCAATAAAAACAATTTACTTAAATTTCTTATTGCCTTAGTTATGTTTCTGATAGTGATTATTCCTTTCATATCTGCTCAACCTCCTGATATTCCTTCATCTGAAGAGGGAATTATAGTGGAGCTTAGTGATGGAAATGTTAATCTTAATGATCTAACTGGTAAACTTACTATTGCTGGAACAGAAGGCATTGATACAATAGAGCTTGCCAATGGAGATATCCCAAATATAAAATTTGGGGATATTGTTGTGGAAGATGGAAATCCTGTAAGCGGAAAATTATTTTTTTCTGCTGACTCCAGCTTTGACTTAGATGGCAAGCACATCACTGTCCCAAAAGACGGCTCAATTGAATTTAAAGATGGAAAGATAATAGTCAGCAAAGGCACTTCTATTGAAGTAGACGACAATAAACTTGAAGCATTGGCTGATGATACAGAAATCAAGATACAGGGAGATATTATTGAAGCTAAGGGACATATTTCTGTTGATTATGAAAACAGCCCAAACAAAATAATTCTTACTGGCAAGAATACTGTCCTTGAGCTGCAAACAGAAGAAAAAGAAAAATTTGAGTTTAAGAATTTAGATGATAAAGAGATTATAATAAATATTGGCTCATTTCATGATAGTGAGGACTACATTGAAAAAAACTGCATTTCATACCAGGATATGGGTGTAGGCGTAAGCGGTGAAGAGTGGGATAAAATAAAGGTTGATGGAAATGCATTAATAACTAAATATTATGAGGGAGAGCAAATATACCAAATAGAATTTGAGGAGGGAAAGGCAAGGCTTAGAAGGGATAGCTTATCAAAGATTGAAAATATAGAATTTGATAAAAATACAATTATTAATTATGATGATGGAAATATTGAATTTCGTATAGATAAATCAAAGGAATCAAGCCAAAGGATAAGAATACAAACAGTAGACAAGTCAAATGTTGAAATAGGCAGCCTTACAATATCAGAATATCTACAAGAAAGAATAGAAGAGCTGCAAAAACTGGTATCATCCTGGTTGCAAGAAGAGCAAGAAAATATTGAGCAGCAAGAAAGCCCAATAGAAGGTGAGCAAGGGCAATATTATGAATACTCTCCTAAAACAACCAAAGCTATGATAGAAGAATCAAAAAAAATAAAAGTCGAACTAAAGGACGAGGAGTATACAACAATACTTGAATTAGCTGAAAGACATGCAACTGATTATAAAAAGGTTGCACTTTACCTTGCTCTATGGGAAAAAGAATCAAATTGGAAAGAATGGGGAAAAGAAGGATCAATATGGGGCCCATATATTGTCAATGAAGCGGGATGTATTGGAATTGGACAGCTTAAATTATCTGCATTCCAAGATGTTATAGATTGGTATCCTGAACTTTTTCCTGAATACCTAGCATACCAGGATAATGATAATTATTTGACAGAAGTGTTAAAGGAAGATATAGAAGTTAATGCAAAGGTTTCAGTATATTACCTTGAACTGCAGGACATTAAATATAAATTTGGAAAACTTGAATATCAGCTTACAGGCTATAATGCAGGTCCCACTGTAACAAAAGACCTTCTCTATGCGTTTGAAAAAACAGGAAAAACCAACTGGAAAGATTATAAGGCATTTCTTAGAAGCGAAGAAGGGGGATTGAAATTTATTAGCTCTGATAAGGCTGAAGAAGTAATAGACTATATAGAAGTGATATGCAAAGATATTGGCTATGCCCTAGTATAAAACCCTAAGATATAAATAAGATAATCTTCTTCTTGACCTAATGCTTAAAAAGGAATATATATGGCTGGCCTTAATATTCAGTCTTGTTTTGGGTATGAGGCTTTATTTTGCTTTTCAGGCACCATACTTCAGTGAGGATGCCTATTTTAACATAAGGCAGGTAGAGCACATAAGAGAAACAGGATTGCCCTTGTTTAAAGATGATTTAAGCTACTCTGGGAGGAATTTTCTTTTCCAGCCGTTTTTTCAGTATATTCTGGCTTTTTTTAACCTTTTCATGCCCTTAAACCTTGTTTGCAAGCTATTGCCCAATATATTTGCCTCATGCCTTATCTTTATTGTATATCTTATTGCAAAGGAGATAACCAAAAGCCAGGGTGCAGCACTATTTTCATCATTTATCTCTGGCTTTATCCCAATATTTTTTACTGAAACAGTAAACAGTGTTTCAGTATTTTCCCTGGTTATACCCCTTATGTTCTTTTTGATATACTTCCTGATAAAGATTAACAAGGATGCAAAATATATTAATCATTTTGTTGTTTCTATTATAATAATCGCATTAATGCATGCATCTGCGTTTTTATTAATCATGGCTTTTTTACTTTACGTTTTGTTTGTTAGGATAGAGCATCTGAAACAAAACAGGTCAGAGCTGGAGTTGATAATATTTTCAACAATTCTTGTTACCTGGCTTAACTTTATTATATACAAAAACGCATTTCTGGCTCATGGCCAGTTTGTCATCTGGCAGAACATACCAAAAGAGCTGCTTGGCCAGTACTTTTCACAGTTAAGCATACTGAATGCGCTGTTTTATATTGGAATAATACCTATTATCTCAGGGATATACCTAATTTATAAATATATTTTTAAGAAGAAAAACAGGAAGATTTACCTTCTAATGGCATTTGCCCTTTCAGGGCTTTTTTTACTGTGGTTTAAGCTTATACCATTAAAGACAGGCTTTATTTTCTTTGGTGTAATATTTGTTTTATTATTCAGCAAGGCTTACTCTGATTTCCTTTTGTTTGTAGACAAGACAAAATTTTCAAAATACAAAAGGATTTTTATTGCAGTGATTTTCCTGATTTTTATCCTTAACTCAGTCATTCCTACCATTAGTTACACAACCAGTATTATTAAAGAAGCAGCATCAAAGAATGAAATAGACTCTTTTTTATGGCTAAAAAACAACAGTGATGAAAAAGATGTTGTCCTTGCAAGCCTTGATGAGGGTTACATTGTAAATGCTGTTGCAGAAAGAAAAAATGTCATTGATAAAAACTTCCTGTTAATAAAAGATGCAGAACAGCGCCTTGAGGATGTAAAAAAAATATATACTACTTCTTATGAAACAGAGGCAATACCTTTATTGAATGAGTATAACATAAAGTATATTCTCCTATCTAAGAGATCAATAAATTATTATAATATAGCTGATTTAAATTACAGGACAGATGAAAAATGTTTTGAATTAGTCTATGATAAAGAGGTTAAGATATACAAATCATTGTGCAGGATGGAAGAAAAATGAAACTGACAGAAAAGAATACATTAGTTTATGTAATACTGGCAGCTGTTATAGTCCTTTTAATACCCTACCTAGTTAGGTTTTTATTCTACGATAATATTATGATTGGAGAGGAATCATACTATCATGCAAATATTGCAAGGCAGATAATCGAGCAGAAGTCATTAATTCAAGACCCAAACTATGTCTTTAATCCATACCATCTTGTACTTGCTTCAGCAGGATATTTTATAGGCATTGATTTGGCATCCAAAATAATCCCTTTTTTATTAGGCCTGCTTTCTGTTCTTATGTTTTATTTAATTCTTAAAGAGTTTAAAATAGAAATAATGCAGAGATTTGTTATTTTATTAATACTGGTTATATCTCCTGCGTTTATTTATTTATCTGTAATTTCAAACACTAATTCTGTTCCTGTTTTTCTGTCTTTGCTGGGCATATATCTTTTTTTCAAAAAGAATATTTTTCTTACAGTTTTTTCATTGCTTGCTTTTGCTGCAGCAATACCCTTTGGCATGTTCAATGCTTTATTGGCGATAACTATGATTTTAGCCTATCTGATTGAGGAGAAACAAAAAGAGGAAAGCCCCCTTAAACCTAAAAAACCAATGTTTTCCTTTCAATCAAAAAAAGCCGCAGCCTTTTTGTTTATATTCTTCATAATATCAGTTCTCTGTTTTCCGCTTTACTTTCATCAAAAGACAAATGTTCTTCCTGCAGAAAATATACTTCAGAATTCCATATCTGACTTTGGAGCTTTAATAGGAATAGGCATTTTTAATATTTTTCTTGCAATTGCTGGATTTTTTTTGATGTGGAAAAAGAAAAAAGAGTATTTATTTATTTTCCTGCTGCTTTTAATTATGATCATATCCTCTTTTTATGCAAAAAATGTTATTATATACTTAACATTTGTTTTTTCTGTCTTTGCAGGATACGCTTTTATTAAAATAAGGGATATGAACTGGCAGGTCAAAACAATAAAAAATCTTACTATACTGCTTATAATCTGCGGATTAGCATTCTCAGCAATATCCTACTTAAACAGGGTTAGCAATATGCAGCCTGATAATGAAATAATAAAAAGCCTTGATTGGCTTAAGCACTATTCAAGGCAGGATGAGGTTGTTTTTTCCCACTACTCAAAGGGATTTTGGATAGCTGATATTGCAGAAAGGCCTGTTGTAACAGACAAGATGTTTGAATACTATCCCTATGCAGAAGAAAGGTTTAATGACTCGCTGGAAATATTTTATTCAAGGAACCTAAAGGATACAAAAATCCTTTTGGAAAAATACAATATAAACTATATATGGATTGACAATAAGATGAAAAATGGCCTGGTCTGGGAAAAAGAGCAGCAGGGCCTCTTGTTTTTGTTCAGGAATAACGAAACATTTAATAATATATACAACAACCAAGGCATAGAAATATGGGAAATAATCAAAGAGGTTTAAGATGGATTTAGTAAATTTAATCCTGCCAGTTGTTTACATAATAACCTTATTCTACACAATATTCTGGCTTATAACTTTTTTAGACAGCAAGGAAGAAAAAAAGAAAAGTCTTAAAAAATTTCCATTTGTCTCTGTTATTGTTCCTGCATATAATGAGGAAGATGTTATTTTGGAAACCCTTGATTCTATTGTTGGTCTTGACTACCCAAAAGATAAGTTAGATGTAATTATTATAAATGACGGCTCAACAGACTCAACAAGAGATATTATAGAAAAATTTATTGGTGTGCACAAAGAGCAGGATATTAAGCTGATAAACCAGGATAACCAGGGCAAGTGGGTTGCCCTGAATAATGCATTAAAAATAGCAAAAGGTGAGTTTTTCACATGCCTTGACGCAGACTCTTCTGCAGAGAAAGCTGCACTTAAAAAAATGCTGCCTTATTTTACTGATAATAATGTGGCTGCTGTCCTGCCGTTAATCAAAATTAAAAATCCAAAGGGAATTTTGCAGAAAATACAATGCTATGAATATGTTGTGAACTTCTTCTATAAGAAAGTGATGAGCTATCTTAACTGTGTTCATGTTACGCCTGGGCCATTCGGCGTTTACAGGAAAGATATTATTGATAAGCTTGGCGGATTCAGGCAGGGCCATAACACAGAAGACATGGAGATTGCATTCAGGCTGCAGAAACACCAATATAAAATAATACAGCTGCTTGATGTAGATGTACACACTTATTCACCAAAAAACCTGAAAGATTTTTACTTCCAGAGAAACAGATGGAACAAAGGCTCAATCCTAAATGTCTGGGACTACAGGAAAATGATGTTTAAGAAAGAATATGGTGACTTTGGAATGCTGCAGATGCCAATGGTGCTGTGCGCCGGATTTATTGCTATGACAATAATAGTTCTTGTGCTTTTTTATAATGTTTTTAAGCCCTTGTTTACCGGTTTGCATAACCTGAGCCTTGTTGATTTTGACATATTTTCATTTATAGCCAATATCAGCATTAACATCAATTTATTGGATTTCAATTATTATAAGATAATCATAATAGTTGTAATGATAACACTATCACTAACAGTATTTACTCTTGCCCACAAATATACAAAGCAAAGGCTTACAAGCCAGGGAGTAACACCTTTACTTGCATTCATATTATTTTATTACCTGCTGCTTGGTGCAATATGGCTTGGAATAACAAAGGATTTGATATTTAAAAAGGCTAAAAAATGGTAAGGGAACTTAACAAAAAAAGGTATTTTATCGCAGCTCTGCTTACATTGTTTATATTCACCCTTGGGCTTATGCTTGGGTTGGTGATTGAGGGCAAGAGGGTTCAGTATATCCAGTCATTGAACAAAATAGAGAAACTTGATTACAGCAGCCTGCAGCTTCAGTATGCTTATATTGACCAGCTGAGTCAGGAAAAAAACTGTGATGCTGTTTCAAAGACATTTGAAAGCAGTGTAAAAAGCCTGATTGAAACAAGCGAGAGATTGGAAAATTATGAGCAAAACGCCAACCTAAACAAAGAAGATCTTTATACCCTCAAAAGAGAATATATCCTTGCACAGCTTAATTACTGGCTTCTGGCACAGAGGACAAAGAAAATATGCAACCGTGACTTGGTTACCATACTTTACTTCTATTCTACTGATAAGGAATGCCCTGATTGCGGAGAGCAGGCATTTATCTTAACTTATTTAAAAAATGAGTTTAAGGATAAGCTGCTTATTTTTGCACTTGACTCAACATATGCTGATGAGCCAATGATTGAAATGCTGAAAAACCAGTATGGAATAACAAAATACCCTACATTAGTTATTGAGGGTCATGTTTTTGAAGACCTTGTATCAAAGGATAATATTCTTAAGACAATATGCTCCTTATACGAAGAAAATATTGATTACTGCGATAGTTATAATTAACTTTATTTCTTTACCTTTACTAAATCACCTATTGTAAATCCATCTGCTTCTGTTTTAGAGCCTTTTTGATGCCCTTCTTCATACTCCTCAATCAGCTTTATCTTAAGAAATCTTTCTAGTTTTGTTGCAAGGCTTATGCTCGGCTCAAATGAGCCTGTTTCTATGTTATGAACTAATGACTCCTTTTCTGAGATTTTTTTTGCAAAATCCTTTTGCTTTAGCCCAAGTAATTCTCTTTTGTTTTTGATTATTTGTGCAAAATCAGGAACAATAACCTGGATTATTTCTCTTTCCGGCTCAGCTGGTTTTTTAGCATATTCTTCTTTTTCTTCTATTGCTCTAACAGGTTTTTTTTCAACAACTTTTCCATATTTAGCGCAATCTTTGCACACATTAAGCTCTGTTCCTTCTACTACTGCCCTGAATAAGTTTTCTGTTTCAGTACCGCAGAGGTCGCATTGCATAAGAATTCACCCCTTTATTTTTTATACTAATGTATATTTATATCTTTTGATTCAGCAAGCTTTTGCTTTAAAATAAAAAAACAATAATAAATGATTCAATCACCCCTAAAACAAATCCAAAGATAATATCTATCTTAAAATGTTTCTTTAGGTTATAACGGCTGAAAAATACCAATAGCATTATAAAAAAGAACAATATAGTTAAATATACTGATTTATAGTAAAAACCAAAAAGGCAGAATATTAATGTAACTCTTAAGCTATGTAAGCTCGGAAAAGATGAGGTATTTATCTTTTCAATAAAGCCATTATAATTTTCCTTGGTAGGCCTATCTTTATAGTAGAATGCTCTTATTAGTATTGTGATTCCATATGCCAGGAATAAACCAATAATCAACCATAAAAAAAGCTTAATTTCCCCCAGCAGCATTACAAAAATTGACAAGAACAAATAAAAAGGCAGAGCACCAAATACTGATATATCTTCTACCACTTGTGTCTTCAGTTTTTTTGGTATCATCTTCATAACATTATTAATATTATGCTTAATATAATGAATATTAATCCACCTATCAATAAACAAGGGTCCTTCACTGCTTTTTCTGGATTTCTTGCTATCTCACCATCTTTTATTATTAATTGATAATATCTCAAAATTAAATACATAAATAAAGGAATTATCCAAATTAATAGCTTGTGTTCAGATGAAAAGGAATACAAGGCAAATACAATAAACAATGATGCCATAAATATGTTAAATAAAGAAAGGGTTATATCTTTGGAATAATCTTTTAGGACAATTCTGTGCTTTGTTGCATTTTTATTTAGATAGTTCAACTCACTGTATCTTTTTCCTGTTACCAGAAAAAGAGCAAAGAAGAAAATTCCTATAACCAACCAGGGGCTTATGAACACATCAATTATAACTGCACCAGAAACAGCCCTTAAAACAAAATTTGAAGAAATTGCAAGTAAATCTGCAAATACTATGTTCTTTAACAAGAGGGTATATAATGTTGAAATGAGGACAATCCCTAAGACAATATAAAAGAGATCAAGGCTAATTTTGTATGCAGATATTAATCCAATAACCAAGAAGGATAAAAATAAAATTATTGCAAGTTTCTTACTTATTTTTCCTGATGCAATTGGTCTGTCCTTCTTTTCAGGATTAAGTATATCTTTTTTTAAATCAACTAAGTCATTAAATATGTAATTTGCAGAAGAAATTATAATCAACATAACAAATCCTTGGAAAGTTATCTTTAAATAAGATAAATTAAGGAGATTCTTTGAAAAAATAATGGCAATAAAAATAAGTAAATTTTTATACCATTGATTTGGCCTTAACAACTTTATAATATCTTTTATTTTAGCCATATTAACCATCACTCAAGCCAATTTCCTGCTTTATTCCTATATAATCAATGAACCTCTTTACTTTTATAAAATTATCCTTGCTCATAAGATAGAGAGGAATATCTATCCCTATCTCATCTTCACAATCATATAGTATATCATACCAGGACTTAAGGGTTTCATAATCATAAACCTCATTTCTTTGCCAATCACTTACCACAAATAAATCTATTCCCTTTTTGTTGACTGGCAGAATTGTCTGGTCCCATGAACCAACAATAGAGCAGTTAATTCCATAAGGAATACTAACTTCTTTCTTATTCCAGTCATCTCCTAATGGGGCTATAGCTGTTATTTTCCTGCCTGTCCACTTATATATGTTATTTATGAAGACATTTGTCTCAATATTTTCAATGGGTAAAACCCCTAATTCTATTTCTTCCGGAATACTCCTAATAAAATCTATTGCATCATTGTTTGGCTTTATACTGCTTGAGGTCAATACCAATATTAAAGGTATTTTCTTATCCTCTGCGATATTGATTATCTCAAGAAGCGCATCCTTGTTTTGAACATCTCCTTCAAGCGTAAACCCTGCACTGCTTATCCTTATAAAAACACTGCTTTCTGATGAGGTTATATTGTAGTAGTTTATCTTTTTAGTGCATTCTTCCTTTGAAATATATGGTTTGTCTTTTGTCAGTATAATCAGCCTTGCTCCATTCAAATAACCGCAATTCAATATGTTGTTCCTTGATAATATAATATCTGTCTTCTTCTTAAAGTTCAGTTCGCATATATCATCTCCAGGTGGGCATGGATAGCCATCAGGATGAAATATGAACCAATCAGCATTATCATTCTCTCTGTAAGTTAAGTAAGTATTTCCCAGGTTTGATCCGGGCATTAATTCAACCTTTGATTTTGAGTAAAGTAGTGGAATGCCATTATTTGTAACAAATACAGTACCATTGTATTCTTCTATTATCTGTTTCATGAAAAGATCATGCTTTACTGGTTCTTTAAGAATCCCAAATAAACATATGGAAACAATCCCTGGAAAAATAAAAAGCATAACAAAAAAAGCAAAATATTTTCTTTTTGATTTAAAAAATTCTGCTGCACCCAAGCCTGCTATGGGCATGATGAATATTACAACAGGAAGCACATAGCGCATATCATAGCGTGGTACCCTGAAAGAAAAATAAGCAAGAAACAAAGCCATGCAGGCCAATATAACCATCATGTTTTCTTTATGTTTTTTTATATTCTTAACTAAAGCAAAAACCAGTAATAATACTGCTATTGTCTCTGTAATGATTATCTGTGCTAGGTAAATCCACAGACTTGCCTTTGTATAAACCCATGTAGGGTTTTCAATAAGCCTGGAAGCATCAATCAAGGGTTTAAATAAGCGGCTTAAAATGCTTCCTTGATAATAAAACATGTTAAAAATAAAATAAGGAAGAGAACTTATGGCAACTCCCAAACCAAATCTTATTAGAGGCAATGGTTTTTTTTCTTTTATTAGTATATAAGCTAAGAGCGGGAATATTACAATAAAAACAGGAAACTTAAATAAGAATCCAATTCCAACGGTAATCCCTCCTAAAATATATTTTCTTTCTATTACAAGAGCTGCTCCAAGCAATGCAAGCACATATGCAGGCACATCAGGCAGGATATAACTGCCAAACATAATAATTGAAACACTCACAGAAAAAAGAAAAGCAGACCATAAGGCTGTCTTGTTCCCAAAACATTTATTTGTTGAATAATAAACAGCAGGAATGCAACATAGTGTTAATAACAGCCCAATCAAACTCCCGGTTATCAATGGATTTATGGGAATTAATTGTAGGGGCATAATCAAAAGAGGAAGTGCCAAGGGCCTAATTGACTCAAAGTAGCCAATTTTTCCTGCGGATGCAAAATATTTTGCCATGCCTACATAAACCCCCTCATCAAAAAAAACAAGACCCTTTAGGTATATCATTGATTTAAGAAAAATATAGAGAAAACAAATTGCTAAGATTATAAATACAACTTTTTTTTCTTTTAGTTTATCAAGAAAAACAGGTTTCTTAGGCATATCTGGCTTTGTTTTGACCAGAGCAATATAAATCTTTCCAAAAATTATTTTACACTAACAATAACCTTTCTATTGCTTCTTGGGCCGTCAAACTCGCAAAAGGCAATTTGTTGCCATGTTCCCAACAAAAGCTTTCCATCTTTTATTGGTATTGTTTCAGATGGGCCTATTATTGCAGCCTTTATATGCGAAGCTGCATTATTGTCAATCTGGTCATGCTTGTAGTTATTATGCTCTGGTATTATCCTGTTTAATGTGTTGATGATATCTTCTCTTATGTTTATATCATAGTTCTCATTTATCAGTATGGCTGCTGTTGCATGCATTGTGAATACATTGCAGAGGCCATGTTTTACTTTTGACTCAGAAACTATTTTTTCAACCTCTTTTGTTATATCAATCAGCTCATTATGCTCTTTTGTTGTTAATATTATCTCTTTTTGCATTATTGTTAAAAGCATAGTTAATTATTTAAATATTATGTTGTTGTTTAATATAAAATGAGAAAATATCTATTGTTTTTGGTTTTTGCAATGGTTTTTATTAGTGGATGCGCTAATGTGCCTGGTGATGCAGAATGCTCTTCTGATTCAGACTGTGTTCCAGCCAGCTGTTGCCATTCTGATAGCTGTGTTCCAGCTTCAGAAGCCCCAACTTGTGAAGGCATGATGTGCTCTATGGAATGCAAGCCAGGAACACTTGACTGCGGCCAGGGATTTTGTGAGTGTATTGACAACAAATGCAAGGCCTTATTAAAATGAAAACAATAATAGTCAGCGGAACACCAGGAACAGGAAAAACAGAAATTGCAAAAGCACTGGCCAAAAAACTGAATTATAAGTATATTGATGTAAACAAACTGATAAAAGAAAATAATCTTTCTGATGGATATGACAGGAAAAAAAAGTGTGAAATTGTTGATACAGAAAAATTATCTAAATTTCTTATTGATTTTATTAAGAAGTCAAAGCAAAACCTGGTTATTGATTCCCATTTGGCACATTACATGCCTGCAAAATACATTAATTTGTGCATACTAACAAAGTGTGATTTAAAAGAGCTCAAAAAAAGGCTTGAGAAAAGAAAGTACAGCAAGGCAAAAATAAGAGAAAACCTTGACTCAGAGATATTTGACATCTGCCTTAATGAAGCAATTGAAAAAAGCCACACAATCCTGATAATTGATACAACTGGAAAAAAAGCAAATGAATTGCTTGATAAGGAAACAATTTCAATTTTACAACAAATTTAAATATACTTAATCTTTTTTCTAATTTATGAAGAAAAATCTTGCTGCTTTAGAGTTAAGTTATGTTATTAAGGAATTAGATGCTTTAATAGATTCAAAGCTGGACAAAATATATCATCCTGATAAAAAAATGCTTTTGCTGCAGTTTCATATAACTGGTCAGGGCAAAAAAATATTGAGAATTTCTGTTCCTGACTATATCTACCTTACTGACTATAAAGAGAAAAGCCCTGAAAATCCGTCTGGCTTCTGCATGGTGTTAAGAAAAAATCTTGAGCAGTCAAGATTAATTGCCATAAAGCAGTTTGGAAGTGAAAGGATTGTCGAGCTTTTGTTTGAGAAAAAGGAAAAGCATAAGCTCTTTATTGAGCTTTTCAGCCCGGGAAATATTGTTTTATGCAAAGAAGATGGAATAATAATCTCTGCATTGGAAACAAAAAAATGGAAAGACCGGACAATAAGGGGAGGGATTGAATATGCTTTTCCAAAGCGGGAAATAAACTTTTTTGATTTAAAGAAACCAGAGCTGAAAGAGCTTTTGAAAAGTACTGAAAAAGACTCATTAGTTACATGCCTTGCAATTGACCTTGGATTGGGTGGGGTTTATGCAGAGGAATCATGCTTGCTGGCAGGGATAGATAAGAAAATTAGTCCAAAGAAAATAACTGAGGATAGCTTAAATGAATTGGTTAAAGCAATTAAAAACCTGTGCAGCGGGAAAATAAAGCCTTGCTCTGTTTATGATAAAAAAGAACTTGTTAATATTACTCCATTCAGTCTGGAACTGTATAATGAACTTGAAAAAAAAGATTTCAAGGGCTATAATGAAGCTTTGGATAGTTATTTCACAGGCCAGGTTAAGGAAGAAAAGACAGATGAATCAGAGATTGCCCATAAAAAGCAAGCTGACAAATTGAACAAGATAATTGATGAGCAGAAAAATCAGATTAAGAGAATGGAGGCCTCAGTTAAGGCAAACAATGAGAAGGCAGAACTCCTATATACTAATTATAAGCTAATAGAGAGCATAATCACAGAGCTAAAAAAGGCCAGAGAGAAATATTCCTGGCAGGAGATTAAAGAGAAGCTGAAAGGCCACAAGATAATAAAAGAAATAGATGAGAAAGAAAGCAAAATCACAATAGAAATACAATAAACTCAATTATTTAACATACTGTTTATACTGTTCTCTGAGATATTCATCAGCCTTTTTTGCCTCTCTCTTCATATTGTTTATATCAACTTTCATAGAAGGAATCTCCATTAAGCTACTAAAAGAATAATATAAACCAGTAGAAGCTGGGAAACCCATAGCAACATATTTAGCCCCTTCAATTAAACTAATACCTTGCAACTCTGGTGTTATTGCATATAGTCCTCCAGCAAATATTGACATAACAACCGTAAGACCTGCTCCAAATGAGAGTGAATGTTTTATTAACCTTTTTCTGTGTTCTATCATCCCTTTTGTTGTTAAGTCAGGCATAACATACCCTACATTCGTCATGGATTGAAGAGGCTTTATGGCTTCTTTATCAAACTCATCGTCCCTTTTAACAAAAAGTATATTCAATAATGAACTGTATTTTTTTATAATTGGTTCAGTCATCTTAGCATATGATTTTTTGCTTAATGCAACCTCATATGATAAAAGGTCTTCTTTAAAAAAGTCCTTTAGAATTGTTTCAATTCTTTTATTTTCTTCTTCCTTACTTATTGGGCTTTTACCAAATTTAGGATTGCATCTATTAGCTACTATTATATCTGCTTTTTCTGTGTTTATCCTCTCTATTAAGGATTTAGGTTCAGCTTTTTCCATAGTAACTCAAAAAAATTAGTTTATGTTTATAAATCTTTTTATTTTATTACTACTTTTAAATTATAAAAGAAGGGAATCAACAGGAATTTAAAAAATAAGCAAAAAAGAAAGATTATAATAGAAATATAAAGTGGGACAGCTTTCTGAGTTTCCCATTCATAAGAACAGTACACCTCAAAACGTAGGCCTGCTTGACTTCCGAGTTCGAGATGGGATCGGGTATTTCCAAGCCACTATGGCCGTCCTCATATAACAGGAGTAGGAGCCTATTTATAAAGATTTTGGTTTTTGGCAGCTTAAAATAAAGCATTTTTACGGAGTTTCTGAAAGACTTACGGATTTATAGGCTTTGCAAATATATTATAATGTTAAGTAATTACTTAAGTCAATTTATATAATAAATAATAATCAAATTTATAAACAAATACTTTTTTTGAGCTTTTATGATATTTCATATAGACATGTCAAATAATTATAAACAAAAAAATTATACTGCTATTGCATTGGTTAGTGTTGATTCCAATAATAAGAAAGATAATCAACTTAAAAAAGGCATTGTATTAACAGACCCATTAAGAAATCAACTAATGAAGAAGTATACTGATGTTCAATTACATGCAGGTTTAATTTCAATTTTGTTAGAAGATTTGATTCCTTTCAAAAGAGCAATAATTTGTCCAGATATCAAACCTATCGAAAAAGTGTTTAGTTGTATATGTAGTTTACACCCTGAACTAGTATTTGGTCATTTGAAATCGTTATCCGAATTAAGAGAAGAACTTGGAAATAACAAATACAAATCCGAAGCTGATGCTTTTGCTAGAAGGATAAATCGTAATTTTAAAAAGATGAAAAATATACATAGAAAAAAATCTTTTTATGATTTAGTCATAATTATAAATTCCAATAAATCATTATATTATGATTGTTTTTTTAAAAAATTAGAAAAATTGAGGAGATTTATCGAGAGCAACCGATAAACACCAATTTCTTGGTTGGGATTAGGCATAGCCTCTTTTACACTCAGTAAGTCTCCTCTACTTACTTACTAAGTATATTAATATATAACACTTTCTGTTATTTAGTATATATATTATAATATATAGATATACATAGATAGACATACAAATGTATATAATATACCTTTATTTTAAACTATTTTCTAAAAATCAAAACAAAAACTTGCAGAGGCTTAGTTTCATTCTGGAATTTAGAGTGCAAAGCATAACGCAGGGCGAAGCCCGAGGAATGGAAAAGTAATAAAAAGCCTACCTATCTCTTAAAAAAATTCAATTAAGTTTAGGGAGTAATTCTTTATACTTCATAATTTTTTGCTCTTTACTCATCCGCGCAAAACGGGGAGATGGAGATGGCAAAGTAATAAGTTGTATATTGGGATAGCGGTCAATTATACCTTTAAAGATTTGTTTAAACTTTTTTTCTACAAAACGACTAGAAAAAAATATTTTCTCAATTTGATTTTTATCTAAGATTTTCGCAATTTCATCTATATTGTAAACAAAATTCACCAGATTATTATCCAGATTATTGTCTTCCTTTCTTTCACATTGAAGAATTATATCAGCCATAGCAATGCCAAGATCGGAAAATAACTTTTGTTTACTAAGCTTGTTATTTAGCTCTAGTTCGTAGACAGCTTCTAGAATAGGCCAAAATTGATTTCTTTTTGTTGCATAGAACCAGTCATAAGAGCCATCATAAGCTGTATTTTCTTTGGCAGCTTGTTTTGCTGTAAAACTACCTAAAATCAAATATTTTGCATCCTGGGGAACAAAATTACCAAATGCGTGTGTTTCTATCATAACTTGATTATTTTGTATACATTTAAAAGGCTTTTTATTATTGGATTTAACATCAGAATTCCTGTTAAATCACCCAAGCGAAGCGAAAGTGCAACGTGACCGAGCACCGCAACCCGAAGGGCAAGGAGAGGAGGAGTTAATGCTCGGAACTGTATTGAGGGATATGAGAAACTCTTTCTACAGAATATCCTTTTAAAGTATGATATGCTTCAATAATGTTGCTAAAAAAAAGATTTTCTTTTAAGTAAACTTGTTTAGTATCTCTGTCTACTTTTAATTCAGGTATAATTTCTTTCCATACTTTTTTTACAACATTACCTACATCCATAATATTATAAGATTATAATAAACTATATAAATCTTCTGTTCTAAGTTCCGGGCATTTATTGTATTTAACATCTATTAGTGAATTAAAAAGTTTATGTGGCCCAAGTGATTTTGGAATTTTTTAAGCAAATGCCTTAATGCCTGCTTTCAGAACTAATGTTTGGTTTAGCAGTAGTTCGGCAGATGGGATCAAATTTCGTCTGAAGAGTTGGCGGGCGAGCAAAAGATTTATAAACTTTAAAGTCACAACAATAATAATGGGGAAAGATTTAGAATATAGAATAAATGATTTTAGAAAAAGAATAATGGGGAAGGATCTCTCAGAGAAATGTCCTATTAAGTTTTCCGAAGATGGAACTATAATAGATGAAGGATCCTTATCTGATTCTGATTCTGCAAGATTTTTTTTAAAATGGTTTGGGAAAATTATGGTTCCATATTTTGGAGATAAAATTGTGATTGAAAAGGCTAAATTAGAAAGTGAAATTAATCCAGAAAATAAAGTCGGATTATATGTTTTTACAGGAGGTTTTATAGCTGCAAAATATATATTATTATATACTTTACTAGATAAGGTTTTCTAAGCGAGCCCGCTAATTGAAACTAACACTTATTTAATAGGTTAAAAGAATTATATAATCAAGAAATGTTGAGGTTTTTAAGCAAATGCCTTAATGCCTGCTTTCTGAAGCGAGGTTTGCTAATCTGCGAAAATTAATAATTAAACTTTTTCTCATATTTTTTATGATCCATCCACTCCAAAACAATAGAAAGAACAATAATTTCATTGCTTTTTACTGTGTAAATTAATCTCCAGGCATTAGGAAGATTGTATTTCCATAAATTATCTATTTTTTCAAATCTTTTCTCATACTCTTTTGGAATAAGCTTTTTAGGAACCTGAATCCCACAGAAGGAATCATTTTCCAAATCCTCAAATGCTCTTACCAGCCATTCATATAGCTTTTTATCTTCTGTTTTTGACTTTTTTAGTTTATTAAAGGAGTTCCTTAATTTACTGTTTCCAAAAACAACTTTAGATTTCATTTTCTCCAGAAGAGTTCTGGTCTTGCTAAGTATTTTCTTACACCTTCTGGGTCCCATATCCAGCAGATTTTTCCCTCTCTGTCAACAGCTATTTTATTGGATTCTGAAAGGTAATTAAAAATAACACAAAAGGTTTGATACATCATTTTCTTTGGAAGATTCTCCCATAAGCTTCTTTTTTTGAACTCTCCTCCGCGCTTTCTTATAAATTCCTCTACCATCAGAACTGTGTCTAATTGTGGGTAGTGCAGAACCTGCTTTTTGATTGCTTTTACCATGTTATATAAGT
>Ga0210019_1001515_pt1 | contig 24567 bp, 26 predicted proteins | sample CryGeyCG2114_020_2_FD_183969 | JGI IMG/M metagenome (GOLD analysis project Ga0210019, IMG submission 183969) | Groundwater microbial communities from aquifer - Crystal Geyser CG11_big_fil_rev_8/21/14_0.20 (SPAdes) (version 2) | ecosystem: Environmental > Aquatic > Deep subsurface > Groundwater ...
TTCTGCCAGTTCTAAACTGGCTTATAATCCATTTTCTCTTCTTCTCGGTTAATTTTTCCATAATATCACCGAAAAGAAGAAAAAAGCAGAATTTTTAAAAGTGTGAACTAATTATCAAATTGAACAAAGCTACAGCAAAAAACAAAGATTTAAAAATAACTTCTAATAAACGGCCGGGATGGAAAACAAAGAAGAAAAAATAAAAAAGAGCCTTAAGTATTCAATAATTGACGGAGCTTTTTGTTCAATGATGATTGGGTTCGGAGAATCATTTTTCTCAGCTTTTGCAGTCTTTCTAAAGGCAACTAACCTGCAGCTGGGCTTACTCAGCCCACTTCCGCAAACCCTTGGCTCACTGTTCCAGATGTTCACAAACAGGCTGATAAAGCTGTTTAAGTCAAGAAAAAAATTGGTTTACATAAGTTCCTTGCTTCAGGCATTGATGTATATACCTGTTGCGCTTGTATTCTTTTTTGGAACATTCAGAGTGATGCATCTTATAGTTTTTTTATGCTTTTATTGGGTCTTTGGAACAATATCAAACCCTGCGTGGAACAGCTGGATTGGCGATCTTGTAAATGAAAAAGAAAGGGGCAGTTATTTTGGCAGGAGAAACAGAGTTATGGGGTTTTTGTCATTTGCTTCGCTTCTTGCTGCAGGGTATATCCTTCAGAGATTCTCATCAAGCACATCAATGGAATACCTTGGTTTTGCTGTAATATTCTCACTTGCAATGTTTTCAAGGATATTATCATTTGTTTATCTTATGAAAGCTTATGAGCCAGAATACACAATAGCACCTGAATCACACTTCAGCTTTATTGATTTTATTAAGCAGGCAAGATTCAGAAATTATGGGTTGTTTGTAATTTATCTTTGTTTCATTAATTTTGGGGTTTATGTTTCTGCAGCATTCTTCACCCCTTATATGCTTTATGAACTGAAACTTAGTTATGGCATATTCACAATAATAACTGCTGCAGCAATGATAATGAAGTTTATTATGATGCCTATATGGGGAAATCTCTCAGACAAGTACGGAACAAAGAAAGTGCTTACTTTGACAGGATTTCTCATGCCTGTTGTTCCTGTTCTCTGGATTTTTTCTGTAAATATTTGGTATTTGATATTGATTCAGCTATACAGCGGCTTTATATGGGCTGGTTTTGATATGGCATCCTTTAATTTCATATTTGACTCAACCAGCTCAAAAAAAAGAACAACTTGCGTTGCATATTATAATGTCCTTAATGGGATGGCCATACTTTTAGGAGCTGTTGCAGGAGGACTTATAGTAAAGTACAACAATTTATTCTGGTCAAAATATTTTCTCGTGTTTATAATAAGTTTTATGCTGAGGTATATTGCATCATTGATATTTATACCAAAGATTAGGGAAGTAAGGGTTGTTGAGGAAATATCCCACAGGAAGCTTCTTCTGAAGGCATTTACTGCAATGCCAACCCGCGGCCTCATCTACAATATTATCACATTAAGGAAGAAAAAGCAGGGAACAAAGATAAACAGATTAAACCTCAGATTTAGATTTAAGATAAAAAAAGATTAAATCTTATTTTTTCAGCCACTCAATCTCATCCTTGTCAAGATTAAACTCCTGTGCAATCTGATCAGCTAGTTTTTTGTTCTCCTTGAATATTACAGAAAGGTAAGGCAATGTATCCTGCAATGCCTTTCTTGAGGATGTATGTGTTTTCTCTGCAATCTTTGATGCAATGCTTTTTCTTTTCTGGTATTTCATGTTTGCTCTCCATAGCTTAAGAATTCTTGTTGTTGGCTTGTAAGATGTAAAGCCCTTGTATTTCTCATCTTTTGCAACTGCAACTCCTGCTGTAATCAGGGCATTTATATAAACAAGAAAACGCCAGTGCTGCCATCTTCTAATTCTGCCCTTAAAAACATCTGCCCTTGATAAATAATCATAAGCCCTTGCCAAATCCTCTGGCTTTTGGTATTCTATTGGCAGGTTCTGGTCAATCCATAAAAACTGCTTGTCAATATCCTCTTCAACATTCTCAAATGCATTTATTGCAATGTTAATATCTGTTGTCTTAAAAACCTTTATTAATGCACTCAGCATGTTCTCTGTTCTGTTCCTGTCAGAGAGCTCATTTAAATCCTCATTTTTAAGCTCTTTTTTTTCATGAGTTAATGTCTGCAAATCATTTATTGCAGACCTTAAATCTCCTGCAGCATGCCTTGCCAATGACTTCAATGCTTCATCATTGAACTTTATTTTTTCTTTGGTGCATATGCTTTTTAAAACAGAAAAAATAGATAAATAGTTAAGAGTATGAAAGTGGATAAGTTCTGATTTCTTTCTTAGTGCATTAAGTTTTTGCCCATAAGGATTAGTAGCAGTCATAACAACAGGAAATATGCTTTTATCAATTAGTTTTGCAAGTGCAGATACTCCTCCACGGTCTTGTTTTCCTGAAAGCCCATCAATCTCATCAATAAGTATTATCTTGTTATCTGAGAAAAGGCTTCTCTGCATTATTGCAGGGCCAAGTGTTAATTCTATGCTGTTCTTGTTCCTGAAGTCAGATGCATTAAGCTCAAAAACCTCATAATTCAAATCATTTGCAATGACATAAACAGAGCATGTTTTTCCAACTCCTGACTGGCCGTATATAATTGAGGCCTTTTTCTTCTGATTTTTGAAATTAAGAATAAAGTTTTTTAGCTCTAACAGTGCCTTGTCATGGCCCTTAATTTCATTTGTATTTTCCGGCCTGTATTTTCTTGTCCATGGAATCATAAACAGGAATAATGCCCGAGAGTTTATTAAGGTTTTGGTTGAATATTTTTTAATTTAACAGAAAAATATTTCTTAAAGACAATAATCTCACGAAAAAAATTACTAAAAAGTTATTAAAAACAATTCTTCATAATAACTTATGAATTTAAAGAAGTACAGAAGGGATTTAAGGGTTCAAAGAAAAGAGGTTCTTCTAAGCAGAATATTCCAAAGCAAAAGAGACAAAAATCCATTGGAGGTTATAATAGAAACAGAAAACAACAGAAAAGTAAAGGAAAACGTGGCAAAAGAAATTGGAAAAATAGGCAAGATAACCCACCAGTTCAAAGTCATACCTTATATAAGCATTATCTGCACAGGTGAGGATGCAGAGCAGATATCTAATAAAATCTATAGAAAAGATGTTAACAGAATCTTTGAAAAAAGCTTTAGATACACTCTTAATGCAATGAAGTCAGTTGACTTGTCAAACAAATTCTCAATTATCCCAATAAAAAAGGATTCAGGGGCTTATTTCAAACCAAAAGAAAACTTGTGGAACCTTGAGAACATAGGCGCTTACAAGGCACATGAATCATCAACAGGAAAGGGAGTGAAGATAGCAATAATAGACACAGGAACTGATTACAATCACAATGAAGTGAGCAGGAATTTTACAAGAAAGAAAGGATACAATTTTATCAAGGATAATGATGACCCTTTTGATGACTATGGTCACGGAACGCATGTAGCGGGAATAGCAGCTGGAAAAAACTGCGGAGTTGCACCTGATGCAACCTTGTATGCAGTAAAAGTGCTTGATTCAGATGGAAGCGGCTCAGATGCAACAATTGCAGCAGGAATAGAATGGGCCATGCTTAACAATATAGATGTTGCAAATATAAGCCTCGGTGGACCAACAGCCTCAAGGGCGCTTGAAGAGATGTGCAGAATTGCCTCGCAAAAAGGCCTGCTGCTTGTTGCAGCTGCAGGAAATGAGGGGTATGGCCCAGAGTACCCTGCTGCTTTTGGTGATTGTGTAATTGCAGTTGCAGCTGTTAACATGAATAATAAGCATGCCAGTTTTAGCAATATATGGGAGACAAATGATATTTCTGCACCTGGTGTTGAAATTTATTCCTGTTATCCTGGAGGAGAATATAGAATATGGGATGGAACATCAATGGCAACACCCCATGTCTCAGGAACTTTGGGCTTGATGATATCAAAGACAGGAAATCCAAACCTTGCTGAGGAAATAATGTATAAAACAGCTGAAGAACTTGAATACAATGGGAAATATGAAAATGAATGGGTATTTGGTGCAGGGCTTGTAAAAGCAGACAATATGCTGGAAAATGCATTTTACAAAAGAAAAATAAATGAAATCCTTAAAAGAAAACATAACAATTATAATAATACACTCAAAAAGGCAGGAAAAATAGCCTGGAGAATAATCTGGTGAAAATGGAAGAAAAGCAGGAAAAGGATATTGGAAAAGTCACTGAAAACCTTTATAATATAAAAATAAAGCCAGAATATGCAGAAGACGGTTGCATAAGGCAAAAACTTGAAGAAATGGGATTAAAGATAAATATAGAGATTAAATCAACACAAACATATAATGTTGAGATTCTTTTTCCTGAAGGAATAAAGGAATCAGAAAAAAGCAATTACCTTAAAATAAAGTTAAATGAATTAAAGCCTTATGTAATATATGTTGAAAAATCAGTAGAAATGAAAGCATTAGATAATTATAAAACATCATATGATGGCTCTAATCCAATTTAATTATTTTTTCAATATCCTCTTTGATTCTTTTTTCAAAGTCAGCAACACGCTCTCCTTCTTGTTTTTCCTTGCTTAATATTGCCATCAGCTGCTTTGTCAGTTTTTCTTCCTTTTCAGAACTAAGAGCGTCAACTTTTATTTGTCCTATGCTCTCTTTTATCAATGAATCTTCAACATCCTCAACAGAGCTTGTCTTTGCCTTAACTTTATTTAATTCTTTTGTTGTTAGTTTAAATGTGTTTTTCATGACAAAATAAGCGCCCTTGTCATAAAGTTTGCTGAATATTTCCTTTATGTTTATGTCAGATGGCTTTCCTGAATCCAAAATGCCTGTTAATCTTATTGTTACAATTGTGTTGATAAATTCCCTGTTTTTTATTTTTTCCTCAAGCTCTTCTTTTATCTGCTCAGGGCTTTTGTTGTTGCAGTCAAGCTTTAATGAAAAAACATTATAGATAATGATTGGCTCATGTTTAAGCTTAATTCCATTATCTGTTTTTTCAACAATATAAAAGCCTCCGTTCTCAAGCTTTTCAAGCTCGCTAAAGCTGTTTGGGAATAAAGGCCCGGGATATGCTATAAGCCCATAGCCGGACTCTTTTTTACTGAATACATAATGGACATGGCCGCCTGCATAGTAATCAAAGTTTTTTGGCAAAAGCTCCAATGGCTGTGATTCCATTGAATCAAGTTCTTCTGGCTTGAATTCACTAAGTGCAGTATGGAACATGAATATCTTAAAGCCTTTTTCTTGTTCTAATTCTTTCTTCAAGAGAGATTTATAATGACTTTTTTCAAGCATGCCTTTTTTTCCGAATATTCCTGTTATCTTTGCTCCTGTTTTGTCAGCAGTAAAATCAAGCTTAAGTTTTTCATCAATAATTTTTCCTTTCATAACATTTATTAACAGCCCTGCATTCTCCAAAACATCAATTATTGTCTTTCCGCTCGGAGAAAAGTCATGCGAGCCAGGTATTGTATAAACTGGGATATTATTGTCTTTTAATTTTTTCAGTTCTGTAACAACAAGCTTTAATGCATCAATGCCTGGCAGGGCTGTGTTGAATAAGTCTCCTGCTATTAAGACAAAATCAACCTGTTTTTCAATGCAGATTTCAACTGTTTTCAGAAAGGCCTTTGTGCTTGCATCTCTTAGCCTTGGATCTCTCCAAGAGCCAATGTGGCAATCAGCCATATGCGCAAATCTCATTTTATCTTTTATCAACCCCTAATTTTATAATATGGCCTAATATAAAAAGTTATAGTTTCCAAAAAGAATATATATTAAAACTTTAATGCAAAGATTATGGCAGAAAAAGATGTGATAGTTAAATTTCTTAGAGAATGGGCTGTTGGTTATGTAAAGCACAGGGATATTTTAACTAAGAATATAATTTATATAAAAGAAGAGCTGGACAGAGTTATTGTTAAGTTTAAGGATAAAGAGCAGATATTTTTAATAAGGCCGACTGCAGATAACTCTTTGATTCAAGAGATAAATAAGGATAAGAACATTAATATTGTTATGCTAAACTCAAAGGAAAACCTTGACTTTCTTATAAAAAACTGGAGCAAACTAATAAAATTCGAGAAACTGACAATCTTTTTTATAAATCCTTTCTCAGGGCTTGACACAAAATGGTTTATTTCTCCTTATGTGCATGATAGAATATGCGACAAGGATTCTTTAAAGCTCGGCCTCAAAACAATGTTTGAGACTGTTGAAGCTATAACAGAAAAAGAGATTCTAGAAAAGATTTAATTCTTAAAAAATATTAAAAAATAAAAAAATTATTTCAGATAGTAAACTACATTTACTTGGGCTGTGACAGAAACATCTGATGGCATTATTGTTGCAGCCTCTTCAACAGCTAGTGCCCCTTCTGCCTTCACCATATCATATCTGTAAGGCATGTAATAGAAGTTGCTCTCTGAAACTGTTTTTACTTTTCCAAGCTTAAACCCAAGGCTTTCTGCAAGAATCTCTGCCTTTTCTTTTGCATTTTCAGCTGCCTCTGATAATGCCTGCTTTTTGTATTCCTGCTCTTTTTCTTGGGTTAATCCAAAGTTTATGTTATTGATCTGGTTTGCCCCATTGCTAACAGCAACATCAACTATTGCTCCAACTTTGGTTAAGTCAGCTGTCTTTACCTTTAGTGTCTGTGTTGCCCTCCATCCAATAACCTTTGAGCCTTCATCCTGTGTCCATGTTCTTTCCTCATACAAATTTAAGCTCTCTGTCTCAATGTCATCTTCTGATATGCCTTTGTATCTTAAGCCATCAATGATTGCATTAATAACCTTGTTTGCCTCTGACTGCGCTTCTTCTGCAGTATCCTTTACAATAGAAATCCCTGCCCATACCTCTGCCTCATCAGGGTCAAATGTAAGCTCTGAGTTTCCCTGTGCATTTAGCGTATGCTCTTCATCTGTCTGCCGGCATCCTGTCAGGCCTATTAAGGCAATAACTAATAATATTCCTAAAATCATATTTATTTTCATTTTAAATACCTCCATACAATAAGAATAATCTTGTTTCTTTTAAACCTTTATATTATCTTCGGTTAAAACCGAAATATAAGCTCCAAACAAGGATTTCAATTTTTTTATATTTAAATATTTTGAAATTTTATAAGGAGTAGTAATTATTTAGTGATAAAAATTAGAAAGATTTATAAAAAAAGTCTTTTTTACATAGAGGTATGAGCTATAATATTGATGCCATTGTATTGGCTGCAGGATCCGGAAGTAGGTTAGAACCTTTAACTTTAAGAGAAAAAGGTGCTATAAGAACAAAGGGCTTAGTAAGTATTTGCGGCCAAAGGCCTATGTCAGTAATATTTGGAGCCCTATATAAAATGGGCTTGGACCAGAGTGACCAAATTATAATAGTTGCAAAAGAAGGCTACAACAGGAATAGAATAATGTCTGAATATGATCAGAGAAGAACACTGGAAGGGATACCATTAAGAATATCCTGGCCCACTGATGATGCAGAAAATGTTGGAAGCGCTGATGCAACTTTGGAAAATATGGAGCAGTTTGAGATAAAAAAAGATGTTCTTGTTTGCCCAAATGACTGTTTTGTAAATGGGATGTCTCTTGTTGATATAATCAAAACAAATAAAGAAAAAATGGCTATTATAACCATAGCTGCTTATGAAGTTTTGGCAGAAGAAGCAGCTGAAAAATATGGCGTATTAATAACTGACCATGACGGAACTATAACAAAATTTATGGAAAAACCAACTCTTGAAGAGATGAAATCTGAGTTCAATATCCCTGATATTGCAGAAGCAAAAGAAAAAAAAGTTTTGGTAAATACGGGTTTCTATTATTTAAGCAATGATATACTGAAACTGAAGGATGATGAAGAAATAAAAGAGATGAGAGATTCAAAAAAGGAGGGAGAGCTGGACTTCGGAAAACATTTCTTTCCATGGCTTTTGGAAAAGGGCTATAAGGTGAATACCTACAAGGTTAAGGATTTTTATGATATGGGAAATATTAAGAGTTATATGAGCACAAGCCTTGAAATAATAAAAGGCAATGTTGAATGGATTGATTACCTCAAATACCTAAACAAGGACTTTAATGACCCTTTGTCATTTAATATCAAAAAGAATATCTACATAGCAAAGCGTACTTTGGACATAAGGATAAGAATAAACGGCAAAAGTTTTCCTACATTAAGGGAATCTATAGAAAAAGGATATGTGAAGATTAACAAAAATGTATTAATAAGTGATGATGTTAGAATAATGCCTGGAACCAGTTTAGAAAATTGTTTCATTGGGGTTTTGGCTACAATAGGCGAAAACTGCAGTATAAAAGGAATAAATGGTTTTGCTTCTACAGTGTATAAAGCATCCGTAATTGGTGTGAATACAGAGATTGTTGACAGCATAATATGCACAAGTGCTAAGGTAAATCCTCAAAATTTAACTTCAAAAGATTCTTCAAAAAACAAAAAAACAATGATAATAAATAGTGTTGTAGGAGATGCAAGTTTGGTTGAGGAAGATGTAAGAATAGAAAATTCTAAACTTTATCCAAATTCAGTTGTTGCTAGGGGTATAGAAATTAAAGATAATAATGAGTACTGCAATACAAAATAAGTTTTAAAAAAATTTCTAGAATTATTGAAAATATGACGTTGGAAAAAAAATTAAACAAAATGAAGGTTTTATATTTTGCAGCTGAATGCAAGCCCTTCTCTAAAGTTGGGGGGGTGGGGGATGTAGCTGGTGAACTTCCAATAGAGCTAAAAAGGCAAGGCATAGACATAGAGGTAATCACGCCTCTCTATGGAATAGTAAAGAAAGAGCTTATTGGAAAAAAAGCCAAGGAATATTTTATTGACTTTAACGGAAAAAAAGAAAAGATTGAAATTTATGAAACAGAATTAGCCAACCTCAAGGTTAATTTAATGAAAAATGAAACTTATTTTGAAGGGGGTTACTCAGAACCTTATATTTATAGCCACAATACCCCTTTATATGATGATTCTCTCAGATTTTCATTTTTTTCAGAGGCTTCTCTTGAATTAATCAAAGAAAAAAATCCTGATATAGTTCATATAAATGACTGGGTTTTGGGGTATCTTCCTGGCTTTATGGAACTGGAAGGCATGAATCAAAAGAAAGTGCTTACAATCCATAATGCAGGTTATCAAGGCAATATTTGGAAGGAAGTAGTAAGGAGGTGGAACATTAAAAAAATAATGGATAATGAGAGACTAAATAATCTTTTTACAGATCCCCATTTAGAATGGAATAACATAAATCCCTTGAAACTCGGAATAGAACTTTCTGACATGGTAAATACTGTAAGCCCAAACTATTGCAATGAAATAATAATGCCCGAGAATCAGGAAACTTATTTTGAAGGTGGAAAAGGTCTTGAAAATATCTTGAAAAGAAAATATGATGAGGGAAAGTTAATAGGCATATTAAATGGTTATAACTATACTTTTGAGCCTGCAGATGAAAAATTTGAGAAGTGCATAAAGGAAAAGAAACTAATAAAAAAATATCTTTCATACGAATTTTGTAACTCTAATGATTTTATCATTGGCTTTGTAGGAAGAGCAGTAGAACAGAAACTAAAACTTTTAATGGAACAAATTAATGGTAAAAGTGTTCTTGAATACATTTTGGATATTCCAGACATTAATGTGGCTGTCTTGGCTACCGGAGAACCCCATTATGAATCTTTCCTAAAAAGTTTTATTGAAAGAAAAAATTATTCTGCCACTATTAAATTTGATAAGGAAAAGGCAAGACAGATAAGTTTGGGGAGCGATATATTCCTTATGCCCAGCTTATACGAGCCTTGCGGCATAACACAGATGGAATCAATGAGCAACGCTACTCCCCCTTTGGTTAGATGGACAGGAGGACTAGTTGACACAGTAAGGGATTACAGGCTCAATAATGGAACTGGTTTTGGTTTCGATGGAACCAGCAGAGACAATCTATTGAGCTCACTGATTATCACAGCAATATCTGCATTTTTTTTCCATAAGAATGATAAGGAAAGTTTTAGGAAAATACAATATAATGGCTTTAAAAAAAGATTTTTATGGGAGGATACAGCTAAAGAATATATAAAGAAGGTTTATGAACCTTTACTTTGATTTTCTAAAAAAAATTATTTCCTTTTTCCAAATATTGCTGTTCCAATTCTTACCATATTGCTTCCTTCTTCTATTGCAACTTTGTAGGAATTGGTCATTCCCATTGATAGTGTTTTCATGCTAACATTAGGCAAATTAAGTTTCTTGATGTTGTTAAAGATTTCCTTTGTTCTTCTAAAATATGGCCGGGAGTTTTCAGGGTCTCCAAATCTTGGGCCCATTGTCATCAAGCCCTCCACTCTTATGTGTTCAAGTTTTGATATATTCTGGATTAAATTTTTCATATATTCCTCAAATGGCTCATGCTCATCTGGCTTTATGCCTGCTTTTGAATCCTCGCTGCCAATGTTTATTTCCATATAAACAAGCATTATAGTTTTTCCAGATGCCTCAACCCTTTTATCAATTGCCTGTGCTTTTTCATATGAGTCAACAGTCTGTATTACATCAAAAATACCTGATGCTTTGTTTATTTTGTTTGTCTGCAAATTGCCAATCATGTGCCATCTAACCTGCTTTGCTTTTTCTCCAAGCTGTCCATATATTTTCTGTGCCTCCTGAACATAATTTTCTCCAAGGTCAGTAGCGCCTGCATCAATAACCTCTTCTAGTTCTTCCTTTGTTCTTTGCTTTGCTGCCACAACCAGTGTTACATAATCTGGGATTTCTTTTCTTATTTTTTTATAATTTTCAGCTATGCTCATTTTTTATTTTTAAAATAAATATAAAGATTGTTTTGCCCTTTATAAAAATTATGTAAGAGGTCTTGGTTCTTTCTCACTTCTTACAGGTAGTTTTGCCTCAGTTAAATAACTATTAAGATTGCCTATGTTAATTCTTTTACCTTTATGGCTACTAGAGATAAGATATTGGTTTCTTATATCTAAATCTCTAAAAACCTCTTTATTTGAAGAATAGCTTGATATAAAATCAAGCCCTTTTTTAGTCAGAACAAAAACAGGTATTCCTATTGAAACCTGCAATATTGCCTTTTTTCCTATTATTTCCCTTATGCCCCCCGATGCACAGCTCCAAACAAGATCAGCATGCTCTTTTATTTTTTTTATTCTCCTTTCATCTATACAAGTAGTACATACTGCTAGAGATGTGATAAAAATATTATATTTTTTTTCTACTTCACTTATCTTAGCTAAATCATCTCCCATGTAACCATTAATTGTTACCGCAATTTTTTTATAGCCAAGCTCAGCTGCTTTTTCTAGTCCACTAATCTGGTTAATGTCTGCTGTTTCTGGAAAAACAATATAACAATTATTTCTTTCCAGGTTTTTTATTAGTTTATCTATAGGGGTTGTATAAAACAATCCATTCATTCTTGCACCAATGCCCTGAACAATATCTGGTTTATCTGTGATTATAGTACCAGCTCCATCACATACTACGACAGCTGAATCTATTTCTTTTTTCTTCAAGGCGTACATAAGCATTTCAGAAGCTCCGTATGGAATAGCAATATTTTTTCTGGATAGCTCTCTTTCAGCTGTGAAATAACCAAAGTCAGATATTTTCTCTTCTACTGCTTCTTTTATTGATTCTTTTATTGCTCTAGAATCAAATTTTTCTATATAATGATACAGGAGATTAGCAAGTGGACAGTATTCTAAAAAAGGCTCTGTCATTTTAATTACTTTCCCTTCTGAAACAGCCACAAAGGAGGAGTACATTCTTGTGATATGTAAATCCTTGAAATCATCTTTCTTTATTTCTAGTTTTTCAAATAATTTTTCTAGTTTCATATTTTAAGTTCCAACATTTTGTCCAGGGCTCTTTTTGCTTTAATACATATATTATCTGGAATACTAATCTTGTATCTCATTTTTTCTAATGCTGTTACAACACTTTTTAAGTCTGTTATTTTCATATCCTTACAAACAGTATTAAGGGGATAAAATTTTTTATTGGGATTTTCTTTCTGCAGCCTGTGGATTAAGCCATCCTCTGTTCCAACAATAAATTCTTTAACTTCTGATTTTTCTGCATATTTTAGCATTTGAGATGTACTGCCAACATAATCTGCTAAACCTATTACCTCAGGGCTACATTCTGGATGAATCATAATCCTTGCATTCTGATATCTTTGTTTTAAGTCCCTCAGTTTATTTGTGTTTATGTTTTTTTCATGAACATAACAATAACCAGGCCACAGAATAATTTCTTTATCTGTTTTTTCAGCTACATAACTTCCTAAATTTCTGTCTGGAAGAAACAAAATTTGCTTTTGAGGCAATGAATTTATAACATCAACAGCATTGGCTGAAGTACAGCAGATATCACTTTCTGCCTTTAGTGCAGCTGAAGAATTAACATAACTAACAACAGCAGCATTGGGATATTGGGATTTCTTTTTTTTTAGTTGCTCAACCTCTGCCATATCTGCCAGAGGACAACCAGCATCTTTCTCTGGTAAAAGTACAATCTTGCCAGGATTTAAAATATAGGCAGTTTCCGCCATAAATCTCACGCCGCAGAAAACAATGACCTCTGCATTTGTAGCAATAGCTTTTCTGCTTAAATCTAAGGAATCCCCTGTAAAATCCGCTATATCCTGCACCTCTGGCCTTTGGTAAAGATGTGCTAAAATAATAGCATTTCTTTCCTTTTTTAGCTCTTTAATTCTTTCTTGGCCCCAAATTTTTTTCATTTTAAGTTTTATGGACTAGGGAGATTTATACGGCTGCCGGGACTTTCAAAGCACTTGCGAGCGCATGAAACTTTTTAAGGGATTCCGGTCGAAGACTAGGAATCGCCTGTGTTTTTACCAGATTTTTCTTAAAAATCTGTGCGTGTCAGCTTAGCAAGAAGCTGTTTCGAACCCGGGTAATGACCTTGGGAGGGTCATGTCATACCACTAGACCACAGCCGTATAATAAGGAGTAAGACAAAGAGGTTTAAAAGATTTTTGGAAAAAGCTTATTTATTATTTGCTAATTAATATAATTAAATCCTTGCCGAATGTATTTGAGCTTAAAATTTTAAATTTCTCTTCTCTTAAAAGTCTTTTTAATTCCCAGGGTGTAAAGAAGTAATAATACCTTTGATAAGGTTCTTTGTGTATGTGCCATGGTATAAAAATATTTTTCTTCCTAAACAGAAACCTTAGCTGAAATTTGTTCCGCAGAATTATAAGTGCCTTGCCTTTATGTTTTAGAACTCTCCATATCTCCCTTATTGCTTGAATCCTTTCATCTTTATTTAGGTGATGCAGTATAAATATGGATAAAACATAGTCAAAGTACTGCGATTTGAAGGGCAATTTTGTTGCGTATGCTTGTTTCAGATCGACATTCAACATATGCTTTTTACAATATTTTTCTGCTATTTCCAGCATTTTATTACTAAAATCAATACCATAACAACTAAATTCATTATATGAAAAAGACAATAGATTGCGGCAATTTCCGCAGCCTATATCAAGAATTTTTCCATGTTTCCAAGTTTCTGCATATTCTTTAAGTATCAAAGCGATTTTCTGCAATGGTTTTTGTCTAGATAAATTCCAGTTTGATGCAATTGTGTTCCAAATCCTTCTCTGTGCTTTCTGGGTTGTTAATTCCTTTGCCATTATTATCTTCCCTGCACAAGAAATATTATTGCTGCACAAATTATTCCTATGAGAATCATCTTAAAACCAGCCAAAATCAAATTTTCTTTATTGAGCTTACCAAGAAAAGCTCCTATAAAGAATAATACAGAAAAGGCGAGAATGATTGAGATGTAGTAAGCTATTTTAAGATTTGGTGTAAAAAGGAAAGGTAATATTATAAATAAAGCAACAAGTATGGGAGGCAAGCCATTAACCAAAGCAAGGAAGAATGTTGCAAATTTATGGGCTTTTGCTATAGGCGATTTTTTCAGGCTTATTGATATTTTTCTTTCGAGTATTTTTATCTTGCTTTTTCTCTCTGCACTCTCTGCCATATAGGCTCCAGAGATTCCAGAAACAGTAACAGCAATAGCCGCACCTATTATTGTTGTGATGATAATCTTGCTTCCAAGATTTGAAAAAAAGCTTGCAAGTAAGATACCCAATATCATTAAAACATTATCAAAAATATTCATTGTAAAATATCTTCTTGCGATTTCGTTTATTTCTGCTATTTTCCAGAAATTTTTCACATTTCTAAGAGTTTTTTTGTAGTCCATTTTATCTTTTTTAAAATTAAACAATTTTATACTATATTTTAAGAGGTTGACTAAAACTCATTTAATTTTAGTTAAGTTCATATATCTTAAAATAAGTGTATATATAAATATTGCTATAAAAAAGAAATTTGATTTTTGTATTCTCTGCAAGGCAGCAGTTGAGATGGGTTTAAAAGATTTTTGGAAAAGGTTTATTAAGTAATTCTACTTTTAAGTAGTTATTATGGAAAGTTTAAAAGAAAAGTGGAAACTGTACTTCAAAGGCCTTTCAGATGGCCAGATAAAGAGAAAGATAGAAATAAAAAAAAGCTTTAGGGGCATTGAAGAACTTCTAAGCACTATTATTGAAATAAGGGATGATGAATTTATCTATATTCCAAAAGAGCAGATGATTCTGCCTGAGATGTATGGGAATGAGATTTCACCCAACTCATTCAAAAAGAGGTATAAAACAATTAACATACCTGCACTAACAAAAGAGGAATGTCTTAAAAATCATATAATGCCCCAGCAGAAAATTCTTGAGATGTGCGAAAAATTCCACAGCAAAAACCATAAAGATTTCTCAAGAAGAGGCATTAGCTGGACTGGCAGAACAGACGACAGGAAGAGAATTATATTATTTTATGACTTATTCCTTGGATGGAAGCTTTTTTCAGCAATGAAAAAGTATAACAATAAGATAAAGATAAAGGACTATAATACAAAAGCGATTGTCAATGTTTCATCAAAGTTTAATCCATATATGATGCGGGAGGTTGATTTAAATTCATTGCCAACCACAAGGATAAATAATAAATACTGCGCAGAATGGGTAAACCTGCATGCAGGAAGCACATCCCCTGGAGAGCCTTATAGACCATTGGCTCATAAGTACATCATAAAAGAGATGATTTTTTCATCTGAGAAAATAGCTGCCTACCTCATAAGGGGGGTTACAAAAACAGGGTTTAAAAAAGTAAAAGAGAAGAAAAAGATATCAGAAGAAAAATATGAACTTGAGCAGATCCTTGCAAATCCCTTTATGGCTCCGACAAAAAGCATGGTAAAAATCATAAACAAGCTTGACAATAATGTTTTAAATTGTTATAAAAAAATAAAAAATGATAATACAAGGGAAAAAAGTTGCAAGAAACTAAATCAAGCTGAAAAAACAAACTTAATCTCATGGGCAATGCACCTTCTTGGAGTAAAAAACAGCTTTATACACAACGAATCCTTTGAGAGTGATTTTATTGATTATGTAAGCAGTTATATGCTTCAAAAATCAGAATAAAATCTAAAACAAATAAGTTAATAAAGTTCAAAAACATACATGCCTTGGGGTGAATTATAATGTTAGAAAAATATCAAAAAGAAAATATAGAAAAACTTCTAAAAAGCCTTGCTGGCGGGGTTATTATGGATGTAATTAATTTAGGCCAAGCGCAGACGGCTCAAGAGGCAGGGGCTGTTGCAGTAATGGCATTATACAAAGTACCGGCTGATATTCGAAAAGAGGGAGGAGTAGCAAGAACAGCTTCAGTAAAAAGTATTGAAGATATAATGAATAATGAGGAAATAAAAATACCAGTAATGGCAAAAGCAAGGATTGGCCATTATGGAGAAGCAAGTATGCTTGAAGCTCTTGGAATTGATTTTATAGATGAAAGCGAGGTACTAACTCCAGCAGATAAAAAATATCATATAAACAAGAGAGAATTTAAAGCACCATTTGTCTGTGGAGCCCGCGACCTGGGAGAGGCATTGAGAAGGATTTATGAAGGAGCTATGATGGTAAGAACAAAGGGAGAGGCAGGAACAGGTGATATAAACCAGGCAATAGAACATATGAGATTAATAAGAGAAGAGCTAGCATACCTTGCTGGTTTATGGGAATATGGCAAGTTTCTTAGTAAAAAAGGCATGAAAAATATGGAGGATGAGCTAAGAAAAAAGGCCCAAGAATACAGAGTCCCATATGAACTTGTGTATAAGGTTGCAAAAGAAAAAAAGCTTCCAGTATTAAACTTTGCAGCTGGCGGCATAGCAACACCTGCAGATGCAGCCTATATGATGAAGCTTGGAGCAGATGGTGTCTTTGTTGGTAGCGGGATATTTACATCAAAAGATCCGGAACCAAGGGCCAGGGCAATAGTTGAAGCTGTCAAAGATTGGAATGACCCAGCCAAGCTGTTAGAGGCTTCCAGAGGTTTAGGTGAAGAAATGAAGGGCATTGCAATAGACTCTTTAAAAGAAGAAGATAAAACACAGTACAGGTAAAATTTTATTTGTTAAACTTAAAATAATCTAAAAAATTAAGAAAAAATGGCAAGCCCTAGAAAGATTGTTATAGAAGGAATAAAACCATATGGTTTGATTCTTGCACAACTATTATCAAATAGAAAGGAGGATGTTTATCTTCTTGATGAAGATAAGATCCTATGTGAAGAGGTGGTTAAAGACGGCTTAGATGCAATTGTTTTAAATGGTAAAGTAGTTGATGGAATTCTTGATAAAGGAAATATAACTGAGTTTGATGTATTTGTTGCAGCACATAATGAGGATGAAAAAAATTTCTCCTCTTGCTCATATATAAAGGATCATGGATATAAAGTAGATCAAATGTTAGCAATTGTTCAAAATGAAAAATTTGAGGAATATGTTGCTGAAAAAGGGATTTTAACAGTAAGTCCTGAAAGGGCTGCAGCCAAAATTCTGCTTAGGTATATGGCTGGTGACCCTAAATTAACAGAGCGTGTGACTGCAACTGGACAATCAGAACTACCTTCTCTTGAAATTGAATCTGGTTCTGTATTAGACGGAAAAAAAATATCCACAGTACCAATTCCTAATAAAGATTATAATATTATTTGTATATTGAGAGATAATAAAATAATGTTTGCAAAACCTGATGAGATTTTAAAAGCAGGCGATATATTACAGATAGCCATCCGCCCAGAATATCATAAAAAATTATTAGAGTATATCAAGAAATAGGTTTATAAAAAAGTAGAAATATAGAAAAAAACTATTCTTCCTCTCCTTCCTCAGGACTGTAGCTAGGAACAGCTGCCTTGCTTATTATTATTACATCGCCAATTGATTTGACGAGCTGGTGCGGAACAATAACCCCTTTTGCAGAGCCAAGTATCTTGTTAAGGAAAGAGTTCTTTGTTGCCCTTACTCTCCAGCCAAACACCTTGTTGGCTGTTAAAATTGACTCTTCCACATCACCAAAATAATCTCCAGAATCAGTAAAAACCTTCATATCATATGTTTCTGATATTTTTTTCATCTTTAGCATGATACCCCTCCAATATAATTATGCTATGATTAATATATACCAACTATTTAAAGCTTTCGAAACTTCGCAAGTTTTATAAAAAGAGTTTTCATTCTATTACAGATGAGATACAAAAATCTCAACATAATCGGAACATCACACATTGCAAAGCAAAGCATTGATAGTGTTAAAAATACAATTCTCAAGGAAAAGCCAGATATTATTGCATTAGAGCTTGATAAGAACAGGCTTTATGGGTTAATGCATAATGAAAAGAAAAAACTAAACATTAGAGATATTCCAAAAATAGGATTTAAGGGATTTTTATTTAGCTGGATTGGCTCAGTCATACAAAAAAAACTAGGGGATTATGTTGGAGTTGCTCCTGGCTCTGAGATGAAAACAGCTATAAGGCTTGCCAAAAAACAAAAGACAAGGATTGCACTTATAGATCAGAACATTGAAATAACGTTAAAGCGTTTTTCAAGAGCATTAACATGGAAAGAGAAATGGAGATTATTAGTTGATATTTTCAAGGGTGCTGTATTAAAAAAGAATGAGCTTGAAGATTTGGATATCAAAAAAATTGACCTTACAAAAGTCCCAACCCAAGAGGTTATCAGGAAGTTAATCAATAAGATGAGGCAAAGATATCCAAACATATGCAGGGTTTTAATAGATGAGAGAAATAATATAATGGCAAAAAACCTTGCCCTGCTAATGAATGAAAATCCTGAGAAAAATATCCTAGCTGTTGTTGGTGCAGGGCATGAGGAAGAGATAATAACGCTGATAAAGAAAGATTCTGGCAATAAAATAAGTTATAGCCTTAGTTTCAAAAATAGTATTTAAAAACAAAATACTTAAATATGCACATTGTTATTTAATAAAAAATGAGGAATCTCATAGATAAGCTAAATAGGTATTTTAGTTTTAATTCAGAAGAAATAAAGGGAATTCTTGGCTCTACGTTGATAATTGCTTTTATAATATCATTCAAGTTATGGGGCCCTGGAGAGGAATTTAATTTTGCATATGGCCTGAAAAACCTTTTTAACTCTATTCTTATAACTTTATTGGCAATCCTTGTCCATATATCTGCCCAGAAAATATATGGATTGCATCTTGGCTTTAAAGTTGAGTTCAGGACATTCTGGCCAGGCCTTTTAATAGCCCTTATCCTGTGCTTTGTTTCAAGAGGAAGTATATGGTTTCTTGTTCCGGGCGGCATTGTGATTTATCACATGGCCCAGCACAGACTTGGATTTTTCAGGTATGGGATAAACTACTGGTCTTTGGGCATGATATCAGCAATCGGGCCATTAGTTAATGTTATACTTGCAGCATTATTTGTAGTAATAGCATATGGAGGGGTTATAATTCCTCCAATGACACCAATAGCAACAACAACACTTGTTGGAAGGGCTATAAGCCTTAATCTCTGGCTTGCAATATTTACAATGCTGCCTATTCCTCCATTAGATGGAAGCAATATATTCTTTGCAAGCAGACTGTTGTATGCCTTTGCATTTGGCTGTATTGTTGGATATGCAATGCTTGTGCTGTTTTTAGGTTTTTACTCATTGATATTTGTTATTCTTATGGGCTGTATATTTTGGTTCATAACATACCAGGTAATGGAGAGGGCAGGATGATAAAAACAAAAAAAGGTGTATTAGATATGGTAAGCATGTGGGTTGAATATGTTGCCTTAGTTGTATTGTTTATTGGATTCTTTATTTCAATGTCATCTGGCTCTGCTTTTTTAAGCTATTTGATTATATTTTTTTCAGGGCTCTTGACAGGAAGAATTCTTTTCCAGAACAGGAAAGCTCTTCCATTCAAATATTATATTCTTATGCTTGTTTTTCTTGTCGGATATATCCTTGGAACATATGTTTCTTTTGGAAGCAGAAAGGTTATTGTGGTTGTTTTCATACTGTCAAATATTTTAAGTTATTACATACATGACAGAGGGTATATCCAAGCATAGTGTATTATAACTAAAAATGGTTATTACAACTTACAATTTAAAATTACAGAGGTCTTTCTTTTTAGCTTTAGCAATATTATTGTGCACAACAAAGGTATCTGCTTATGTAGACCCAGGAACAGGAGGGATGATAATTGGCTCTGTGTGGCCTTTTATTCTTGCCATTTTAGCTGCTATTGGCGGATTCTTCCTTAGATACTTTTTTAAACCAATTAAAAAAACATTATTAAAACTATGGAAACTAACAAAAAAATCAAAAAAAGGAAATTAAGTATAAAAAAACTAACAATATTTATAATAATATGCATTATCTCAATATATTTTGTTGGCAATATTTTTTTTTCAGGAGAGGAAAAAATGGTTAAAAGCAGATATGATAAAGTCCTTTTAATAGGTATTGATGCAATGGACCCTAAGGTAACTGATAAACTAATGAGTGAGGGTATGCTTCCAAACTTTTTAAAGCTAAAGGAGATTGGAAGCTTCTCAAAACTAAATACAATACTTCCTGCTGAAAGCCCTGTTGCATGGACAACTATTGCAACTGGCACTAATCCCGGAAAACATGGTTTGTTTGATTTTGTTACAAGAAATCCGGAAGATTACTTATTGGAAGTTTCTATTACAAAACAAAAGTCAAAGTACAGCACTAAGTTTGAATCTCCTATAAAAGGAATCCCTTTTTGGAGGATTACTTCTGATGCAAAAATCCCAACAACAATCATCAGATGGCCGGCAACTTTTCCTCCTGATAAAGTCAATGGAGTAATGCTCTCTGGCGAGGGCGTTCCAGATATAAAGGGGTTTTCAAGTGGATATTATATTTATACTTCTAAAGAAATTAATAAAAATGAAGAAAAGGTCATAAAGGTATCAATTGATAATAGAATAATTAATTCAAAAGTTTTTGGTCCTCTAGGAAATAATAAAAATCCTATTGAAAAACCAATTCAGATAAAAACAGATGCAAATAAAGCTGTTATTATTGTTGATGACAAGGAATATCCTGTTGAAGTTAGTGGATGGAGTGACTGGATTAAACTAGATTTTAAGGTTGGTTTCATGAAAAAGGTTTCTGCTATTACTAAAGCATATCTCTTTAGTGTTGAGCCAGAGTTTAATATGTATCTTAACTCTATCCAGATAGACCCTGAAAATCCTGTTGTTGATTTCAGCTATCCAGGCAGATATTCAAAAGAACTGGCAGATGCAATAGGCTTATACAGTACATTAGGCATGCCTGAAGACACTAATGCCTTAAATGAAAATGCCATAACTGATAAGGTTTTTTTAGAACAGGTTGCTCAAATTGAGGAGGAAAGGAATAAGATGTTCTGGTATGAATTCAACAGGTTTGATAAAGGAGTTTTGGCTTTTGTGTTTGACTCAGGAGACCGGCTTCAGCATATGCACTGGGATGAAAAAAATTTGTTTGATACCAAAGAAGGGTTATCAATAAATAAAGAGGTTATTGATTATTATGTTAAAAAAGATAAGTTCTTGGGAGAGGTTCTCAATAAAATAGACAATCAAACTGCTTTAATGGTATTTTCAGACCATGGGTTCACTAGTTTTGAAAGGGCTGTCAGCATTAACACCTGGCTTGTTGAGAATGGCTTTATGATTTTAACAGATGAATATGACGGAAATGATGAGGGAGCCCTCTTTAAATTTGTTGACTGGAGCAAAACAAAGGCTTATTCAGCTGGCTTTGCAGGAATCTACATTAACTTTAAAGGAAGAGAAGGGCAAGGCATTGTAGAAGAAAGTGAAAAAGAGGAAATTGTGAATGATATCATCAAAAAATTAGAAGATTTCAAAGATCCAAAAAATAATAAAAAAGTTGTAACTCATGCATACAAAAAGGAAGAGATTTATCATGGGGATTATGTTAAGAATGCTCCTGACATTGTTATTGGGTTTGAGCCAGGCTATAGGATGAGCTGGCAGAGTGCAATCGGTGGATTAACACCAGAGCCAATTATAGATAATCTGAAAAGATGGAACGGAGACCATATAGTTGATCCATTGCATGTTCCTGGAGTTTTATTCACAAACTTTAAGGTTAATAATGGAAATCCCGGCCTGATGGATATTGCCCCGACAATCCTTAATATATTAAAGATTGATGTTCCAGAAGAGATTGATGGAAAAAGCTTGATATAAATTCTTTAAAATTCATTTTAGAAAATATAAATATATATAAATTTCTAATTATATTTAATTATATGTAATTAAACAGGAGGGATTAAAAATGGCAAATATTACAACTGTTTCAATACCAACACCATTAGCAAATAAAATTAGGGAGCTATGCAAAGGAACAGGGTTTAGTTCTTTATCCAGTTTTGTGGTATATGTGCTTAGACAAATAGCATCTGAAAAATCCAAAGGAGAAAGGGGCTTCTCAAAAAAGGATGAGGAAATGGTTAAGCAAAGACTAAGAAGCCTTGGCTATATACAATAAGGAGCTAATATGGATTATTTAGACAAACTTGAAAGCAGAACCATATTTATTATCAGAGAAGCATATCATGAGTTTAAAAATATAGCTATGCTTTGGAGCATTGGCAAGGATTCCACCAGCTTATTATGGATGGTCAGAAAAGCTTTTTTCGGCAAAATTCCTTTTCCAATAATCCATATAGACACAAGTTATAAGATTCCTGAGATTTATTCCTTTAGGGATAAATATGCTAAAGAATGGAACCTTAATCTTATAATAAGCAGGAATGAGGAAGCTATCAAGAATGGGGTGAGCCCTGATAAAGGAAGGTTTGAGTGCTGCAATGCACTAAAAACAGAGGCATTAAAGCAGACAATTAAAAAATATGGTTTTAAGGCATTACTATTAGGCATAAGAAGAGATGAGCATGGCATTCGGGCCAAAGAACGCGTGTTCTGTTTTCCACCTTCAACTTTAATTTATGGAAAAGAGAATAATGAGATCAAAAAAATAAAACAAGGAGATTATGTATTTACCCATACTGGGAAATTAAGAAAAGTTTTAGGAGTGTCAAAAAGAAATTATAGTGACAAACTTATAGAGATTAAGCCAGCCTATGGAATGCCTATCTTGTCAAGTCACAACCACCCTTATTTATCTAAAAAAACGAGAGGATCTGGAAAATTCATAAAGTATAAGTTAGAAAGCTTTGATGGAAAAGTTTATGAGGGAGAAACAGAAATAACTGGAAAAGCTGCTAATGCTTGGATTCCTGCTTCAGAAGTTAAGAAAGGGGACTGGATTTTTATTCCTAAGTTGTCTCTTTCCAAAAAAAATAAGATACATAAAATAGATATCTCAAAAATTATTGATTTCAGTAATGGAATTATAATTAAGAATAAGAGAATATATTACAAAAGTGCTCATTCTGACCATGTAGGAGTACCTCAAGTAATTAAACTTAACCCGAGCCTGGCGAGAATTTTTGGGTATTACATTGCTGAAGGTTCATTTAACGCGAGATCTAATCAGGTTTCCTTCGCATTCTCAAAAAAAGAAAAATCTCTTATAAATGATACATTGAAAACAATTAAAAATTCATTTGGGATTGATGGACATGTTAGGACAAGGGACAATTCCTCTGAAGTTTTATTTAGTTCAAAAGTTTTAGGATTGCTCTTTGCAGCATTATTTAACAAAGGTGCTAAGAATAAGAATCTGCCTTCTTTCTTTCTTCATTTAAATAAGAAAAATTTGCAAGAGTTAATAAAAGGCTGTTGGCTGGGGGACGGTTCAAATGAAAGGTACAGTACCCGTTCAAGCAAGTTAGCTTATCAAATAAGAATAGCATTGTTAAGTTTAGGTATCTTGACTTCTATTAGAATAAAAAGTAAAAGAGAGTCCAAACAGAGAATTATAGAAATTGTTGGTCACTCCAAAAAGAGATTTGGAGAAATGATTGGCATAAAAAGTAAAGTTAAATTTGTTGATAGACTAAAATTAGTCAGAGAAGTTAAAGAAACACCAAGAGTCGAAAAAAAAGGGCCGCACTTAACAAGTGGTGGTTTCTGGATAAAAGTAAAATCAGTAAAGAGTATGGCTTATACTGGGAAACTTTATAACCTTGAAGTTGAAAGTGATGGGACTTATCTTGCAGAAGGCATTGCTGTACATAACTCCCCGAGAAACCAGGAGTTCAAATGGGATTACAAAAATCAGCCTCCAGAACTATGGGACCAGTTCAAGTCAAGGTCTGATGACAACAGCCACATAAGGGTGCATCCCCTGCTGCATTGGACAGAGCTTGACATCTGGAAGTATGTGCAAAGAGAAAGGATTCCAATTACTAACCTTTATTTTGCAAAAAATGGCAAGCGCTACAGAAGCCTTGGCTGCCTTCCTTGCTGCAGCCTTATTGATTCGAATGCATCTAGCATTAGTGAGATTGTAGAGGAGCTAAAAACAACAAGAATTGCTGAAAGGTCTGGCAGGGCCCAGGACAAAGAGCGGGCTTATATGATGCAAAAGCTAAGAAGCTTGGGCTACATGTAAGGAGGTCAAATAAAAATGAGAAGTATAAAATATGTTTTAAAAGGAAAACCACAAAATTTGGATGATTGTTTGGATTTCTCGCATAAAGAAACTCCGCAGGAGGTTTCATTAAACTTAACTGCAGATGAATATATATCTGAGATGTATATTCTTAACCAGCTTATTGGGAATTACAGCTGGAAATTCAACAATATAATTGTTAGATACAAAGAAATTTATGGCGGCTGCTTTTGCCATGAAAAAGAAGAAAGGCAAAAATTAAGTATTGACAATGCAAACAGGAGGTTAAAGGATTATCTTTCAAAACTGGAGAATTTTGGAATTGATGTTATTGGAAAGGACAAAAAATTTGATTATTCATTGATTTATAGGACGAAAAAGAGAAAATGATATTTGAACTTGCTTTGGGATTAGGATTAACAATTGTAATAATAGCATTCGTAGCTGAATATATAGATTC
>Ga0210019_1001520_pt1 | contig 24482 bp, 20 predicted proteins | sample CryGeyCG2114_020_2_FD_183969 | JGI IMG/M metagenome (GOLD analysis project Ga0210019, IMG submission 183969) | Groundwater microbial communities from aquifer - Crystal Geyser CG11_big_fil_rev_8/21/14_0.20 (SPAdes) (version 2) | ecosystem: Environmental > Aquatic > Deep subsurface > Groundwater ...
GAACGAGGGGCAAATGCACAGGCCGTACTTATGAGTGTCATTCGCACCTGCGACAAGCAAAATACCGGCTTCCTTGATTTTGCCGTCAGCCACCTCGCTAAAAACTAGAATTTGGGTGAGTAGTTACCATTTCTCCAAAATCAAGTGATTCATTTTCGGTTGAGATAATACAATTTGGCATCTCGCTACCTGCGCCATAAAGCTGAACAAGAGGAAGCGGCTCCGGATCGTATGCTATCTTGACCTCTACAGTTGCTTGATGATTACCCCCGCTTTGAGGAAGGAAAGAAACTGGCAAGCGAAGCTCATTTTTAGGAGGTATGTGTGTCAATAGCTGTGAATACGTGCCAATCTTAAAGTGCGGCGAAGATAATTTAATGCTGTCTATCTTGGCCACCTGATCGCCTTTGTTCACGATCAGAATAAACTGGTGCTGGCCTGGGTACGTGCCAAAATTGTTGCCAACACCAAAATCAAGTGATGGCGTTTTGACGAATACGTTGGCATAAAGCGCTTTATTTGGATCCGTATTATTGTTCAGTTCATCTTTGTCAGCCATAGAATCGAGATCGGAATCTTTGTTGTTCGGATCGGTGCCTAGCGCATATTCCTGCGCATTCGACAAGCCGTCGCCATCCGAATCGCCTTGCGAAACATTTCCAACGCTAAGAACGATGCCGCACGACTCTACCCACGGAGTTATGCCGCTTGCATAAACGGCACGCATTCTTAAGCAATATTTTGTGCTTGTCTTTAAAGCCATAATCCCATTACGATACGGTATGATAACCATTTCGCCATCGAACGGCTTAATTGTTGTGTTATAAACTGCCCACGGAGGATATATGCCTCCTGAATCCGGCTTGAGTTGCACTTCATAAAAATTCAAATTTGGATCCCAGAGCTTGTCTATTTTCACAGACAGACCATGATGCGTGGGAGCATCAAGATTTACATTGTCTACCGAATGAATTACTACGTTTGGAAAGGAAAAAACTTCTTGAATATAAAATAATGACAACAACGTACCAATTGCAATACGACCGCAACCTCTTCTTGCAGCGCTTCTTCGCCAATTGTAACGCATTAGTGCCGCATAACACTTGCCAGAAACATTGCAAGAGAAATGTGAAACGGGGGTTCGTCGTTCGACAGGCATATCCTGAGCCTGCCGAAGGGCTCACGATGAGTTCACCATGAACGTCAATTTTTTCACACACTCTAATCCATCTTCTACAGTTCCAGCGTGATCTAAGGTAAGCGCCCAGCGAACCTTTCAATTACCCACAAGTATTGGCCAGAGGGGAGGGGGGGTCAAGTCTTTACTCTTTACTTTCGGTGGATATTGTCGTAGCGGCGCATCATACTATGGCTCGTCCACTACGCATGCAATACGAGGGTGCTTTTTACCATGTGATGAATCGCGGAAATGCCCGCCAGCCGATTTTTAGATTGCCGGAGCATTACAAGATATTCATCAACCTTCTTGTTGAATCCGTTGTGCTTTGGGAGATTAAGATTCACGGTTTTAGTTTATTATCCAATCATTATCATCTTCTCATAAAACACCCTGTAAGTATCCGACACTTACAAAGCTTGAAAATATCGTGTACTTTAGCTGTTCTCCTTTTTTTTCCAAAGTGCTTGATTGCCGCCGTCAGTGTGCTATTGATCGGATCGACTTAAGGGAATGGAGTCTCCCCAATAACCGCCCGTCAAATAAGGCTGATGACTCCTGATATGCGATGCGCCAAGCGCATCGCCAGGAGGATTTGATGGCCACAAAAATTCTTTGGCTTTCCATGGCAGGTTCGGTGGGAACCGTGTCACGCTACCTTCTCGGGGGCTTTGTCCACCGCTTTGTCGATGCTGAGTTTCCATGGGGGACACTCTCGGTCAACGCCATTGGTTGCTTTTTTGCCGGTTTTCTCTGGATCTTCTCAGAACGCTATCTTGAAATAAGCGGCGAACTCCGTACTGTGATTTTCATCGGTTTCTTCGGAGCCTTTACAACCTTCTCCTCGGTCATGTTGGAAACGGCGGAGCTTCTCAGGGCAGCCGAGTGGACGGCATCGGTTAAAAACGTCCTGCTTCACAATGTGCTGGGGATCGGTCTCGTCATTCTTGGAATAGCCGCTGCCAAATCACTTAAAGGAGGAGGATAATATGCAGTTACCTTCTGACGCGCAGCTATTGCGCATATTCATTGGAGAAAGCGATCGTCATAACGGGCGTTCGCTTTATGAAGCCATAGTTGATATGGCCAGAAAGCAAGGTATGGCAGGTGCCACTGTCTTGCGCGGCCTTATGGGTTTTGGGGCTCATAGCCGAATGCACACGGCGAAGATTCTACGCCTTTCGGAAGACCTGCCCATAATAATCGAGATCGTAGACAAGCAGGAGCGCGTTAAAACTCTTATGGAAGCTATTGATCCCATGATTGATGAGGGGCTGGTTACTCTTGAAAAAGCAACCGTCATCGCCTACCGTGCACATAAAAAGGAAAACTTGTAGGAGAATGATGAAATCGGGAAAATCGGGGTTGGCTCACGAGACTTATCTATAATTAAGTGTGTGTCCCCGGAGGGGTTTTCAACGCAAACAACCTAAAAACAAAAACCCCGCAAATGCTTGCGGGGTCTTGATTTATGGGTAGGCGACGAGATTTGAACTCGCGACCTCCTGGGCCACAGCCAGGCGTTCTAACCGCTGAACTACGCCCACCATGAGCCGCGCTTTGCGGCGGCAACTTACAAATTACAATGAACAAATCACAAACGACGCGACCTACTACAATATAAGGACCCAATAATCAATCATTTTTATGCGGCCTAAAAGAAAGCTCCCATATGTGCATTGAATTGCTTCGCCGGCAAAACCTCCTCGCAATGATATGCAACAGATCTATTTCGGCCTTGTGCCGAATCTTGTGTCTACCGTGACTCCGAGGCCGGCCAGCCATGCGGCTGTTTTAATGAAAAATCCGGCAACGGGGATGCATGAAAGTATGGCCAGAATGATGAAGCCTACTATCACCTCTATTATCATCGGACGGCCCGGCCTCTTTATGGCGCGGAAGAACTTAACGCCGATAAGCTGGCAGATGACCGTATAGCCAAAGAACGTTGCCGCCGAAAGGATTATGAATAGCACCGGCACCACAGGTATGCCGATGATGCTCACCACCAAAAAGAGCGTGACCGGCAGGACAAGTATCGCCACAATAAGACCGTGATAGATGGACCACCACGGATGCCTCTCGGCCCTGTATGACGCGCGCCCTACTTTGTCGGTGAATAAAAGCGATATGAGAAGGAATATGGCAAGAAACCCGACCACCGCAAAAAGGCCTATAAGTCCCGCCAGCCCGATCGTTGCAAGTCCCAAAATGGGAAGCACAAAGTCCGACGTAGAGCAGGAGCTCTTAGTGCAAAATCGTTTTAACGAAAGCTCGACTATTTCGTCGGCAACCTCGGCACCAGGCTCTTTATTTATGCTCCCGAAGATAACGACCGTCTTGCCGAGCACGCCTCCGTTCGAAGAGACGTTCAGATCGCCGCCGATGACAACGGCATGATCCCGAACCGTCCCCTCCACATTAAGATCGCCAAAAACGACCACGGCGTTGGTGACGGACGCACCCGTTTCGACGGTGGCATTCTCAAAGACCTTCACAACATCCTTTGTGTTTGCGAACGCCGGAATAGAAACGAATAAAGCAAGAACAACCAGTAATTTTTTCATGGCTCCCCCTTTTTGTACGACCTAAATAACGGTTAATCGGAAAAAATTCAAGTTTAAACTAAATACGCCCCAGCAAGCGAACTATCCCATCTATTATCGTCATGGGGTGTGGCGGGCATCCGGGAATGAAAAGGTCTACAGGCACGGTAGATGAGGCGCCGTCATGAACGCACGAACCTCCCTCGAACGGACCGCCGTTTATTGCACATGCGCCGACCGCGATGACTATTTTTGGAGTTGCGACAGCTTCATAGGTCTTTTCAAGTGCAAGCTTCATGTTCTCGGTAACGGGCCCGGTAACTATCAATCCATCGGCATGCCTTGGAGAGGCAACTATCTGCACCCCAAACCTTCCTATATCGAACTGTATATTGCTAGAGGCGTTAAGCTCCATTTCACAGCCGGCACAACTGCCTGCGGTCACAACACGCAATTTCAAAGATCGCCCAAAGAGCTTGCGCGTTCTTTCGTGCAGCGCCTTTGCCAGCTTCAACTCATCGCCCCTCAAAAGAAGGTCGCTCCTCCCCCTGACAGACATCCTTAGATCTCCGCTATATTCTATGGCCCTGTTCGGGCAGGAGGCAACACACTCCTCACAGAACAGGCATTTTCCAAGGTCCAACGTTAAAGGATCGGCTGAGATCGCACCATTCGGACACGCGTTCTTGCAAGCCTCGCAGTTATCTTTACACTTTTCAGGATGGATAACGGGAAGCCCCCGAAAACGTTCCGGCATCTTTTTGACAGGAGGGAACGGTAACGCCTGATGACCCTGTTTTATCCTTGTTCTTAATATATTTATCATAAGTACCTTTGCTCACTTTACATAAAATCTATTTCACGACACTTTCATTAGAAAGTGTCGACATCCCCGCATGAGGAACGCGTTTGGCTTTCGGGATCCGGTTGGGTGTTCGAGCGACCGTCGGTTGTCGCCGCTCAAACGCCGCGGCGCCACCGACTTGGCGCTCACCCCGCCAATCATTTTGGCTGTTGTGTGGCGGGGCTCCGCGACATCGCTCTCATACCCGACCGGACCCCGAAAGCCACCGAACTTCAGCGGTCAACTATGTATGGGAGATTGCCACGCCCCTTCGGGGCTCGCAATGACAGAACCCAAAGCCACACAAGTTTTACGACTGAAAAGGCAAGTGACTCAAGCGCGGCTTGAGTGCCGGTACCCCGCCAGCCGCCGAATAATAGATTTTATGTCAAAGATCGTACCCTGCATAAGAGAGGTTAAAGCTCTTATTGCATAAAGGAAAGTCGGATATCTGCCCGCTCCGGAGAGCCATTTCAAGCCCTGTCCAGTTATGAAACGATGGATCGACGATCTTGTACTGGATGACCTCCCCTTTCCCGTTCGTCCTGGCAATATGGACCACCTCGCCACGCCAGCCTTCGATCATACTTACAGCAAGTGAAGAGGCGTTAAGCCCTTCGCATTGAATATCCACCTTTTCATTCGGCATTCTTTCAAGAAGCTCGGCAACGAGCTCCGCCGACCTCTTTATCTCAAGATACCTTACACGTGATCTCGCAAACACGTCTCCCGATGCGGCCTTTGCAATAATGAACTTGCCGAACCTGTAATGCCCGAAAGGGTAATCACGCCTGACATCTCTTTGAAGATTGCAGGCCCTAGCCGCAACGCCTACCAACCCTAGCTCTTTGGCAGTTTCATGGCTCACGGTTCCCGTTCCCTCAAGCCTTTCAATAACAGAAGCGGTCCCAAACATCAGCTCCACGGTATCGTTAACGTCTTTCATGCCCTGCTTGAGTTTCTTCTTAAGACCTTCTGCCATCTCTTGAGGGATGTCGAACCTGACCCCGCCGGGTTTCAAAAGGCTTCTCCCGAAACGGTTCCCGTTGATGGTAAGGAGCATGTTAAGAAATTCCGCCCTTATCCTTCCAAAATATGAAGCGGCCGGTAAAAAGCCCACGTCATTTGCAATGGCGCCAAGGTCTCCCACGTGGTTCGCCATGCGTTCTATCTCCAGAGCCATCGCCCTTATTATCCTGGCCCGCTGGGTCACTTCCCTCATCGCAAGCCCTTCTACTGCGTGACAATATGCAAGCCCGTGAGAAATAACGCTGTCGCCCGCTATCGATTCGGCAAGTATCATTCTCTTAGAAGGTCCGGCGTTTTTGATCATCTCCTCCACACCGCGATGCTGATAGCCAAGATGGATCTCAAGGTTAAATACCTTCTCACCGTGGCACTGAAAACGGAAATGCCCCGGCTCTATCACCCCGGCGTGAACGGGTCCAACCGCCACCTCGTGAATAGAATCGCCCGAGACAGAATAATAATTGTAACCGGCCTGTTTGCGGACCGGCTTCAGCCACGGATGCCCTTTCGGGATTATCCCTAAGTTCTCGTGCAACTCGCGTTCGAACAGGTGTGCTTCCGGCAACGCAGGCGTCAGCGACTCATAAGAGATGCCGTTAACGTCCGCCGATGCTATTCGTATCTCGCCCTTGCCATCTATTCCAAGGATGCCGTAGAGCCTGACATTACCATCCGCCGTTCTGTTCCCAAACAGCGACACCACCCTGCCTTCATGCGTTTTGCAGGTATCTATTATCCAGATCCTAAGGTCACCTATTGAAAGAAGAGGTATCCCCTCCTCTTTGCAGGAAGTCGCATTTCTTAAAGTGGTAAAGTTCCTCGTCATAAGATATTCATCATCCTCGCCGCGTTCTCCAAAAGGATCGATACATATCTGGGTAGATAGAGCCCCGCCAGAAGCACGGCCATGGCCAGTATCATGGGCGGCACCAATACCATCTTGGGAAGCTCACCCCATATGAGCTCCTTCTTCTTTCCCTGGACCATTCTAAGCACCGATCTGGACATAGTGACAAAAATAACCCCAAGAAAGACAAGATACAGCGTCATGGCAATAACGTTCCCTCCCGATATACCGTCACGAAGTATCAGGAACTCGCTGATAAAAGGAAGAAAAGGCGGCAAGCCTACGATTGCAAGGCTACCCATAAGGAACATTATTCCCGTGGGTGCAGAGGTCTTTAAAAGCCCGCTCACCTCCGAGACCATCTTTGTCCTGTAGAGAACAAGTATGTTTCCGGCGGTAAGGAAGAGAAGCGTCTTTGTAAGTGAGTGCCCTACTACGTGCAAGAAGCTTGCAAAATCGGCACCTATTCCAAAACCGACGGCTATTATGCCCATATGCTCGACGCTGGAATAGGCAAGCAGTCTCTTGTAATCTTTCTGGTGGAAAATAAAAACGGCCGCAACGAATAGCGATATAAGACCGAATACGACCAGAAGACGCCCGGCAAAACCACCCAGCCCGGCGGATATGCATATCTGGTAGAACCTTAAGATGCCCAGGAGGGCGCAGTTAAGAAGCGTACCGGAAAGTAGCGCCGATATGGGAGAAGGCGCTTCGCTGTGGGCGTCGGGAAGCCAGTTATGCAACGGCGCCAGCCCCATCTTCGTTCCAAAACCGACCAGAACGAGTATGAATCCTATGCGCAAAAGATCGGGGTCCAGCTCCTTCGCGTGGGCCATAAGGGACGAAAGCGAAAGTTCGGCGCCGGTCCCTCTTGTTGAGGCCGCCACAAAGAACACCCCGAGTAGAGCGATCGCGATCCCAACAGAACATATAAGCAGATATTTCCATGCGGCCTCAAGCGAACGTTTGTTCTGCCGATAATAGACCAGAGGGGCCGAGGCAAGGGTCGTTGCCTCTATCGCTATCCATAACAACCCGATATGCGTGGTGGATGCAGATAGGGTCATGGCGGTGAGAAAAAAGAGCATGCACGAGACATATACATGACCGCCGGACTCATCCTCCACCACTTTTCGTTTCAAGGGAAAATAACCGAGGCTGTAAAAGGCGACCAGAGTAAAAATGGAGCTTATCAGAAAAAGAAATATCAGCCCCACACCGTCAATGTTGATATAATCACCGAAAATGTCGGGCCATCTGAAGAACAGAACGGAAACGGTTCCTATGTTGTGCAGAAGGGCTCCGGAAATAAGTATCTTTCTGCGAACGTAGCGTCTCCCCTCGCCTTTCATAAAAAGCGCGATTAATCCCAGAATAAAAGGTATGAACAGTAACGGTATCACTTAACTGTCTCCCAGCGTCGAAAGCGCCCTTGTATCTATATTGTCAAATGTCCTGTTGATATGATAAAGCATGATCCCCATAATGAACACGCCGACAAGAAGGTCCAAAAGGACCCCTATCTCGACCATAGCAGGAAATTCAGTGACGATGGTCATGCCGAACGTGAATATCCCGTTCTCCAGTATGATAAAACCTATGATCTGGTTCACCGCCTTGGTCTTTGTGACAAGGATGAGAAAACCCGTAAGGACCGTTGTGAGAGCGGCCGGTATCAGCAAGGGAGAAATGCCGGGACCTGCGGTCAACGGGAACATCTTAATGTTCATAAAGCTAAAAATAGTAATGACACACGCCGTTAAAAGAAGCAGGTGGTTACCTATGGCGGGCTCTTTGTCGGCATGCTTCGATATGCCCTTAATGGCGCGAAAGATAAGAAGAGGTATGCCGACGGTCTTTACCGCCAGGGTGATCGTAAGAAGAAGCACGCTGTGAATATCGAAGGCCAATCCCCGCACAACGAACTGCAGCATCGAAAGAAGCGCGCCCTGAAAAGCCAGAGCCTTTATACGAGTATCCACTCTCGAAGAGCCAAGAACAATGAACGTAGTAAGGACTATGCCTATTAATATCCAGTTCACAGCACCCCCTTCATGAAAAGCGCCACCAAAAGGGCGAATACCGACAGCACGAACGATACTATCAGAAGTTGCGGTATCCTGATCAGCCTTACCCTTGCCGTCACTGATTCAACGACCCCTATAATTACCGCCAAAACGGTGATCTTTAAAAGAAGCAACGCAGTGCCAACAAACATTCCGTGAGAAGCGTCTGACGATATCAGCATCGCGGCAAATGCCATGAAAATAAAAAGCTTCATCGAGGCAGCGTAGAGCATGAGGCCAAGGTCCGGGCCGCTGTAATCAAGCATGATCACCTCGTGTATCATGGTCAGTTCAAGATGCGTATTGGGGTCGTCCACCGGCATCCTTGAATTCTCGGTGAGAAGGATAAAAAAGAACGTGATAAAAAGAAGTATTATGGAAGGTTTGGCTATCAGATACGGGCCGCCTCCGGTGAATATCTTGTCGAGCGACAGGGACCTGGTAATTATCGCCAGCGCTATTATCACGATGAACGTGGTCAGCTCCGAAAAAGCTCCGAACGCCGCCTCTCTGCTTGCGCCCATCCCCCCAAAGCTCGAAGCGGTATCCAGCGCCGCAATGACCATAAAGAACCGGGATAGGGCAAAAAAATACGCAAAAAGGATTATATCTCCGTAAAAGTGTATCGGAGCGTTCCCTGTTAAAGGAATTATGGCGCCGGCGCAGACAGCGGAAACCAGAACTACAAGAGGAGCGAACTGAAAGATGTATGATGTGCTTCTGCTGTAAACGGCGTCCTTCTTAAGGAGCTTGAAAATATCGAAATAGAGCTGAAATAACGGGGGCCCCTTCCTTCCGGCAAAGATGGATTTTACCCTGTTAATGACACCGGCAAAAAATGGCGGCACAATTAAAAGAACGAACAAATGAAAGATAACGGAGAGCGGCCTATATTCCAAACCACACCTCCAGTATAAAGAGCGCCATCAAGGTGATAAATATCAGCGCAAGATAACTTTGAGCCGTGTTCTTTCTTTTACGCCTGACGAACAACAGGAATCTGCCTATCCTCTCGAACAACGGTTCAAAAAACCCGTTTTCTGCCCGGTCTGAAACATATTCTTCAAAATTTTCCGCCTTTGGAAATATCCCAGAAAGATACTGAACGCTCGCGGACGGCTTAAGAACGGAGCTGAAGAATGTGCCGACAGGTTCTGCAAATGATGCCGCGGTGTACTGCATTCGAGGTGTCGGAAAAGCATAACCGCAATCCCATGTTACGGCGTGCTTGACCGATCTCTTTCGGAAGATCATCTTGCGAATAAAGAATAGCGAGGCCGTTAATAGAATAAGAACGGCGAACGCAACGCTTATCCATGAGAGAGAAGTGAGCGATGGTTCGCCCAAACTTGTTGCGGCAAGTCCCGGGAGAACGACCATTGACGCCGCAGAGACAAAAGGCAGGACCAAGAACGGAAAGATGCCAAAGACCGCACAAAGGAGCGCAAGAACGCCCATAGGATAGATAAGGAGCCTCGGGGCCTCGTGACAGTCTTTTGGAAGGTCGTTCCTTGGCTCGCCCAGAAAAACTATGCCAAAGACCTTTGTGAAACAGGCAACGGCAAGACCTCCGACAAAGGCGAGCCCGATGATACCCACAACCGCAAGCAATATCGGGTAACCCGAAAAACCTTTGCTTATACTAAAAACGCCCAAATAAACAAACCACTCACTTATGAACCCGTTAAAGGGAGGAAGACCACAAATAGATAAGGCGGCAATAAGGAACAAAAACGCGGTGCGTGGCAATTTTCTGATAAGGCCGCCAAGACTGTCTATAGAAAGATAATGCGCCGCATGGGCAACGTTACCTGCGCAAAGGAAGAGGAGGCTTTTAAACAACGCATGATTTAAAACATGAAAGATAGCTCCGCCAAATCCCAAGGCCGCAACAGGCATGTTTCCCTTAGCGGCACCGATAACGCCTACACCCAAACCGATAACTATGATGCCAATATTCTCAACGCTGGAATAAGCGAGAAGTCTTTTAAGATCGTGTTGCATGAGGGCATATAGGATACCTGCCACAGCGGAAACTACGCCGACAATCACAAGAAGAGTCCCCCACCACATTGGAGGAGACCCAAGAAAAGTAAGTGTTCGCAAGATGCCGTAGATGCCGGTCTTTATCATAACGCCCGACATAAGAGCCGAAATATAGCTGGGCGCCGCGGGATGTGCACGAGGAAGCCAAACGTGGAAAGGAAATATTCCCGCCTTGGTGCCGAACCCTATCACCGCAAAGACAAAAAGAAGCCCGGCCGTGAACGGAGTATATGAAGGATCAGCAGTGAATTTGCTGAACAACATCGACCCGGAGGCCTTGGCCATTATAACGAAGAACGCCATTAAAAATGCGGTGGCCAGGTGCGTGGCGATAAGGTAGATCCATCCGGCGTTTTGAACCTCCTTGTTCTCGTGCTCTGCCGTGACCAGAAAAAACGAGGCAAGCGACATTATCTCCCAGATGACAAGGAACGAAAAGGCATCCCTTGATATTAGAACCCCCTCCATTGCCGCCACCAGCAAGGGAAAGAAAGGGACGGAACCTATAAGATTTCTTTGCGCCCTTACATATCCAAGGCCATAAAATGAGATGAGAAGGGAGACACCCAAAATGACCAACAGAAAGAAGCGGCTCAACGGGTCAATTCCGAAAGCAAAAGTAACCGAAGGCATGTTGGTCGCAAAGACGACGTTACCGTTAAATGAGAGCAGGCCGGCCACGGAGCCCAGCGAGGCACCAAGACATGCAATATACGCCTTCTTCGACTCATCTTTTATGATGAGAGACAAAAGAAAGCTCGCCACAAGAACCGCTACTGATAAAAATGCAAAGACCACTTTTTACTGACCCTCCGACAGTTTCATAGAATGCCATTCCCGCGAAAGCGGGAATCTCATGAGATCCCGGCTTTCGCGGGGATGACAGCGCCCGGATGGCATCAATATCTCCCCGCCGAGCCGAGCACGTTCTTGTTCTTTTCCTTGTACATCTCTGTTAAAGCCGTCCTTGCCGGGCCTAGATATTTTCTGGGATCGAATTCTGAGGGCTGTTCGGCAAAGACCTTTCTAATGGCCGCCGTCATGACAAGCCTGCCGTCCGAATCTATGTTTATCTTACAGACGGCCGACTTTGCCGCCTTGCGAAGCTGGACTTCCGGGATACCTACCGCCTGTTTGATAGCGCCGCCATATTTATTGATGGTGGCAATGGCGTCTTGTGGCACGCTTGAGGAACCGTGAAGAACTATCGGGAAACCCGGGATCTGCTTCTCTATCTCATCCAATATGTCGAAACGAAGCGGAGGCGGAACAAGCACGCCGTTGGCGTCCTTCGTGCACATTTCAGGCTTGAACTTGTGGGCACCGTGAGAGGTTCCTATGGAAATGGCAAGCGAGTCGACACCGGTCATTTTTACGAAGTCGATAACCTCCTCAGGCCTCGTGTAGGTCGAATTCGCGGCCACGACCTTGTCTTCTATCCCTGCCAATACTCCAAGCTCTCCCTCTACGGTGATGTCGTGCTTATGCGCATATTCAACCACCTGGTGTGTCAGCTCAACGTTCCTGTCGTATGGATGGTGGCTTCCGTCTATCATAACGGAGGAAAAACCGCTTTCGATGCAAGACTTGCATAGCTCGAACGTATCGCCATGATCCAGATGAAGCGTGATGGGAATGGGCTGGCTGACTCCCATGGTCTTTTCTATCTCGCGGGACATTTTGACAGCCCCTTCGCCCATATATTGAAGCATCGTCTGGTTTGCATACTTGCGGGCGCCACTTGAGACCTGCAAAATGACCGGCGATCTTGTTTCAACGCATGCTTGAACTATTGCCTGTAACTGCTCCATATTGTTGAAGTTGTAGGCTGGAACAGCATACTGCTCCCTAAAGGCTTTTTTGAACATCTCTCTGGTGTTAACAAAACCCAACTCTTTGTATAAGGCTGTCATCTATTACCTCCGATTGTTTTAAATTTTACCGGTTTATACATTAAACCTTCCCCAATTCTCAAGGAAAATATGAAAGAAAAAATTGACAAATTAAATAATTGAATTAGAGGTGTTAAAAACAACAAAGGGGGTTTTAATGAAAAGGTTTTTGTTCGTAGTGCTGGCCGTTTTTGCTATTGCAACTCTGGCCAGAACAGCAGGCGCAGTGAACGTGGGTGATTTTCCTGAAAAGGGATGGCACAAGGGGCCATATCTTGCCGCCACTGTCGGCATGATGCAGGTGACGAACGATAAGAATTCGATCACCGATGAAAAATTTGACGGATCGATCGACCCAGCATTTGGATTGGTTTTCGGTTGGGATATAGCAGACTGGATAGGCCCGATGTTTCAGATCGGATTTGCAACAGCAACCGCAGATGTAGGCGTACCAGCGAACGCTACAGCAACAGTAACTTATGGAGCAAACACCTATCCAATAGGCACGTTCCCGGTCCAAAACGCACGTCAGTATGCTTTAGATATCGGAATTTTTGCTAAAGCAACGCTTCCCTACTTTACTGGGGCATCATGGCAGATGCAGAACCTGAAGATCATTCCATACGCAAAGCTCGGCGGAGTGGGACACGTTTCATATGTTAATGCCGCGGCTACTGCAAACAAGATCGGCGCATTCGGCGGAGGTCCGGCCATAGGTCTCGGGTGTGAATTTCTCGTCTGGAAGGGTTTGTTCTTTGCCCTCGATACGACCGAGAGCTTCGTAATCCAAAAGTCGTGGTATAAGGATATCGCTACAACTACAGGCACAGTCAACATCAAGCTGACAGATGGCGGTTTTAAGCCGCACTTCTCAATGGCAGGCATGTTCGGCTGGCATTTTTAGAGCTCTATTTTGCTGAAACATAGGGGTGGGTGACGATGATCTTGAAACGGTCATCTTCATCCGCCCCTTTTATTGTGTCCCATGCGGCCACTTTGTATATCACGGGGCCGCCCTCTTTTTTAAAGAACGAATAATAGCCGACCCCCGAACCCTGATCCATCATCTTCTTCCCAAATTTTAAAAGTTCGGGATACGAGGCATACATCTCGTCCGTAAAAAGATATTTTCCTGTCTGCTTCGGGTCCTTGTCGTAAAGAATGAGACCGTCGTCCTTCATGCACCATATCTGGTAAGGGCTCTTCAGGGGATCGAATGGAAGCATGGAAAGTACAAATCGCCCGATATCTATCATCGCCGCCAGAAAATACTGTTTATTGAAGGGGACGTGTATCATGAACAGGTAACGACCCGCTTCATTCTTTATAATCCCTTGAAAATCATTTTTTGCTTCAGCCGTGCTTTTAAAAATAAAACCGTCAACAAACGAATACTTTTCTTTGAGATTTATAATGGCGCTATTTATGGTAGAAGGTTCTTTGACCGCCGAAAGCATATCGTTATAAATATTCACGGTATCTTTATTAAGTGTTGTCGCTTCGTTCTGAACCAGGTCGAACGCCTCTTCGGAAAGGTTCATAACATCTACGAGGGCTCCTTGGGCCTTAAGCTCCGCCTTGTGCGCAGTATGGGCAAAGTTCATGGCAAACCCGGCGCCGACTATTATCGAAACAACAAGAAGCCCGAACACCGCCAGGGCAAGCTTGTTCTTTGCGACGAACCTTTTAAACAGCTCGAAACGGGAATAGTTGTAGATACTGACAAGCCTGCCGGCATGGTACGACTTAAGCTCCATGGTCATCTCAGAGGCGTCCTTAAAACGCCCCTTCTTCTCCTTTGCCATCGCCTTTTTGCATATAGCGACCAGCTCGGGTGGAATGGATGAGTATCTTTCGGAAGGGTCCGGCGACGGGGCATCGCTCACGACAAAGCTCATAACGTTCTTACCCTTCTCATGATACGGCCTTTCGCCGGTCAAAAGCATGAATAGAAGCACGCCAAGGGAATAGACATCGGTCTGCGGATCGACGCTTCCAAATTTTTTGTCTATCTGTTCGGGAGCCATGTACGAAGGCGTGCCAAGCACCTCGTTTTCCCCTGTCTTCATATCCTCTGAGTCGTCCTCAATGAGCGAAACATCCACAATATCGCCGTCGCCCGTGTCATCGTTCTTATATCTCTTGGCGATACCCCAGTCGAGGATTACGGTCTCTCCGTAGTCCCCTATTATTATGTTCCCTGGCTTAAGGTCCCTGTGAATGACCCCCTTTGCATGCGCAAAGCTCATGGCGTCGCAAACGTCGATAAAATTGTTCAAAAGCTCCATCCTGCTTCGGAAGGCTCCGTCCTTATTCGCTCCGATGCGGTCCTTCACCGCCTGATAAAGGGTCTTTCCCTTAACGTACCTCATCACATAATATTCGGTCCCTTCGGATGACCTGTTCAGTTCATATATGGGGATGATGTTCGGGTGTTCGAGCTGGCCGGTTATCTTTGCCTCTCTGGAAAAACGGGCGAGGAGCTTCTCCTTCGAAACACCGGGATTGTCGGTCCGGGGCTCTTTGATGGCGACGTTGCGTCTTATGTTCTTGTCGAATGCCAGGAATACGCGCCCTACCCCGCCCTGTCCTATGACGCTTTTCACCACATAATTTCCTTCGTCATTTTTCATGTTTTCAATATACTCCAAATGAAAATTGTTGTAAATGGACAAGAGGCGGTTCTTTGACATAATGTCCATTCCGCAACATTGGAAATATTAGTTGAAAGGGCGTGATGACAAAGACCATGAACCTCCTTTCCAACAAGGAAAGGACCTTCTGGGTCTATCCTATAATCGAAGGCGGCGCAGGGACAGGATTCGGCGGCGGCGTCGGCATAAGACACACCGATCTCTTCCATAGACATTATCTGCTGGGCGCCTCCTACACCATACACATAGACATGTCGCAAGGCGCCGATGTCTCCTTTGCAAAACCCGAGGCCTTCGAGCTCTTTGAAAAACCGGTTTCGTATTCCGCCGGCGCCGGCTTTAACAGGGGGCTCCTTAATAACTATTACGGGATCGGAAACAACAGCTCCGAAAACAACAACGCCATTTACGGCTCAAACGATGTCGAGGTCGGCGCCACTTTAACATATGAGCCCATCGACAATTTTCTGCTCTCTCCCTATTTCGGGTTCAGCATAGGCAACAGCATGAGCAAGGGGAGCGGCTCGTCCACCCCCGGAGTGGAGACGATCTTTCCGCCGGCCGAGATAGATGGTTTTGGCAAATGGGTGAATTATGCCGACATAGGCATAAGGATCGCTAATGACACGAGGAATTCGGTGGAACTGACACAGCGCGGCGGTCTTAGAGCCTTCACTTTTCGTAATTTTTACGGCCTAAACAGGAGCGGATATAATTATAACCAGTACGAGCTCGACGTGAGGCAGTTCTTTCCGTTATGGATACCGAGGCAGGTCCTTCTTTTAAGATGCAATTTTGTTGGAAAGATACCGACCGACGGCAACGAGATCCCCTTCTGGAGGATGGCCACCCTCGACGTCAACTCTCCCCTCCGCGGCTTTTCCACCGGGAGGTTCAACGACAGGGCATAACGACCCGGATTGGCTCGTTAGCGGCGGCGAGATGCTTGGCGCGCTGACCCTGCGCGCCGCCGGATACAATGTGACGGAGAATTACGTCATAGAGTTCGATTCCGGCATCCTTGACAAGGGTGTCGTTCCCGAGGGGCGTTACAGGGCGCTTGCCGTAAGGATACCCAAGGGAACACAGCTGGGTTACTTTGAATATCAGGGAAAAAGAAAGGATGACCCCAACGATCTGATACCACACGAGCACAGACGCGAGCTAAGAGGCCTGCGCATCTTCAGCGCATTTCTTAACAACAAGAGCGTGAGCGTAAAGAACAATCTTGATATCTACGATAACGAGTACGTCACCCATTATCTTTCCAACCTTTCGGCGCCTTTTGCCAATATGCGTTCGGAGTTCCTAAGCGGCTCTGCCAAGACACAGGGACATACGGTAGATTCCCTCTTTTCGTTCGGTTTTTATAACCCCTACTGGACCTCGGCGGATTCCCAGGTGAAGGAATATAAAGGAGTGCTGTCATCCGAAAAGTTCAGGCCCGAGAAATGGAAGGCAAACGACCAAAATCTGGCCTTCAAGTTCATGACGAACCGCGACGCCTTCTGGGCGACCGGAATAATCCAGAAACTAAGCGACAGCGATATCGGGGAAATGGTCAAAATGGCCGGTTACAAGAGCCAAAAGGTCGCCGACAGGGTTGCCGAGGAACTCATTATAAGAAGGGATAAGATTGTTGCATACTGGTTCAAAAAACTTAATCCCCTCTTCAACTTCAACCTTAACGGCGTGATAACGTTCGATGACCTTGGCAGTCCAATCGACAAGATACATCGGTTCAGGATCAGGGATATTGAAGGAGATCTGATCTTCCAAAACTGGCAGCAAACTGCCGGGAATTCGATAACGCTCCCTGCCAATATCCGTGAGCTCCTGGCAAAGAAACGCCATCTGGTGGTTCAGGTACAGACCCTTCGCAATGAACAGAAGAACTGGTGGAGCTCTTCGATCGACGTATATCTGGAAGATAAGGGCGGTCTTAGGATATTAGGTATTCACAGAAGATATAATCACTAGGCCTTGAGGTTTAAGAGTTTTTCTATTTCTTTGACCAGCACTTTTCCATCTACGGGTTTTCTAAGGACCGCGTTGGCACCAAGGCTCTTTGCCTCGGTCTCAAGGTATGGATGTTCAAAACCGGTCATTATGATCACCGGTATCTTTCTGGTCTCTTCTTTTGAGAGCATATACTCAAGAAGCGAAGAATCCCTGCCGTAAGGCATCTGCCAATCCGAGACCACAAGGTCGGGCGAATGATAATCAAGCTCCACGGCGGCACCGGTCCCGTCGGAGGCCTTTATAACCTCATACCCGGCTATTTCAAGCCTTCTGGCCATCATCTCGACGAGCTCCATATCGTCATCTACCAAAAGTATCCTTTTCTTCTCAGCCATGCCCCTTTTATACACGTTCCCGGAAGAAAAGACAACCAAGCTGTTGCATTTTGCCCAAATTTCGTTAAAAGCTCTCGTTATATGAGAATATGCATAATCGGCGGCGGAGTTGTTGGGTTGAATATCGCTTTGGAAATGTCCGTTCATCCTTCGACAAGCGCAGGACGGACGGAGATCTACCTGCTTGAGCAGGAAAAGTTTCTCGGAGATCACACAAGTACGCGCAACAGCGAAGTGATACATGCCGGCTTTGTCTATCCGCCAGATTCACTAAAGGCCAAACTTTGTGTTGAGGGCAACGCCCTGACAATCAAGCAACTGGATAAATTAGGCGTTGCATATAAAAGGTGCGGAAAATGGGTCATCGCCTGCGGCAAAGATGAAGATGCGGCGCTCGAAAAGACGATAGAAAACGCGGTAAAATGCGGCGTTAAGGAATTCGACCGCGTGAATATCGAAAAGTTTTACAATGCCGAACCATCTGCCTACAACGTTACTTCTGCCGTTTATTCCGGGACATCCGGCATTATGGACGCGGCGGCATATATCCGCGCGCTGGAAGTGGCCCTTTCTAAAAACGATAATGCGAACGTTATATATCCGTGCAAGGTGACCTCAATAGACACGGTAAAAAAAGAGCTGTCAACGGAGCGCGGTCCCATCAATTACGACATTCTCATTAATTCGGCGGGGCTCTGGGCGGATGATATCCACAGCATGGTCTGCAGGGGCGAGGATTTTCAGATGTGCGCGCTCTACCAGATAATCCCCTTCAAGGGCGAATATTACACGTGGCGAAAGGGCAAGATCCGAACGATGATATATCCAGCGCCGGACAGATTTCTGTCTCAAGCCAGCAAGGATAGTGATCCAACACTTGTCTCTAGCATGGGCATCCACACCCACAGAAATATCGCGGGAGAGCTTTTTGTCGGGCCGTCACAGGTAAAGCTCACACCCGATAAAAAGGGCGATTATTCCATAGAAACACCGCCGGAGGTCTTTGCCAAAGAGCTAAAGAAGTTCATTAAGGACATAAATGCGGGGGATCTGGAACCCGCCTACGCGGGGAACAGGCCAAAGCTCTATAAAGGCGGCCTGCCTATCGGGGATTTTACGATATTCAAGGAAGGCGATATTATTCACCTGCTTGGAATGGAATCCCCTGCCCTCACCGCCGCTCCGGCTCTAGCAAGATATGTTGCGAAGATGATCTAGTGCTGTCTTCGAGTTTTACGTGGCGGGCCACCGTGGACGACGTTAGAACCGTTCCTTTGCCCACGTTAATGCAGACTTCACGTTGGGAATCGTGGAGCGCTTGAGGTCAAAAAATAAATCTTGGTTGTACATAGAATTGGGGGTCATCTTTTTATTCTCAGGGCATCTCTATAAACCCATTGTTATGTCATTGCGAGGAGCGTCCAGCGACGAAGCAATCTCCATAAATCAAGTGTTTATGGGGGATTGCCGCGCCCCTTCGGGGCTCGCAATGACAGAGTGAGTAGTTTATAGAGGTGCCCCTCAGTAAATTTCATGGAATAAAGGCATCCAGCCGCGCCTTTCGTTTTTCCCAATCGGGCATCAAGCGCAATAATAGCCTGTAAAAGGCAGGGCTGTGGTCATGAACCCGAAGGTGGCATAATTCATGGGCGATGACATACTCGATACAATGCAAGGGCGCTTTTATAAGATCGAGGTTTAGGCGGATATTCCCGTTCTTGGTGCAGCTTCCCCAACGTTTTGCCATGGGACGGATTGTTATTTTTTCTGGTGTTAATCGAAGAGACGGATGGCCTTTGAGAAGCTCCTCAACTCTCTCGATAAACAGCTTCTCAGCTCGCACCAAGTACCAGGCATCCAACGCTGCCTTGACTTTCTCTCGATCAAAACTCTCGACAGAGATATTAAAATATTTCCCAATGAGTTTTACACTCTTCCCTTCACTATTTTTCAATCTCAATCGATATTGCCGCCCTAAATAGAGGTGTGTCTCACCACCGACAAAGCGTTTTTCACCGGGGAGCGGGTGAAATTGCTCAAAGTAATTTCTCTTTTTGACAATCCAACCAGCCCGTTTCCTGACGAGCGCCAGTACCTTTTCAAGATCCTGCCCCGCAGGGGCCGCCACCCTGACTTGGCGATTTGGTAAGACTGTGATGGACACGCGTCGCTTGGGCCGAAAGATCAGTTGAAAAGGAATGGTCTTTTGTCCAAACGTAAAAGAGTGGTGGGCGATATTTTCTAACGATTCGCTCATGAGGGATACCTTATTCGTGCAATCTCAAGGCACAGCTCCAGTATGCGGTCAATGTCCTCGAAGGCCAGATTAATGCCTTGTTCTTTCTTCAGTTCAAAAAGATAATCTTCAATGGCGTTTCTCATACGGTTTTGAATATCCACATTGTTTATCCAATTCACGATTCTGTGCTCATTGACAATTTCATCCACCTTGAGTCCAGCATCGGCACTCGTGCTTCTCATATCGAGACCTTCTTTGGCATACTTGGTAAACACTTCTAACAGGACTCCGTAAAAGGCTTTAGCGACATCGCGATGGTTTAGCTGGGCAGGAATGTCATCACCGGTCCGATTGCGCACTTTATCCGCAATCTCAGTGACTTGTTTTAAATATTCTAGATCCGATAACCGCTGCTCACGAAAAGCACGAATCGCCGCTTCAAGCAGCTCAGAAAACCTTTTATAAAAAGTCGGGTCCTCTTCCATGCGCTCATGAATAGTTTTTTGGGTGCGGTGGGCGATGGTATCGGCCTTTGAGGCCGCATTTCCCAGCTGATCTAACTCCTTATTAAAGGCTTCCGTATCAAAGATATTGACCAGATTGGTCACACGTTCGACCTCGCCTGTGCCGACGTGCGTGTCGAGGAGCTTCTGGATTCGTTCTTCGTATTCTTTAAAGTCAACAACCTCGGCGTAGCGCCGACGCACAGCAGTCCTCAGTTTCATAAAAAAGCTCAAATCATCTTTATATTGCTTCACCTTCTTCTCAGGTGCGGTTTCAATGAATTTGACTGATGCCAGGGCAATGGCAAGAGTTCGTGAATAGGCAGAAAGCCGTTCGTAAAACTTGGTGCGCAACTCTTCATCGGCCAAGTGTCGCTCATAGGCCTCTTCATCCTGTTTATTTTTTACATCTTTAAACAAATTCCACAGGTCGGAATGACGTTGCGCCAGTTTTTTCACCTCTTCACTCACGTCAAGCAGGGCGGAGCATAGATCTTCGAGCCCCTCTTCATCAAAATCAGCTAGTTTTCCATAAACATCGAGGGCCTCATCGAGGTTTTGCAAAACACCGCGATAATCGATGATGTAGCCGAAGTCTTTTCCATCGTAGAGCCGGTTCACCCGTGCAATCGCTTGCAACAGCGTGTGGTCTTTGAGTTTTCGGGTTAAGTAAAGAACGGTGTTCCGTGGGGCATCAAAGCCGGTCAGCAGCTTATCAACAACAATGATAATTTCAGGGTGATCGCTCTTTTTAAATGAGTTGATGATTTGTCGGTTGTATTCCTTTTCACTCCCAAAACGGGCCATCATTTTTTTCCAGAAAATTTGAACTGCCTGCGGGTTTTCTTCCTCAACTTCCGTGTTGCCTTCGCGGTCATCCGGCGGTGAAATGAGCACGTCAGAAGAGACCATCGCAAATTCATCCAAATACTTTTTGTAAAGCAGAGCGGTTGACTTGTCCTGAGTCACCAATTGCGCCTTGTAGGGTGTTCCTTGCCAGTTGTCGCGAAAGTGGGTGCTGATATCCCAGGCAATGCGCATGATTTTCTTTTCGGCCTTATTCAGCTGGTCGGTGGTGGTGAACTTTTTCTTCAGATCAGCCCGTTGTTCTTTGGTCAGGGTTTCTGTAATCCGGTCAAACCAGGCATCGATTGATTCACTGTCAACCGTTTGATCGACATGCCTTCCTTCGTAGAGCAAAGGAACAACGGCTTTGTCATTCACCGCCTGGCTGATGGTATAGGTATCGATCAAACCGCCAAAACGCTCGACCGTGTTTTTTGTTTTTTTCAGGATCGGGGTACCTGTAAAACCAATAAAACAAGCGTTGGGGAGCGCCTTGCGCATCTTGGCGTGGAGTTCTCCAAATTGACCGCGATGCCCTTCATCCACCAACACAAAAATATTGGGATTGTCGTTTCTGGCAGGTTTACCAACATTTGTAGGGGCAGGTTCTAAACCTGCCCGATTATTTTCCGCAACATTCAGGGCATGTTTGTTCGTATTGCGGGCGGGTTTGGAACCCGCCCCTACAGCGGCATCGAATTTATTGATGACCGTGGTAATGATTTGCGACTTGCTGCCCAACAGTAATTCCGACAAATGCGCACCGGTCCTTGCCTGCACAGGGTCCACGCCACAATGTTTGAAAGTCTTGAATATCTGATCATCAAGGTCCAGACGATCGGTCGCTAAAAGCACTTTATAATCTTCGATGCTTGACTCCAAAGCAATCCCCATAGCCAACATGACCATGGTCAAACTCTTCCCCGACCCTTGGGTATGCCAGACAATACCGCCTTGACGTGTGCCGTCTTTTTGAAGTTTACGAATCCGGTCCAAGATCTTCTGAACGCAGAAATATTGCTGATAACGCGCCACCTTTTTTTCGCCCGCATCAAAGAGGGTGTAGCGGTAGGTCAGCTCAAGCAATCGCTCAGGACGTGCCAAATCATATAAAGCCCTGTCTTGCTCCGTGACCTGTCTATCCGCCGCGTCCATGGCATCAAAATAGCTCCGCACATAATCAAAGCGTTCCCCAAAGAGCCTTTCTTTTTGTTCATAAGAAAGCGGTTTGTTTTTCAGCGCCTTTAATTTCTCTTCCTTTTCATCCTGCTCCTTCCAGACAGACCAAAACTTGGCCGGAGTCCCCACGGTGGCGTACTTGGCTTCGTTTGCCGAAATAGCCAAAAGTAACTGGGTAAAAAGAAAGAGTTTGGGGATTTCATCTTCCCGTTGATTGCGTAAATGTTGGCTGATCGCCTCACCAATGGGATCCTTAATATCCGGTCGCTTGCACTCGATTACGGCGAGCGGAATACCATTAACAAACAAGACAACATCGGGCCGGCGTGTTTCATGACTGCCTGTGCGTTCAACGCTGAACTCTTCGGTCACATGAAAGACATTGTTGGTGAGCCACGTCTCCGGATTCCAATCGATATAATTGAGGGGAAAACTTTTTGTGTCTCCCTCAATGGATTGTTGCAAGCTTTTGCCCAGACAGAGCAGGTCGTAAATCTTTTCATTGGTACGGACGAGGCCGTCATAAAGAGTGTCTTTGAGAGTTTGAATGGCTGAAAGAATGTTGCCTTCACTAAAGGGATATTCCTTTCCCTTAAATCGGATGCGGTTAAGCCGGCGCAACTGCTGCACCAGCACATCTTCCAACAAGACCGCATTCAACCGCCCGCCACGCAACTGGAGCGTTTCCTCCGGGGTAAGGTAGGTGTAGCCAAAGTTCTGCAGAAGCTGCAATGCAGGGATTTGGGAGATGTGGTCCTCTTTGAAGGAGGGGGTCATTATTTGATCAATCATGTTTTGATTCCCCCATCGTCATGTAGGGGCAGGTTCCAAACCTGCCCGCTATCGTGCAAATCAATATTATTTTTAGGGCGGGTTTGTTCATATTGCGGGCGGGTTTGGAACCCGCCCCTACAATTATCCGGATTGTTTTCATCCAATTCCCATTGCAGGGGATTGTTTTGGATATATTCGCGGATACGATCCAACGATTGTTCATTGCGAATAATATGTTCGTAATAATTGCGTTGCCAAACGGGTTGGCCGGGGGTTTTCCGATATTCGTTAATCCTGCGCGCCGAAAACGTTTTCAATTGCCGCATAATTTCCGACAATTTGACCCCCGTACCACCCGCATCCGTAGGGGCAGGTTCCAAACCTGCCCTATTATTTTGGGCGAATTCATCCATATTGCGGGCGGGTTCGGCGAAATCATGGGCGGTTGGATTTGAATGAAGGGCGGGTTTAGAACCCGCCCCTACGACGATGATAATTCCATGAACGTGATTGGGCATGATGATGAATTCATCCAATTCGATACCGGCATTGTGATTCGGCAAATCACGCCACGTTGATAAAACCAAATTGCCCGCATCATTCAACCGCATTCCCCCATCCACAATATCCCCAAACAAACATTCGCGATTGTGCACGCAAATCGTCACAAAATACGCACCGTTTTGCGAATAATCGTAATGTTTTAATCGGATGGAACGGCGGTTTTTGCGTTCCCCCTGTTGGGGCGTATTGCAATGCGCCCTTACATCTTGATTGCTCATATTTTTACCCTCACTTGCCCGGTCAGCAATTTCTGCATGAGTCCGCGTTTTTGTTCTTTGATTTTTAAAATAACTCTTTTTAATAAAGAGAGTTCGCCATCCATTGCGCTTAAGATGTCAGCTATTTTTTCTTGCTCTGCATAATCATCTGGCATTTGTATCTTGAGATCCTTTAAATCATTGCTATTGATAGCTGTGAAGGTGCTACCTTGGCTGAGTTTTATCCATTGTGATTCCATACATAGGAGCGATTGAAATAAATAAGGCAATGAGGTTCCTTTTTTCGATTTGATTGCACACATGCCACGACCAATACAGGCATGATGATGTGATATGAATACTTCACCAACGGGAGCCCTGACACTCACAAGGATGTCATTAATGTTACAGGTTTTTGTAATAGTAGAAGTCCACAAACGCGGTGCGCTTACTCTATTGACTATGTCAGCATTACCCTGAATTAGTGGCAACCCCTCCTGCATATCATTATAGGCAGCGGATGGGGGTGAGGAGCCCATAGTAATTATTGCCACTTCCGACAATTTTCTTATTTTCCAGTCACATTTAAAACTTTCTAATCTTCGCTTCCCCGTCAACAACTGCTGCATCAGACCTTTTTTTAGTTTTTGTTTAGCAGCAATCAGTCGTTCGGTTTGGGTGATGGCGGTGTCCCATGTGTTGAGGATTTTCGAGATTTT